>Ga0302205_10000166_pt1 | contig 31492 bp, 25 predicted proteins | sample II_Fen_E1_3_FD_194582 | JGI IMG/M metagenome (GOLD analysis project Ga0302205, IMG submission 194582) | Peat permafrost microbial communities from Stordalen Mire near Abisko, Sweden - II_Fen_E1_3 | ecosystem: Environmental > Terrestrial > Soil > Wetlands > Permafrost | place: Sweden: Abisko...
CGAAGGCCCAAGCTATCACCAAAATGACAGCGATGAAATACAATAAATTTCCCATGATTTTTTTTTTTTTTTATATTTATATTGAAGTTAAGTAAGTGTTTATATAGTGTGTTAAAGGTCGCTTTTTTTGCTTTTGATATCTTACACTTTATAATTTAATAGTTACATCTTTCACACTTCAACTAATGAAAGATTACGGAATATAGGTCACCACTCCCTTTCCCCTTGCTTCTGTTTGATTTGAAATAACCCTGTTTTATGTGATCATCTGCTGTAAGTGCAAAATCGTCGTATTGTGAATTAAGTGGGTATCCGGCATTGTATACTTTGCCGAAACCAGAAAAGTTGATGGCGTAAATAAAAATATCCAAGCCTCCTAAACCATATCGTCCGTTCGAGGAGAAAAACAGTATTTGACCTTCTTCCTTGTAAAAAGGATACAGTTCATCCCCTTCTGTATTGACTTTATCACCCAGGTTTTCGGGTTTTCCCCATGAGCCATCTTTCTTTCGAGAAATACGGTAAATATCTGATTTGCCATAGCCTCCTGGCATATCACTGTCAAAATAGAGGATTTTTCTGTCGGGAGTTAAATAAGGATGCTTGATGGCGTAGCTTTTAGAAAGTACTGCAATTGATCTGTCTTTGAGTATTCCCGACTGATCGATTTGCTTTTTAATTTTCAGGCTTTTGATGAATTTCAAAGGAGCAATCGTATAATTTCCGTTATCAAGCATCAGAAACTTCAAATCGGATCGATATTCTTTGTAATCGAGGGTTCGTAAGTCATTGGGCCTGAGTTCAGCAAACTTGTTCATCCATTTATCGGATTCTTCATACTTGCCCTTGGTCTTTAACTCCATGTAGTATTTGAAATACGTTTCGGGAGAGGTGTCACCAATGCTGCGCTCTTGCGCAAAAAGATTCACGCAGATTCCGAAACATAGTATGATTGTTAATAACTTGTTCATGTTGCGTATTTTAATGCAAGAGGCTGCTCATTTGCATGCAAGCAGCCTCTATACTTTATTCTTAAGAATTATCGCTTATTCCCCTTGTCGGATTTTTGATTGTCTTTGTTTTGATCGTTCCCGGATTTGTTTGCATTCCGTTGATTGGTTGGAGGAGTACTTCTTTGATTAGTGACTGTTGTACTTCTCTGATTGGTAACCGTAGTGCTTCTTTGATTGTTTACAGGCTCACTTCTCTGATTGGTAACCGTAGTGCTTCTTTGATTGTTTGTAGGTGTACTTCTCTGATTGGTAACCGTCGTGCTCCTTTGATAGTTTTCAGGCGTACTCCTCTGATTGGTAACTGTCGTGCTCCTTTGGTTGCTTACTGGGGTACTTCTCTGATTGGTAACCGTAGTGCTTCTTTGATAGCTTTCAGGTGTATTCCTCTGATTGGTAACCGTCGTGCTTCTTTGGTTGCTGGCTGGCGTATTTCGTTGATTTACAGTAGGTGTGCTTTGATTTCTTTGCTGAACATTCCTGGTAATTGTTGTTTTGGTTTGGGTATTTCCAGCTTTGGGACGATAGATCCTTAATTCACTATTGCTCAAACTTTGACCGGGTTTGTCGTTGTCACGAACTATGACAGGATTGAATTTTTTTCCGGTCGACCTTTGAATATCGTCTCTGGAAGGCCCTGAGATGTAATTTTTTTGTTGCCTGGAGTCATAGACCTGTCTTCTGATTACTTGTGAATTTCTAAGTATTTCACCACGACTGTTGTCTCTGATGATGTAACTGCGAAGATTGGATCGGTTGAAATCCCGGTCTCTGACAAAAATCCAATGATCGTTTGGATTGTTGTATTGTCGACCAAAACTGATGTTGATGCTGAGGCCTGATCCCATTGGTGCCCATCCGTAGTAACCGTCGTAATATCTCCAACTGACCCAAGATGGCCCCCAATCGTAACCAGGAATCCACATCCAACCATAACGGTTTTCATAATCCCAACGGCCATAATGGAAGGGAGCCCAGCCCCAATTGTAATCGGATACCCAAGTCCAGCCATAGTTGGTGAGAATCCAATGTCCGTTTGTGGAGTAGGGGACAAAATCGGATCCTGCATCGGGTAACCACACCTGACCCAATCCTGTATAGTCAATCCATTGACCATATGGGCTTAACTCATTGTAAAAAATCTCATTATCTACATACCCCTCTTGAGCTGAGCATTTTTGCGTGCTTTGCAGTGATAGGAATACGATAAGAAGGAGTGTTCCTGATAATTTGGCTATTGATTTCATAATAGGATGATATTAAATAAACTAACTTATACTATTGTTTCGCATTTCATCAAAAAAAGGCGTTTTTTTCTCTTCGACACAGGCGGCGGCATACAAATAAAGGGCTGCACTCCATGTTTGCCAATCTTGTCCCATGGGTTCTCCATCCTGCGATTTAATCCATTCATTGAAGCCAAACGGAAGGTTTTTGTCGTACGACTTTCGAACACATTGAGTCAATGCCACTAATTTTTCTTCTGCCAATGAGAATCGCTTGGCAGCAACCAAGGCAGCGACATAGAATCCTGCTATAAATGGCCAGATGCCACCATTGTGGTACTCACCCGGTTTGTTGAATTGCTCATAGCGTGGAAGCCAATCCGGATCAGCAGGCTGAATGAATGAAAAGAAATTGGGTGGAAGGTCAAGGGCCAGATCGCCCTTGCGTTTCATCTCCGCACATTCTTCTTCAATCCAGGAAACCATTTCATCCGCACGTGTCGGTGAGGCTAGTCCGGACAATATTGCCAGGCAGTTTCCCAGTAAATCAAAGCGTTCGCTGCTATGGATTTTGTAGGACCAGAAGGCATAATAGGGTTTGTGCTTTACAACCATGCCTTCGTGGACATGCTTGTGTAGGACACCCCCAGTGACAGTGAATCGGTTCATATCCTGACGCATCTTGTCTGCTTTTTCATTGTGTCCGAGGATGCGCAGATAGGAATAGACCAACGTGTTGACGTACAATCCATAACCGGTCACCCATTGTTCATCACGCCAATCACTGGTGGGTTGTTGAGCAACTAGATTTCGGTCTGACGGACTTTGATACTCCATCCAGGTCAATGCCTTTTCAACCGCATCCTTTAAGAAATAGTTGTCTCCTGTGACCTTTCTAAAAATGCCTGTTGCAAGTAAGAAAAGGGGTGTGGTATCACTAGCCCCGCGATCTTCCTTATCGTGCACCAAGGAAGGAATATGCCCATGCTCCGTTTGGTTGGAGGCCAATGTCTCCAATGTTTTCTGAATACTATGTTTTAACAATTGATTGTCTGAAACAGCGATACCCAGTATGGAAAACATCAAATCTCTGGTATAGGGTTCAGGATAACCCCAGCCAGCTGTGCGTGGCAATCCCTGGAAGGGCCCATGGGAGTTGTGAATCAGCACTTCCAACGCTGCTATCTTTGCATTTTCGATTTCAAGTCTGTCTTCGGTATGCATTTTTTCGAGTATTAACGAATGTTCATTTTTTCATCCATGATTTCCACAAAACGTTTGGCCACGACACGATAGTCAAAATTGGCCACCACACGCTCTCTGCCAGCTTTGCCCATCTTTTCACGCAGTTCGGCGTCGGTCATCAAGGTCATCATCGATTTGGCGATGTCGTTCACATTGGCACGATAATCCACTACCCGTGGAACTTTGAAGGTAACTTTATGCTGTGCTTCAAAACCGGATTCACTGCCCAGCATCACATCATTGACCACAATGCGTTGGGCAACATTTGCCAGAAATGCCGTTTCACCATCGATCAGGGTGTCGAGCATCCCCATCGCCTTGATGCTGATGACGGGTTTTCCGCAGGCACCAGCTTCAACTTGAGGCATTCCGAAACCTTCCAATCTGGACGGGGCGGCATAGATGTCGCAGGCGCCCATCAGATACGGCATAAATGCACGTGATATGGTGTTGGTGGCATAGGTCACCTTTTTCTCAATGCCCAAATGGTTGGCCATTTCCAGATCTTCCAGATTTTGAAGTCTGGTTCGGGGTTGTGGCCATACTTTACAAACATATTTGTAATCGGGCGCTTTTCGATCGATGATGGCCAAAGCCTGCATGACTTCCTGGGCCCCTTTCGATGCGGCATCACCTCCGACAGTCAGTATCATCAACTGTTCGGGCGTAATTCCCAATGATTCCCGTACTGCCAGGATTTTTGGATCGTCTTTTGGATAGGGCTTGAAGGAATCGGTATCACAACCGACGGGCAACACTTCAATTTTATCACCGTTGATGCCATCCCGAACATACATTTCTTTGACCCAGTTCGAAGTGACCAAAATCAAGGGCAACTCATTCAGTATTTCCTGGTAATTGGCAATGTAACCATCGGCTACCAGCCATGGAACCGGCTGAATGCCATATCGTTGAGGATGCAGGACCAATTGCGGGACATGTCCCCAATAGCCTACTCCAACTACGACATCCGGCTGAAACCAGCGATAGTACCATTCTTTCTCCTGTGCGGAATCAATATGAACAGCATGAGCGTCGACACCCAATTCGAGAAGGCCTTTGTAAAGTAAATCTCCTTGTGTTGCCAAACCACCCGGAGAGGGGGGGTAATCGTATAGAATCAGTGCCTTCATATATGCTTTTGTAATAGGTTTTTAAAAATTAGGAATTTGCTCATTTTGATGTCGTTCCTGAAGTATTCGACCGACTCCAACGCTGCTTTGGGATTCTTGTATTGCCAGAAGGCTTCTGAACGGGGCGTAGATTTTGCCTCCCAGCTGTGTTCATCAAATCCGTAGATTTTGGTAATGAGGTTGTATTTTTTATGCCAGAAGGACTGTGGAAGCGTCCAAAAAATAGGTGCTGATTTAATGGCTTTAGGCAAATGAACTTTGTTGCTGTCCTTATAGGCAAATGTCCAAAGTTCCCGACCTTTGAGTTCTCCGCTATGCCATAAGTTAATGACAGCCTTATTGACTTCTTCGTGCCTGAGGTGTTTGGTGTATTCGCCTGTAACGTGATGAGTGATGAGAATATCGTAAGTAAGCTTAGGCAGTAATTCCAGAATGGTTTTTTCCAAAACGAAGGGATCCAAAGGATTTTGTTCAGGCCCGTCATCCAAGTCACCCATTGCACCTTCAGCACCTACAAATTTCAGCATTTCCTTAAATCGGATTGCACGGTCGGTGTCGCTGCCTCTGCAAACACATACGATGAAGCATTTCCAGTTGGGATGCCTCAAAATTGTTCCACCAGCCCATAACGTTTCGTCATCGGGGTGAGCAACAATGACAGCAACAGTTTTAGTGGCTTGTGTATCTTCCATAATTTAGGATTACTCCTCTCAGCGCTCCGATCAAATTAATTCAATCGGAGCCTGATGGAATAATTTTTTGTTTATTTTATCACTTCAAATTCAACGCGGCGATTGCTTTGTCTGCCTTGTACTGTTGCATTCGATTCAGTCGGTTGTTCTTCACCCATGCCAACGGCAAGTATGTCTTTGGAGTGGATGCCTTTGAACAACAAATAATCCTTGACGGCAAGTGCGCGTGATTCGGATAACCGTTGATTCATATTGTTAGAGCCGACATTGTCGGTATGACCGATCACTCTGATCTTGTTCCAGTAGGCATTATTGATTAAAATACTTGCTACCTGATCAATAATCTGGGTGGATGCCGGTGTCAAATCGTTTGAGCCAGTTTTGAATTCTATGTTTTCGAATGAAACGTTGACCCTACCTTCTTTTTGTTTTTCAAGTTGTCTAATGTCGGCTTCCATCTTTTGTAATTTCAGTTGAAGTTCTGAATTTTCTGAGGATAGATTTTTTTGAATGTCAGAGTTCTTAGCATTTTCTTCCATGTTGTCGACCTTCTGTTTCAGGTTTGCATTTTGAGTGGCCAATGCACTTTGAGCATTTGCATTTTCGGTGGCTAAGGCATTTTTATCGTTTGCATTTTTATTGCTTGCATTTTGAGCGGCCAAGGCATTCTGAGTGGAAGCATTAGCTGCATCTTCCTGCATTCTCTGCACCTTTTGCTGTAGTTCTGTATTTTCTCTTTCTTTGGCGCTCAGACGGTCCAATGTTGCCTGGGTGTCACCTTTGACAACGGTCGTGTTGTTGACGATAACCGGTGCAGGTCTGGGTGAATATTCGCAAAGGCTAATGTTGCGGGCATGTTTAAGCACGCTGTTGGCAAATTTGTAACGTATGCCTACGGTTGCCATCAATGCATTGTTGTTGCGGTTGGATGAAGCTCCACCCATGTCAACGGCATCATATTGATGGTATTGACCTTCAAAACTAATGTTGAATGCATCGCTCAATGTGAATTCAGCATTCAGACCTAATTTGGCTACTGCGATCGGTTTGTTGTTGGCAACAATGTTACCAAAGTCCATGTCAGTCGTGTAGATGGCAACACCGCCGCCTACATCTCCATAAACGTTGAAGTTTCTCCAAAATCCTGATCTGAAGGGGGCCAGAACATTGCTCAGATTAAGGGATCCATATGCGATGACATCGTTCGTCGTACCTTTTATATGACCTCTTCCAGTCATATAGGTATACGATCTTGTGAAATCACTGAACATGTATTCCAATCCAAATCCATACATCGGATTGATGGTGTAATCAATCATACCACCGACACCAAGATTGAATTTGTCATAACGGGTTGCGGCTGGCGGTGACATTGTAAAATAATTGACACCGGTCTTTAAGCCGAAGGAGAAATGCGAGACATTGATGTGTCCGCAAACGTCAGGTACAGGAGTCACCGTCTCAACCGTTTCGGTTGTTTGGGTGGTCTTGGTTTCAACTGTTTGAACGTCTTGTGCATTAACGCCTGAAACGGCGCCGACAAGGCAAAGGGAGAACAATAAAAGTCGTTTCATAGGAGGATAACATAAGGTGAATTAATATAACTAATTGATAGTCAAAAGTAGACCAGTCAGGAGCGAATACTTTATACAATTCGTTCAAAGAGTTGCATGATTCACACATTGCCAACCTTTTTCCATTCCTAATCGATAGGTCCTGATCCTTGTCGACGGTTGGTTTATATCTTAAGAGGTAAGTATTTTGTAATTCTTTGTTGAAATTGTGTAAAGAATTTCATGCTGATACACCTACTTTTATACTCCAATTGTAAATTTCATGAAAAGGAAAACCTTGCTTATATGCATACTTTCAGTGATTGGGTTGGTTTTAATCCTGAAACTTTCCACAATTCTGTTCGTTGAACCTTGGATGAAAAACAAACTCGAAACGGTTTTCAACGAGAAGAATGAGCAATACCATATTAAGTCCGGTCCTATCCATCTGCGATTCATCTTCTCTGAGATTAAGTTGGATAAGATTCTTTTGACCAATAAAAAGAAGAAGGATGGAAAATTATTCGGTCGAATTACTGGCATCAGGATACAAGGGATAAACGTATTCAGTTTGTTGCTTCAAAAGAAGATTGCAATCAAGAAACTGAGCATTTCAGAAATCAGTATTTTCGGACAACTGCCGCATTCGGAAAAAAAGGCCTCGCCTTCGATTATGCCTATAAATCTACGATTAGGACGAATCGTTTTGAAGAAAATTGATTTCGGAATTAAAGAACCGGAATTTGAAAAAGCCTATAATCTGCAATCGGGTGTCCTGAACATGTACGATCTTAAAATCGAGAAACGTGATACCCTTTCGATCCGTCTTTTAAAAAGAGTTGATTTCAAAGCAGATGGATTTCAGACCGTGTCCAAAGACAGCTTGTACACCTATAAATTAAAGGGAGTCGATTACAAGTGTAAACCTGGTCAATTAGCTGTCAAGGAATTCGTGATCCATCCGAACTATTCAAAAAAACGTTTTGCCGAACTTCATCGTTTTGCGACGGATCGCATGGACGGTCGCTTCTCAAACATTGTTGCAGGTGGATTCTCGGTGGAAGACTTTTTTAAATCGAATCGGTTGGGCACCTCCGGCATTGAAATTGGCAGCTTGAACTTGATTGTATTCCATGATAACAGAAAAGAAAAGCTGCATGTTGTAAAGCCAGTCTTTCAGCAGATGATGTACCTCTGCCCCGTTTCCCTTAACTTAGACTCCATCCATGTAAAAAACGGAGATATCACCTATATTGAACGTGTCCCGCAGGCAAATCATGAAGGATCAATCAGTTTCAATAAAATTCATGCCACGCTTTACAACGTAACCAATGACACGAAGTATAAAAAAAGGAATGCTTCGCTGATTCTTAAAGGGACGGCACTTTTAATGGGAAAGGGAAAGTTTAACGTTTTACTGGATGCAAAACTCTTTGACCGGTTAAATACGTTTACCGTAAAGGCAAGGCTTTCTCACATGCCTGCCAGCAGCCTGAATCCGTTGCTCAGCAACAATGTTTTTATGAAGATCAATTCTGGCGAAATTGAAAGCATGAATTTTTTCTTCACTGCGAATGACCTCAAAGCCAAGGGGAGTATGACGCTCCTCTATCGTCATTTGAAGATAGCTTTGATGAATAAGGAAACAGATAAGAGCAACGCCCTAAATGACCAGTTTATATCGATGGTATTGAATTCCAAGATTATGGACTCTAACCCATTACCCGGCAAAAAGGTACGTGTTGGGAATATTGAATATGACAGGGATCCGGAAAAGTTTCTATTTAATTATTGCGTCAAATCCATTCTTTCAGGTATTCAAACCAGTATTCTCTAGTTTTTCTCCGTATTTGAAGGAATCTGAAATATCCAATACAGACAGCAGGCAATTTTGTTCATCTTCGATGATAATACCCTCCATATAGACAGGACAAAGCAACTGTTTGTCATACCCCAGCCATATCTTGCAGCTTTCCTTGGCGTTGCTTTTAAATATTTGCCAGAAAAATTCGTTGAAGACGGGCAAGGATTCTTCTGTGACAAATAATTTAAAGTTGCTGTTGATCAGGCTAAAACGCTTATCTCTGAGTATCTCGGCACCTGTAAAGTTCAGATCCAGAATGCTGCCGTTATGATTCAGTGTAAAGTAACCCAAGGGAGCAAAATCGTATAATAAGGTAAATTTTCGAAGTGACGTTTCAGCGACCTCATTTGCACGACGCAATTCTTCATTCTGCATCTCCAACTCGATTTGATGAACCTGCAATTCGTGAAGCAACCGTTTTACATCGGTTTCTTGTTTGGGAGTAGCGGTTGTATTACTCTTTTCAACTAATTTTTCTTCCGCTTTATGACGCAGCAATTGAGCGTCCGTTAATTCAAGTTCTTCTTTTTTCATAGCTTGATGGTGTAATGAGTCAGCAAAAACATTCCTTCAGATTCCTGTTTGTTATTGAGTATGACTTGTACAGACCATTCCACTTCGGAAGACCTGCCGTTTGTAGTGATTACGTTCATTTTATATTTTAAAAGAGTACCTTCATTTAAAAAGGAGGTCAATTTTTCTTCTGTATTTTGGCGCATTTGTTCAGGAATGAACTGACTGACAAACGACTTTTCCATCACCTCCGACGCTGTTTTCCCAAAATAGAGTTCAGCAATGGGGTTGAATTCCATTATTTTCAATTCGGAAGAAAGGCGGATGATGATGTCGGAGGATGCACTCAGGAGCAATTTATGGAGATGCTCTGTTTCATGCAGTTTTATTTCCACTTGCTTGATGTCCGTGTGGTTAATAAAGGTGATGACCAATCCGTCAATTCTGTCATCGTAAGTGCGGTAGGGCATGACTCTAATGGAAAACCAACGCCCATCCTTGGAGGGTATCTGTTTTTCTATAAATACAAGCGAACGTAAGACTTCAAGTGCATCCTCTGCCAGTTCAGGGTAAATCAGGTCGGTTACCAAATCCGTGAAAGGCCTTCCGACGTCACCTTTGATCAGTTTGAAAATTTTAGTTGCTTCATTGGTGAACCTACGGATATTTAGATTTTTATCCAGAAACAAGGTGGCGATATCGGTACTGTTGAGCAGATTCTTCATATCGTTGTTCACCCTGGAGAACTCATCCACTTTGGATTGCAATTCGGCGTTCACCGTTTGGAGCTCTTCGTTCATGCTCTGCATTTCCTCTTTCGAAGTGGTGAGCTCTTCGTTCGTAGATTGCAATTCTTCGTTGGTGGACTGCAATTCCTCATTAGTGGACTTCAGTTCTTCCTGTGATGTCTGCATTTCTTCGAGCATGTTTTGATGCTGTTCGCGCGCCATTCTCAGCTCGAAATCCATTCTGGATTGATCGGTATTGTCTGACTTTTTTCCCTTTTCCTTCGGCAATGAATGAATTTGTGACAAGGGTACTTCCGTAAATATGATCATGATCATGCCGAATAAAGGTTGTGGCTTGTCTATCCGTTGAATGGTCACATTAATGACATTGGATCCATCGTTGGTTTCTACCTTGACGTGATGCATCAGAATGGGAACATTCGACTTCAACGCTTTTCGGAAGGCGATGGGAAAATCGTTGCGCAATCCCTCCCGCAACATGGCGAAAATATTCAGGTTCGCTTTACCGACGGCTGGTTCCAGGTATTTTCCGGTACGTCCACTGATGTAAAGGATATCTCCGTTTTCGTTGACAAGTACTCCTGGCGGTGAAAAAGACTGCAACAGCAGTTGGTCTGCCAAAGTCTGAAGGTTCTGAGTGGATTTGGCAGGTTCTGGTTTTTCCATAGGAACGGGTTGAGTTTTTGAAAAGGAGGAAGGGAAATCATAAAACTCCGGTAAGAAAGTGGTCACGGAGCGTTTGTATATTTTCAGTTTGGAATCGATTGGGACGAACAAAGATGCTTGTGAACCAAGTGTTTCAGCACTTCCAAGGATAAGAATGCCAGCGTGGTTGATGCTGTAGTAAAACAGGGATATTAATTTCTGTTGCAATTCATTGTCCAAATAAATCAGCAGGTTTCTACACGAAAGCAAATGAATATTGCTAAAGGGTGGATGCATGATGATGTTGTGTTGTGCAAAAACAATCATTTCCCTGATTTCGGTGTTGATGCGAAAACCGGATTCGATGGCAGTGAAGAACCGATTCATCCGTACAGGGGAGACTTCCGATTTAATGTTTGCCGAGAAAACACCTTTTCGGGCGGTATCGATGGCGTCGTTATCCAAATCGGTGGCAAAGATTTGCAAAGAAATATTCCCGTGAGGATTCAGTTTTTCCACAACTTCTTTAAAGAGGATGGCTAACGAATACGCTTCTTCTCCGGTAGAACAGCCTGGAATCCATGCCCGTAGAATCGTTCCATCCGATTGTTTGGATATCAATGTTGGCAGAATTGTATCTTTTATCTTCTCCCAAACGGCGGCATCGCGAAAGAAATTGGTGACGCCTATCAGCAATTCCTTGAAAAGGATGTCGATTTCTTTTGGATTTTCTTGCAGGAATTGTACGTAGGAATGTATTTTCTCAATTTTATGAACATGCATCCGCCTTTCTATTCGGCGATATATCGTATTTCGTTTGTACAATGAAAAGTCATTTCCGGTACGGTGGCGAAGCAAAATCAGTATTTTCTCTAGGGCACTTTGCAATTGATGATCTTCATCCGGAGTCTTTGGATTCGAGACCGTATGCTTAAGCAGTAAAAGTAGTCTGGTCGGCAGTTCTGCCGGAGACGCGATGATGTCCGCAGCCACTGAAACGATAGCGTTTCGGGGCATACTGTCGAATTTTGCGGTGCCGGGGTCCTGAATCAAAATGATACCGTTTCTTTCTTTGATATCCCGCACACCTTCACTTCCGTCAGAACCCATTCCGGAGAGGATGACCCCGATGGCATTTTCATGCTGGTCTTCGGCAAGCGAAGTAAAAAAGTGATTGATGGGAAGGCGTATGCCTCGTTCCTCAATGGGATCAAACAAATGAAGCACTCCTTGAAGGATGGACATACTCTTATTCGGAGGAATCACATACAGGCAGTTTTGTTTTACGACCGTTCGGTCTTTTACTTGAAATACGTTCATTTTGGTGACCCGCTGCAATAATTCGGGTAGTATCCCTTTATGTGTTGGATCCAAATGTTGGATGACCACAAAGGCCATTCCACTATTTACAGGCATATTCCCAAAGAATTGCTCAAATGCTTCTAGGCCACCGGCTGATGCACCGATGCCCACTATCGGGAAATGAGCGGCAGTGGGCATAACGTTCTTCTCCTTAGTTGGGACCAGCAATTTGTTTTCAGAAGTGGACATGCGTTTTTATTAAAAGAGAAGGTTTACAAATTAAGTAATAATAAACCGCAATCCGTTAAACAGGACTTTTTTTTATCAAGATGGCTTTCTGATAGGTACAATAAACAAGGGAATGGTGCTGTTCCTTAAAACTTTTTCCGTAATGCTGCCCAATAATACGTTTTCCAGCCACTTTTGACTGTGTGAACCAATCACGATGACATCCGCATGGATTTTCTTGGCTGTTTTCAAAATAGCTTCGGCAGAATCACCATCTCCGACGATTGTTTCGATGGTTTCATCGCCAAGGTTCTGTTTGAATTTTTCCAGGTATTCTAAGGTCGCTTTTTTTAGACCTTCGATATCCGGGCTGATCAATGGGTCCAGGATGGTAAAACCGGTGAAGCCAGTGATGGGTGAGTATTCGGTATTCGAATAATAAACCGGATCTGCAACGACGTGCATCAGTGTGACTGTTGCTCCCATTGAACTGGCCAATGTGAATCCTGCATCGGCTACTTTTTTGGCGCTATTGTCGTAGTCCAGCGCGATAAGGACTTTTCTGTAGTTGTTCATTTTGTGTTTATTTTGTGAAACAAAGTAGGATGAAATGAACGCTTTGATGTTACATTTTACCAATAAAAGTTTACATAATTCCTACTTTTTTTCGAGCATTTAAAAGGGATAACCGATGGCTACATTCAGAATCAAATTTTCTTTTCTCCAGGAAGAACTCGCCAAGTCAGTCTGATTCAGCACCCATTTGTTGGGACCGATGAGCCACGGTTTGCGAAGCGGTGTTGCAAGGTCAAACCTCAATATGAAGAACGAAACGTCCATGCGTAAACCAAAACCGGCACCTACAGCCAATTCATTCATAAAATTGGAGGAGAAAGGTTGGATTCCAAGTGCATCGTTGGATTTTATAAGCCAACTGTTTCCAGCATCCACAAAAAGGGCTCCCTTCAGGAACTTGTAAATGGTGAACCGATATTCAGCATTGGTTTCCAGTTTGATATCACCACCCAACTGCAAAAAGCCTTCTGTTCCTATGTTTTGGTGATAAGTGCCTGGTCCTAACGAATTGATGGTGAATGCCCGGACACTGTTTGGTCCACCACTAAAGAATTGTTTCGAATAGGGCAGTACGGAAGAGTTTCCATAGGGTAAGCCTGCACCAGCAAACATTCTAAATACCATCTTGTTCTTGTCCGTAAATGTATAATACAATCGGCCATCGACGCTCAGTTTTGAAAATTGTGCATACGTGGAGCCAAAAATGGTCGTAGATTTGCCATTTACCAAAGAAAACAAATTGCCGGCGGTTTCTGCCGCTAAACGGACATAATGCTGCACTTTTCGCATGGAGCCCGATTGATCGTCGTAGGTGAATGAAAAGCTTCCACCGGCTATGAATTGCTCTTCGTAACTCTTTTTCAGGAAGGGATTGGCTGCCAATAAGTCGGTAAACGTTTTGGATTGGTTGGCAAGCGATGTATACGAAACTTGTATAGGATTCAGTTCAAGTTCCTGAAACGTGGCTGGTTTCCATTGATAACCTGCAATGACTTGAAACGTGCGCATGTCAAAATAGTTAACTCTTTTCAAGTAATTGTAAGACAGCGAGAAGTGGGTCTTAAAGGCATTCTCGTTCTCGAATCCGGGTATTCTGAACGGGAGTAGCAAACCTGGTACATTCAACTCCAGTTGAGGTGCATAGGCGTATGAAAACAAATTGGCCTGCCCCCATTGCGCTTCGTAAGAGCCTGATAAGTTGAACTTGATGAGTTCAGCATACCGAAACAAATTTCTACTCAATAGGCTCAATTGAAGGCGGGGACCTGTATAGCCGTTCGATTTGGAAACCATGTCGATTTCTGCACTGAAGGTGTATTTTGGGAACGGTGTCATCAAGATGGTCGCGTTCAGCGCTCCAGAATCTTTCTGTTCAAAATCCTCGAACTTGACTCGTACGAATTTGTAATTGCCTAAGGACATCAGGCTGTTGAGTGTGCGATCGTGATTTTTTCTGGAATACAAATCACCTTTTCTAAGTGAAACCGATTTAAGCAAAACCTTAGGTCGAACTTGTTGGTTGGACTTCTGACCCAAAAAAACGTAGTTTTCGACATTCAAGGTGTCCTTTGTACGGATGATGGTGTCTGAATTCAGCGAATAGTCCTGATCGATAAACACATCATGGATGCGATACGGCATCAGGGCGCCTTTCGGGATACTGTCTTTCAACGTCAGTTTCAAGGAAACGGTTCCGTTGCCGTTCGAACTGTCTGCTTTGTACAGCAAATAATCCGGGCTGAAATAAAAGTAGCCCTTGTCTTTCAAAACGGCATCCAGTCGGATCCGTTCCAATTTAAGCATGTCCAATTGATACGTATCGCCTGTTTTAACCAACGAATGCTTGCTTTCAGAGCGAATGATGGAGGCGATACTGTCATCCGAAATGGAAAGGATCAAATCTTTCAGCGTGTAGGGTTTATGTATGTGGCAGGTATAAACCACTTTGGCCGTATGCTTTTTTTCGACAATCTTGTACTCTGTGAAACTGTTGAAGATGCCATTATTGAATAATAGGGCGTCAATGATTTTGGTTGTGGTTTCTGGCCGAACACTGCTCATCAGGACTGGCGCTTCTTTGTAGTTGCGTAACCATTTGAAATTTGGTAAGGATAATCGTGGCCTCACACCGAAAAAGGATTGATTCGGAACCGGCCTCACCACCAATTTCGCCCTGTCTTTGATGGCTTTCTTAGTTGGAATGTGATCGGTCGATACTAAATTGATTTCTGCCCCAGTATACAATTTGTCGTCATTGGGCACGGTTCTCAGACCGCTGCAGGCAGTCAATGACAATAGGGCGTATAGGAAGAGTAGTTTTTTCATACGTCTTATTTTTTATGCCATGAATTGAAATCCCGGACAAAGATCAAGCCGACACCGGTTTCGACCAACTGACCTTCGATGGCACCTTCAAATAAATTTTGGCGGAAACCTTTAAGTCGGTATTGTCCATTCTTTGTCAGCTTGTATTCGATGGAGACATCACTTGCAAGGTCACTGACTGAATTCTGTTTGGCTCTTTCACCTTCCATATCGATCTTTCCACCTACTTGGACACTAAGCCGTTCATTGAAAAGTTGCTTCTTGACGCCCAGATTCAGTTGAGATCTTCCTTCTGCCTTACCGGATTGATAGTCTTCGTACGATTGAATGTCAAAATTCATTTCTACGCCCGGTACCAATTTAGAACTCCATTGATTCAATTGCGACGATAAAAGGGTGCCCACGGTGGTGCGTGCTGCAGATGCCAGTCCGGTAGATTCGGTTTGAAAAGGATTATCCTGAATAAACCGACCCAGTACCAACAAAGCGAAGACTTGCTTGTTCAGATCAGACGGATTTTCATTCAGCATGTTCAGCTTTGCCTGAACGACACCGTCCATAATCCCCCTGTCTTCTGGACGCAGTCTAATCTCAAAGCTGATGTCCGGTTTCTGAATGTTGCCGCTCAATTTCAGATAAACCAGGAAGGGATACCGTTGTTTGTAGGTGATGCCGGTCGTCGTGCTCATTTGATCTGCAATCAGGTCGATAGGCAATGCATTGACCGTATAGATGGCATTGATCGAAATCATGGCGCTCATTGGGTCTCCGTACCAGATGATGGTACTGCCCGACTCTATTTTAAACTTCCTTTTCACCAAGGATTCCAACGAAAGCTCATAAACACCTTGCTTCAACAGATACGTTCCAGTCAGACTCATCTTCCCGCTCCGGTCTATAGAAAAGCTCAGGGCTGCTTCGCCTTTTACGACCAGAGAGTCACTGGAAGCAGGGTCAAACAACAATTTGATGGAGGCTTCTTCATCTATTTCAAGGATGGATGACACATCGAATCCTTTCAAGCTGCTTTTAGGGGTTACCTTTTTTGCCGTTCTGAACATAATGGATTTTTCTTTGACGGTATCCATAAATTCGACCACATCTTCACCTCTATCGGTATTGAATGTTTCTTCGGGCATCGCAAACGTCATGTTGGAGCCTTTTTTCAACTTGACACGCGCATTGACTACGGGCAAACTCAGAGGTCCATGAATGTCAATTCTGCTGTCAATAAGCATCTTGCCATAAAATAGTGCATTGTCCTTGGGGCCTGTATTAAATAACAAGAAGTCCTTGGTGTCGATTCTTAAGGACAAAACCGGATTGCTGAACTGGGTCATCAGAATGGAACCATCGATGGTGGCCGAATGATTTTTGTTGTCCAACATGGTGAAATGGTTAAAATGGACACCGTCCTTTTGAAGCAGAATTTGTTCGTGTTTCAGCCCTAGCCGACTGTTCAGGAAGGCCGGGTTGATGAAAGCGTCGTCGAAGGTCAATTCACCCGTCACTTCCGGTTTGGTCAGATTGCCTCCCACGTTGAAATGACCGCTCAGGTTGCCGGTCGCTTCCTTTATTGCTCCAAAGGATAAAGCTTTCACCGTTTCCAACGAAAGCGATTGAATATCGGCATTCAGATTGATGGTTTGAGCGCCTGCATTGGGTGCATAAAATCCTTTGGCCGTCAAATGGTTCGCATTTCCAGTTAAAGCAACTTCCAGATCGTACCGCCCATTGATTGCGCTTGAAGCATTCAAGGTAATGTTTCCAACGGGTATGTTTTTGACAATCAGGTTGTCCAGTTTGGCATCTGCGATGATACCGTATGTTTTGCCCGTTCGTTTCAATAAAACATTTCCATTCAACACACCTTTGATAAAGCTGGTGTCCTGCTCCATAATCCTGGAAATGTCATCCAGTTTGAATTGGTTAAGTTGCAGGCTTAAGTCGTCGTTGAACCGATCATGAACGGAGGTTATCCAAATTTGCTTGCCTGCGTTTTCGAGGTTGAAATGATGAATTAGAAAGCCTTGTTTGCCGAATTTCACGTAATTATCTGGTGCAACCGACCAATTCTCACCCATCAGGTTGATGTTGGCCGGGTCGATGCTGATTTGGTAATTGCCTTTATTCATCCGGATTTTTGACTGAACCATAAGCTTTTGCTGCTTTCCTTTAAAAGCCGAAAGATTTGCCAGGATGAGTTGATTGGCCAGTTCCCCTTCCAAAACAATCTTGTTCATCTTCATGGACGTATTGTACAACTCATTGCAGGAAAGGCTGTAACTGATTCCTTTAATGTCTGAATGGATGTCCAAAGCCAAACCATTGACGGTCATAGCACCGTATGTTATCTTTTCCATATCCGCGGTTACTTTCAACTCCTTTTTGACATTGTCGAAACTGCCCTGAATCGCTCCGGGTCTGAATTCATTCAACAAGGGAAAAAAGACATTGGATAGCAACGGGTGGTTGTGCAATTGGATGTTGAATGTAAAGAAGTCTGTACCTCCATTCTTTTTCATGGAGCCTTGCCCCGGCATGGGGAAATACTGATTGACGAAGCCAAGTACTTCACTGGCGATTTCAGTGGGGAAAAGACTGCCGTCATACTGGAGGTCGACGAGCTTGCTGTGTACTTCTAATGAGCTGGATCCCGGTTTGTTGACTGTTTTCACATACATGGAGTCCAACGGGTATTTAACCCCTTCGTGCATCACCAAGATATCCTTGATGGTGGCCTGACCGTTCAAAAGACGGGGAACCTCTCCCCGAAAGTCGGCAACGATGGAAAACGCCATTCGGGTATCGGTGGTCATCAAGTGGAGCTTTTTCAAATCAGCACCCTTCAGATCGAATCGGAATTGTGCAAATGCCTGCTTATCATTCATCTTGACCTTGCCATTGAAATCAAAAGCGGCGTTTTCATCATTCAATTTGATGGACCCGTCAAAGCCCATTCCTGCAATGTCCCCATGAATGATCAGGTTGTGGTAGTTATACTTGTACAGGTTGATCTGCGAGGCGGTAACGTCTATTTTTGAACGAATCGTGCTGATTTCCAAACCATGACCACTGGCCTTGGCTTGTAAGGTCATCGTCCCCATCAGGTCTGGTTTTTTCATCAACCGGCCAACATTGAATTGATCTAGACCGACCAAGGCTGTGAAGTTTTCCTTTTCGTCGAGACTACCCGAGAAGCGGCCGTTTCCAAAGCTGCTGGTCAAGCTTCCGGATGCCTTGAACGCTTTCAATTTGCCCTTCACGACGACTTCCATATCAATAATATCAGGAAATTCCAGGGTTTGTGTAAGGTTGCCTAAGAGCGCCAGATCCTTTCGACCTGAATGAATCCGGATAATGGGAAAATCGAAGCTGGCTGTTTGATAATCAGGAAGTCCGATAATCGTAAAGTTCGTTTTTAAACGGGTGTTGCTACCAGTGCTGATGTTGATGCCTTTACCTTTCAATCGGTACATTGGGCCGTTGATTTCTCCTGCAAAAGTAGTGGAAAGCCTTTTTTCCTTAAAAAAAGGAATGCTGTCCAATCTTGGCATAAAATACAGTACATCCGAATTGTTAATGAGTAATTTTTTTACTCGGATATTGACCACAGCTTTGGATAGGTTTTTAGCCAAGCTGCTCAACGAATCAAAACCTAACGCAAGATCGCCTTCAAAGTAGGATCGCGAGGTTTGAATTTTTGTTTTTTGGGCCGAAAGTTGGTGCGGATCCATTCTTAAGATGGAACGGAATTCCTTGATAGCGAAGCCGTTTTGATCGCTGGCGGTGAATTCTCGGATGGTCGCCCCCGTTTTTTCGGCAGAGTAATGCAAATCGATTGCCAACAGTTCGATTTGCTTGTAAGACAGATGCAAATCTTGATGGAAATCATCGAACCGCACCCGCATGTTGCTTAAACGGACTTTCTTCAGGTTGATGGTCCATGGAGCAGACGGTTTCTTAGGAGTAGGAGACTCACTGCTGAACGCTTTAATCAAGTAATCATAATTGAAAAGGGAATCCTTTTCTGCCCTATTGATTTTGAAAACAGCGTCCTCCACGTCCAAGGAGTGGATTTGAACCTTTTGATGCAGTAGGGCGCCGAAAGCCAGGTCAATTTTCACCTCACCGAAGTAAACCAACGTGTCTTTGGCCAAATCTTCCAGGTATAGACCTTTAACGACGATGGTCTTGGGGAACTTGATACGAAAATCCTTTATTTCTACCCTGCCATGCGTTTTTTCCGTAATCCACGTTGTGGCATACTTCGCAATTTTCAATTGGACGGCAGGAATCTGAATGAACAAAGCGATGGCAAGGAGTAAAAGAACTATGCTGATTAGAACCCATGCGATTACTTTGATTCCTTTCATGGTTTCTTCTTTCGCTTAAAAATCGGTTTAATGACAATCATCGGTTCCAAGGTGTCGCCCAATAAGAACCCCCAGGGTTTCAATTGTTCGAAATTGTCGCAGGTCAGTTTGATGATGGCTAGAACCGGAAGGGATAAAAACATGCCCGGAACGCCCCACAATTGATTTCCTGCCAACACGACAATGATGGAGAACAGCGCATTTATTTTCACCTTGGAAGCAACGATCTTGGGTACGATGTAATTGTTGTCAATCAGTTGAATGAAATAGAAAGCGATCATGACATAGACTGCAAACCAAGGGGAATCTTTGGTGGCCAATGCCACAGCCATGGGCAGTCCGGCACCTACAATGCCTCCAAGGTAGGGTATCATGTTGAGCAAAGCGGCCATGATGCCAAGTAGGATGGCATATTGGATACCGAGCGCAAAAAGTGCACTGATATTCAAGACTGCCATTATTCCCGCTTCAATCAACAAACCAACCAGATAGTGCTGCACCACCTTTTTCGTTTGGGTGACTACGCCTCTGATTTGAAGCTTGTTATCATCACCGGAAATCTGATTGATGAATTCCAGTATGATGGGCTGATACAGCAAGATTAAAAAGATATAGACTGGAATAAGAAAAAACATGGCAATGCCACTTCCAACACTCAACAACGTTTTACCAAGTGACGAACTGTTGAAATTCAGCAATTCATTTTGAGTCTCCACAATCCAAGCGTGTAGTTTGTCGGGTTTGACACCAAAGGAAGACGAAGCATCGCTGATGGCTTGATTGACGACGGCGGTGATTTTAGCTATTAATTGCGGCCAAGAATCGGTCAATTGGCTCACTTGATAGAAAATGACTGCAATAAGCGCTGAGATGAGTATCAGGCAGACTAATATGGCAATAACAATGGCAAGTATACGATTGAACTTCATTCGTACCAAAAAATCAACGACCGGGCTGAGTACGATCGCCAGTAGGAGTGCAAAGACAATGGGTACGACGATGGCACTTGTGAGGCACAAGATGTAAAATAACGCAATAAAACCGACTAAGTAAATGGTCAGTTTTGCGTATAAGGGCATTTCAGCATTTTTTTCAAACAGCGTCATGTTTCTTCTTTTCTTTATGTAAGAGGAGTTGCAACAAAGTCCTTCCAACGATTTCAATTGCGCCCTGATATTTTGCCACCAAGTTGATGGCTCCAATTTGCACAGCGGACCCGAGCATCGTTCTGATCGGATTGTCGGATTTCCCGATGATCCATTTCTTGATGAGATAACCGGTGGCTAAACCAACCGAAGTGCTGATCAAATTGTTACCAAGGAATTGAGTGGAAGGTGAATTTTCCTTTATCAGATTCAACGGATTGATGCTGTCATAGGCATTTTCAAATTCTTCTTTTAACAAATAAACTTGAACAACCCTGTCGGATTCCAGTTTCTGAATGGCATCTTTAAGTTCTACGGCATTCGTTATCATTTCTGTCTATTTTAAAAGTGCTTTAATAATCTGACGACTGAATTTCTGCTTGAGGCTTTTGTAAAAGAAAAGACGAAAGATGATGGCAAGCAGAGCGTGGAATGCACCTACGATTAAGAATCCGCAGTACAGGTTTCCAAGAATTGCACCCAGCCAAAGTGCCAGGCCGACATTCAAGAAAAGAAGAGCAGAAATAATAATGCCAATTATAAAGGCGTTGGGTATCAATGAAGAGCCCAGATCCGACATTTTCTCAACAGCTTTGAGTTTAACCAACTCAATAGTGCTCTTGAAATAGTCGGTAACCCTTTCCAAAAGAGTTTCGAACAGTCTTGCGTAGTCTTCCATTGCTTTTATAATTGACATTATTTGAAACCTAAAACCTATTAAACCTTGCTTGTTTTCAAGTCTTTTTCGACTTGTTTTTCTGTTGATTTTGCCTTTTCGGCAAAATTGGTAACGTCTTCTTTTACCTTATCGAATTTGTCTGTGATGTTGTCTACGAATTCCTGGAACTTGTCCGTCATGTCGTCCGTGATTTTTTCGGTTTCACGACCAATTCTTTTACGAGTCTTGTAACCTTTGTCCGGAGCGAATAAAACGCCCAACAAAGCACCTGTGGCTAATCCAGCCAATAGGCCGATAACTACTTTTCCTGCATCCATAATGTTGTGTATTAAATTGATTATTACTATTTAAAACCTATATCCTAGGGTGATTTGACCTACTACATTCTTGTATCGGGGAGTGGTGGACGTACCGTCACCGTTGTTGTCGTACAAATCCCAAGCTACGCGACCGCTGAGTACCAATGCGCTAATGTTTACATCGGCACCGATGACAAGGCCCAACGTGTTTCTGCGGATATTGTCATTCGTGAATTCATCGACGACCGTCGTGTTCGAAACCGGAGTAACGACATTGGTCGTCTGTTTGAGTAGGTACGAATATTGCGGGCCGATCAACAGGGTTGCCAATCCAAGCGGTTTGAAAGCAAACAAAATCGGAATATCCAAGTAATTGGAAGTGCGTGACGTGCTGTAATCCAAACCGAGCAGACTTCCTGATGTCTGATAACCTTTCTGAGAAAACATGACTTCAGGTTGTATTCCTAAGAAAGAACCGATAGGCACGTGTAAGAAACCACCGGCTGCAAAGCCTGTTTTGGCATCTGCGGAATAGGTGTTTCCTTCTGAATCATAAATGTTAGCGATGTTCAACCCTCCCTTTACGCCGAACGAAATTCTGTTTTGCGCTTGAAGGCTGATGGAAAGGAGCGCGAATAAAACAAGGAAAAAGGACATTTTCATACTTTTGTTTTTTTTGATTGCATACATACAGTTTAAGCATTGAACGATATATTATGCAAACGAATTCAGCATAAATAATGTTCAATGCAAAGTTGCTTTTGTTTGAGGTTGGAAGCCTTACACAACTTTGGGAATAAGTTGCAAAATTCCCATATGAAACCTACACGTTACCCAACGTGTTTCTTCGATTGTTCTTAAGGTTGCGGAAGTGAGAAGGGGTTAGTCCCGTCATTTTCTTGAATTGGTTGGACAAGTGTGCTACGCTGCTGTAGTGTAACTTAAAGGCGATTTCCGTGAGGTTGAGTTCGTCGTAAACCAGCAGCTCCTTGACTTTTTCGATTTTATGGTTGAGGTAGTAACTCTCGATGGTGATGCCTTTAATCTCAGAAAAAAGATTGGCCAGATAGGTGTAATTGTATCCGAGTTTCGTGCTCAAGTAATTGGAAAGATTGACTTTGATCTGGTCGTCCGTGTAATGAACCAGTTCAATGATGGTGGTCTTGATTTTCTCTACCAGGATGAGCCTGTTGTCTTCCAGAATTTCAAGGCCGTTTTTCAGAAGTGCTGTATTTAATTCGGCCAATTGCTCTTTGGTTGCCTCTTCTTCCACCAAGGCTTCACCCAATTCCACAAACGAATAATGCAGGCCAAGCTTCTCCAACTCGGATTTAACGACCATTTTGCAACGGATGCATACCATATTTTTGATGTAGACTCTCACCCGTATGTTTATCAGTGTAGCTCACACTCGCGTTCCGATTTTATAAAACGTATTGAGAAATGAACTAACTGTAAATATAGCTAATAAAGTGATGCTATGGTACGATTTTATTTCATCAGCGAAAACACGAATTCCAGACCGCCTTCTGGACGGTTTTTGGCTGAAATGGTTCCTCCATGGTGCTGGATGGCGTTCTTGACAATGGCTAATCCGAGCCCTGTGCCGCCCAATTTGCGCATTCGACCTTTATCGACCCGGTAGAAGCGGTCGAATATGCGGTTCAAGTGCTCTTCGGCAACGCCCACGCCAGTGTCGTAGAAACTGAAATAGCAACGGTCCGCATCGTTTCGGAAACAATTGATACCGATTTCCACTTCATCGCCTGCATAGGCAAGTGCATTGTCCAACAGGTTCCTAAATATGGAATATAGCAGGGATGTGTTGCCTTTGATAGTCAGTTCCGGATCGATGTCGATTTTCAACAGCACCTTTTTCTCTGTGATTTCCGTTTCCATTTCGCCTGAAATCTGATTGATGAGGCGAGACAGGTTCACTTCTTCTTTTTCAATCAGTTTTGGAGCCTCATCCAATCGGGTCAATGTGGAAATGTCCCGCAGCAATTCACTCAATCGTTTGCTTTGCAGAAAGGACCGATGCACAAAGGATTGCAATTTTTCGGCGGGCAGCTCGGGGTTGGACAGGATGGTTTCCATATAGCCCTGAATGCTGCTGACCGGCGTTTTCAGCTCGTGAGCGATGTTCTGGGTAAGTTGCCGCTTCAAACGGGTTTCTTCCTCGTTTGCCGTAATGTCGTTGATGCTGACTTCAAAGCTTTTATCCTGAAATAGAATGCTTTGAATCAAAAATACCCTGCCGTTCTTGTCCACCTGATGCGATTGCCTTTGCAGCGGTGAAACCGGATTCCGGATGCCCTGCAGTTCCTGAATGTGGTGATTGAGGTCTTCCAGTTCTGGTAGGGTGAAGATGGCTGTGGCCGACTGTGCGGGGGTGTCGGAAATCAAATTGAGGTACTGGATGAACAGGTTGTTGGCAATGATTTCCTTTTTGTCCGGTGTGAAGATGGCCAAGCCTTCTTTGGCGGATTGCAGGTGACTCACCAGCTTTTCGCGTTCCACCAGAAGGTCGTCGCGGGTAGATTTCAGCCGTTGAAACAAACCGACGATGTATCGGGAAATCTCACCCAATTCGTTTTTGGGAAAATCAAGCGAGGTGTCCAGTGGAAGGTTTTTGTCGGCTGTCTCTGCAAAATCACGGAGTTGCGCAATGGTACTGCCCATGCGTTTGGTGGAGTTGTACAGTAAAACCAGAATGACAAACATCATGGTGGCTATGAAAAGGATGAAGCTGTAATCGGCCTGAAGCTGTTTGTTCAGTTGGGAATCGTAGGGCCTGGAGCTTCGGATGATGTAATTGGGGTACCGTTTTGCGGCATAAAAGAACGTTTTGCCTGTCGTTTCCGAAAGGCGACGCACGGAAACGCCTTCGCCAAAAGCCATGGCGCCTTTAAATTCGGGGCGGTTCGAGTGGTTATTAAGGTGGTTAGCCTCGGAATCATACAGCACATTTCCGTTGAAATCAATGACGGTGACACGCAGGTCGCTCACTTTTAGAAAACCCATCACGCTTCGGATGTTGTTGTCGTTCACCCCTTTTTCGTTGGTTATTTCATAGAAAAGGTTGTTGTAGCTCTGCAGTTGTTCGGTTAGTAAAGCGACGCGGAAGGCTTTTTCGCGGCGGTACTGGTAAATGCTGATGAACAGGACGAACAGCAGGAACAGCGAGACAATGGTCAGAAAAAGTTTCCGATGAAAATTGAAGAAAGGCTTGCGAATGGTTTCTGCCATGGTCATCTTATTTATAATCGAAACAGTAACCGTAACCGAGTCTGGTCACGATGTGTTGGCCGAAATCGCCTAATTTCTTGCGTAAGCGGGTGATGTTCACATCGATGGTGCGATCAAGCACATAGACGTCGTCCGACCAAACGGCGGTCAGGATGTCCTCGCGGGAATAGACGCGGCCGGGGTGGGAAACCAAAAGCAACAGCATTTCCAGTTCTTTCTTGGTTAAATCCACGGGGGCTTCATCCAGAAAAACTTTTTTGCGGGTCGTGTCGATTTTCAAATTTTCGAATTGAAGGACGGCGTCTTTGTCCGAGGGCTCCGCAGCTAATGTGCGCCGAAGGATGGCCTTGACCCGAACGGTCACTTCACGGATGGAAAAAGGTTTTGATATGTAATCGTCTGCACCGATGTTGAAGCCGGTCAGCATGTCATTCTCGGTGTCTTTGGCGGTGATGAAAATGATGGGCAAGTTGGCTAGTTTCTCATTTTTTCGAATCATTCCAGCCATCTTGAAACCGGAGATTTCACCCATCATGACGTCGAGCATCAGCAGATTATACGATGCCAGGTCTTTCGTCAGAGCTTCCTCGGCTGAATTGGCGGTTTCTACTTCGTAGCCTTCGCTTTCCAGGTTGAATTGGAGAATCTCACACAAGTCTTCTTCGTCGTCGACGACCAAAATCCGGGCTTTACTCATTTTTAAAATCATTGATTTTGCCCTGGTGTTTCAAAACCTTGGCATCCAGATAAAAAACAATTTCTTCGGCCATGTTGGTGCAATGATCGCCGATGCGTTCCAGTTTTCTGAAAATGCTGACCATCTGCAAGGCATCCGAGGCATTGGTTTCAGGACTTTCAAGAATGAATTCAGTCAGTATGGGTAGGATTGCCTGATTGATATCGTCCACTTTCTGGTCCATTTCGAGCACCTTGGTGGCAATGCCCACATTTTCTTTATCCAGGGCATCGAAGAGTGTTTGAAGCATCTCCTTGACCTGATCGATCATTTCGGCCAGTCTCAGTTTGCGAACCAATTCCGGATCGAGCGCCGGGCCGCTGAAGTCGAGTACGAAACGGGCCAGCCCTTCGGCAAAATCACCGATGCGTTCCAGGTTCGTGTTGATTTTAAGGACGGCGAGCACAAAGCGTAATTGCACGGCTACCGGATTGTAAAGTGCGATCATGTCTTCCACGTCGCTGTCTATTTTGAGTTCGAAGGCGTTGACCCTGCGTTCGCGCATGATGATTTGTCTGGCCTGGTCCTTATCCAACGTAAGCACCGCTTCACCGGCACGTTGCACTTGGTTGTAGACCAGTGTCCACATCTCGATGGTTTCCTTTTTTAATGCGTCAAGTTCTGCTTCTACCTTTAGTACCATAGTTGAAAGTCATAAATGGATGGATTTTAACGATGCAAAGGTGATGAACGTGTGTTACAGCCGCGTTACAAACCTATGAAAGAGTGCTTTCCATATAAGTTCCCGCAATTTACATCATCAAAGTCATTTTTTCAACCGCTTTTGCCGTTTTTTTCAAAGATTTCGTACTTTTGTGCCACCAAAATTCAATTGCGAAAATAGCTCAGTTGGTAGAGCATCAGCTTCCCAAGCTGAGGGTCGCGGGTTCGAGTCCCGTTTTTCGCTCTCGTAAATGGTTGGATTACTCCCGAATGTACAAGGCAACTCCGCCGCTTGCTTTCAAATCGAAGGTGAGCACCGATTTGGAATCGACTGTTTTTTCTAATACGCTGACCTTGGTGTTTGTCTGAACCGTATCATCATCCTGATACAGGATCATGGTGTAATTCTTCCCCTTTTCCAGAAAGGACATCGGTATGGTGACCTTTCTAGCATGAGTGTTCGTGATGGCGCCTACAAACCATTCCTTGCCGCTTCGGCGAGCTACAGCGATGTATTCACCGATTTCACCACCGATTGTTTTGGTATCGTCCCAAACCGTTTTTACATGTTTGAAGAACGCCACTTCAGGCTCTCCATGGTATAAGGTAGGGGTATCATACCAAAACAGGAACTGGATTGGGCTGTAATAAATGACGGAAAGCGCCAGTTGATGGGCGTGCGTATTCTTAATTCTCGGATTGTAGTAACAGATGGTGTAGTCTGCCGGTCCAGCCAGAAAGCGCGTAAAAGGTAGAATGGTGTTGTGGTCGGCGTCAGGCATTTCTTCGTTGCCTCTGATTCCTTCTTGTGTCATCAGGTTTGGATAAGTACGGCTGAACCCGGTAGGCCGGTATTCATCGTGGATATCGACCATGAGCCCTGCATCGGCGCATTTTTTGACCGCTTCGTGCAACCAGGTCGACCAGCGTTGGTTTCCTACCTGTACAAAACCAAACTTGATGCCTTTAATCCCCCATTTCCGATACAGCGGAAGGATGGAATCCAATTGCTGAACCAGGGCCCGTTGGTTTACATAAAGCCATAAACCGATTCCTTTTGTTGAGGCGTATTCCACCAGTTCCGGAATGTTCAGATCGCGAGTTTCGCCTACTTTAAGCGCGGAGGAGCTCATTTTCATTTCAGGACCGTACCATCCTGCATCCAGGTGAATGTATTGCAAGCCACGTTCTGCGGCAAAATCAACAACGCTCTTGGCATCTGCCTGTGTCAGGCGGGCAACTCGAATGGTTTTGCCCGGTTTGATCCAGGAAACGTCCTTCAACATGTTTTCAGGATTCAGGTTCAGAATAAGTTCCTTGTGGTCTATCAAATCCGTCGATTTCTCACCGGCCATGATCACTCGCCAAGGAGTTGAATAGGCCGGAATTACGTCGACACTACCATACAATGTTGCCAACAGCGTATTGGGCAATTTTGGGTCAAGACTGAACTTCATACGTGCGAAATCGACCATTTGGGCTTCAGTCAATGCTACATGAAGGCCGTTTTTCAAAACCAAAGCTAAGGGCCGTTCGCTCTCACTTTTCCAGTCTTTCAATGGAAGAAGGGAGTAGGGGCCTTGAGCCCAGGGTTCGTAATATGCCAAAGTGCCTTCCGGCAGGACAAACTGAGTCTTTTCACCGGTAATGTGCAAGAACAAACCATTGCTGGGTTCCGGGAAATGATATCTGAAAGCGACTCCTTCATCATATGCACGAACCACTACATTCATGTAATAGCTTTTATTCTTGTCATAACCCTCTGTGTTTTTTTGGTTTTGAGAATCGCCCTTTAGGAACGAAAAAGTCATTTCGTTGTATCGGTTCCGAATACGTGCGTGTTCTCCATAAACAGGCTCCCAGGTTTCGTCGCACGAATCCTTCTGAACGCCCGTAAAGTTCAGATTTTCACACCATATTCCGCAGGTATCGTTGGGTATGCCCAAAGCGGATTCGAACGTTTGATTTTGAATCTGGACGCCCATTTCCGATTCAAGAACAACAGGCTTGTTCTTATATTTAATCGAATAATAAAGCTGCTTGATGGAATTTCGGATTTCTTTTTGATAGAACGTAAACTCATAGGAACCATCGGGAGAGAAGAGCTTCTGGTAACACGACGGTTTGTGCCATAGTGCTTGTAGTCAAGGCTATGCAAATAAGCAGGATGCTTAGTCGGATCTTTTTCATAAGAAATTGCAATATTTTTTGAAAGATATGAATTCTTTTGTTGACTTGTTATAATACGTTTATCAGGTTTACTTTACCTAAGATCATTCTGTATTTCACTTCGGTTTCATCAGTTTGTAACAAGTTTGTAATACCCGATTCCGACCTTTGTCGCAGAATCTTAACAACTATTACTGCAAACAACCGAAAAAAACAATGACTCTACTCATTACCATTATTATTCTGGCGCTGGTTTTTGACTTCATCAATGGCTTTCACGATGCCGCCAACTCCATTGCCACGATTGTTTCCACGAAAGTATTGACGCCCTTCAGAGCGGTTATTTGGGCTGCTTTTTTTAATTTCCTGGCGTTTTTCATTGCCAAATACGTGATCGGTGAGTTTGGTATCGCCAACACGGTTTCCAAATCGGTCATCGAGCAATACATTACCCTACCGGTGATTTTCTCGGGTATCGTTGCCGCCATCATCTGGAATCTGGCTACCTGGTGGCTGGGGATTCCGTCTTCCTCTTCGCATACGTTGATTGGTGGTTTTGCCGGTGCAGCCATTATGAGCACCATGATGGCCAGCGGTTATGAAACTAGCGGTTTTGAAGCCATCAAAGCCCCCGTGATCATTAAGATTGCTTCGTTCATCGTTTTGGCGCCACTCATCGGTGGAATCGTTTCATCCTTGCTAACGATCCTGATTCTGCATTCCTTCAAAAAAATGAACCCGCACAAAGCCAACACCTATTTCAAACGCCTTCAGCTTGTTTCCTCCGGCTTGTTCAGTATCGGTCATGGACTGAACGACTCCCAGAAAGTAATGGGCATCATAGCCGCAGCATTGTATGCCGCCTATACGCAGAACGGCATTGACTGGGGCATCCATTCCATTGGCCAGATGCCTGACTGGGTGGCCTTCTCCTGTTTTACCGCCATTTCCCTTGGTACCATGTCCGGTGGTTGGAGAATCATCAAGACCATGGGTACCCGCATCACGAAAGTGACTCCCCTCGAAGGTGTCGCTGCTGAAACCGCCGGTGCACTGACTCTTTACTTATCGGAAGCCTTGAAGATTCCGGTCAGTACGACGCATACCATTACTGGTGCCATCATCGGTGTTGGAGCCGTAAAACGCCTGTCTGCCGTTCGCTGGGGCGTAACCAGAAAATTGTTGGTCGCCTGGATTCTGACCATTCCTGTCAGTGCCGGCATCGCTGCCTTGATTTTCTATTTTTTTGGCAACATATTAAAATAAACATACAACTCCAATGAACAATTCCTTCTTCAGCAACTTTACACCAAAAGAACCTAAGTTCTTCCCCATTCTGAAAGAAATGTCCGATGTCATGTTGGCCGCTTCAGAAATCATGATCGAATTCATTCAGAACTACAATCACGAAACTGCCCCGGATTATTATAAAAGAATCAAAGAGCAGGAATTAAAGGGTGACGCCTTATCCAACCATATTTTTAATGAACTGGACAGTACGTTCATCACACCGTTCGACCGTGAAGACATCAATATGCTCGCAGGCCGTCTGGATGATGTGACTGACTTTATCAACAGCTGTGCTAAGAAAATTGTACTTTACAATCCTACGAAACTGCCTGCAAGTGCGCTTGAAATGGCTGGTCTCATTCGTGAGGGTGCCATTTGCATCGGAAAGGCTGTTGATCAGCTCGACGTTTTGAAAAAGGATGCCAAGAAGATCAAAGTTTATTGCACCGATTTGCACGATCTCGAAAACAAAGCGGACGATGTCTATGAACATTTCATCCTCGAACTCTTTGAAAAGGAAACCGACAGCATCGAACTCATCAAGCTCAAGGAAATCATGGGTGGGCTTGAAAAAACCACGGATGCTGCAGACTATGTAGGCAAGATCATCCGGATGATCATTGTCAAAAACGCTTAACCCTTCTTTTTACAGCGGTATTCCGTGGGTGATACTCCCATGGTTTTCGTGAAGATCCGACTGAAATAAAGTGCGTCTTCGAACCCAACCATCATGCTGATCTGATTGATTTTAAGGTCGGAGAAATCCAGGAAGTGACAGGCTTCCTGGATTTTTAGTTGGGACAAATAGTTGAGCGGAGAATAGCCCGTTTTTTGGTGAAACAGGCTGGAAAAGTGCGAGCTGGAGTATCCTGAGAACTTCGATAACTCATTTAATGTGATCCGCTTGCCAATGTTTTCGCGCATGAAATGAATGGCCTCATCGGCGACATCCCGTTGAGGCAGGTTGGGCATGATGCTGGACCTGTAGGCACCGACAAATTTTAGGGAACCTAAAAAATGGAACAGTGCGACCGTACTGTAATCGAGGTTGTCTTTTCGATAGCCGTTTCGCAGGGTGGAAAAGATTTCTTCAAATAGATGGAGGCGTTCCTCAATGCGGGAATCCTTTTCGGGTGAGATGAGCACTGGTTTTTCAAACCCTTCCGCAAAATAACCGGCTTTTTCTCCATCGAAGTGAATCCAATAGATTGTCCATGGGTTCTTGCTGCTGCTCCCATAGGAATGGGCTTTTCCAATCGGTAGGACGAAACACTGGTGCTCCGTCACTTTTTGCCTAATGCCCTCTGTTTCAAACCAACCTTCCCCCTTTGTGCAGTACATCAGCACATATTGCCTTACTTCAGCCTTGGAACGTGTTCGATAGTGAAAATCAGCCTTTGGGTAGTATCCGATATCGGTGATGTGCAGCAGGCTTCCCAAGGCATCCTGTTTGAATTCTTCGACGATGGAAGCGGGTAGGATGATGGCTCGTTCACCCTTGAAACCGCTTTGTATTTTAGCCATTATGAAATCAATTAAGGTTAAGCTTCAAAATTAGAGAATAATCCATATCATTCGTCATTTATTCTATGAATCCGTATATTTAAATCCATTTCCTTTGTATCCATCTTAATCTGATCACATGCGAAAGTTCAATGGTGCTTATATTTTAGGTATTTCCATGGTTTCTGCCATGGGCGGTTTGCTTTTCGGGTACGACTGGGTCGTCATCGGTGGTGCCAAACCTTTTTACGAACGTTTTTTCGAAATCGCTTCGGCGGCCAATCTTCAAGCCTGGGCCATGAGCTGTGCCTTGGTAGGCTGC
>Ga0302205_10000171_pt1 | contig 30980 bp, 25 predicted proteins | sample II_Fen_E1_3_FD_194582 | JGI IMG/M metagenome (GOLD analysis project Ga0302205, IMG submission 194582) | Peat permafrost microbial communities from Stordalen Mire near Abisko, Sweden - II_Fen_E1_3 | ecosystem: Environmental > Terrestrial > Soil > Wetlands > Permafrost | place: Sweden: Abisko...
GAAAGGTTGGTTGAATACGATTTCATTATTCTTTATGCGTTTGGTATCCATAAAGTTACGAAATAAAATTCAATTAAACAACTGATAGCCAGTTAATGTTAAGCTGTCTTTTTAAACAGTTTCTTAGACTTCCGGAAGCGTAAAGTGCGTAGATGAGTTCTACTAATGCAGTTTTATTATCCGTCCATTGGAGTGGGGTATTTTCCAAACTCCCAAGTTGCCCCCAATTGGGATTATTGACTTTAATAGACAACGCATCTAACTCGGTTTTCAAAAATACTTCCAGACGATCATTTGCCATAATTTTTGCAACCGTGTAATCCTGGCTCGTTGAAAAGTCAGGATCAATATAGATCATGGGATTATCAAGGTGAGAATGTAAATCTTCTCTCCCTCTGATAAAGAATTTATCATCGAGGAAAGTTGAATTCATTCTATAATAGCGATAAAATTCGAGGTGGTTATGGAAAAATGAAGTAAGTTTCTCCAGTTCAGAAAGAAGATAGTTTTGTTGGATTTCGAAACTTCCTATTGGCCTTTTGCTTTCAATATTGTTTATTTCGAGAAAATAAATTAATTGACTTAGTATTGCCGGTTTGATTTCTTTGAAGAAAAGAATTTCTTCTGCTTCATTTTTAAAAGTGTAATTCAGTATAAAGGTTTTGAGCTTACACAAAGCACTTTTTATACAAACAATGGATTTTTGAGCTCTACTAATAATAGTTGCTTCTTCCAAATCTATAGATTGTAAATCTGAATTAAGTTGCTTTAAAAGAGTAAAAATAAATTGATTCATTATTTTCCTATTATTGATAAGAAAAGTAGTTGTAAACAGAAACTGATTTATAAGGTTTGTAAATCAGCAATAAAAAGAATAATAGGGCTTATGATAAGTATAATAGTGATTTATTGAATTTTACAATGTCAATTTCCTTTAACTCTAATTCGTTTCATATACTCAGTTGGACTTTCATTAAAATACTCTTTGAAACACTTAGTAAAATACGATGGTGTTGAGAACCCCGTCTCATACGCTATTTCAGAAACACTTTTTTCTGAGTTAATTATTATTTGTTCAGCAGCTTTTAATCGAATAATCCGCACCAATTCATTCGGAGCGTAATTGGTCAACGATTTGATTTTACGATACAACTGAACTCGGGATAATCCAAGATTTTTTCCAATTTCATCAACATTCAAATCGCTATCAATAAGCCGTTCTTCAATCAATTTTCGGAACTTAGTGATAAACGACTTATCAATTTCAGCGACATTCTCTTTTCGTTCTCCAAAAGTCAAGTTTTTCTGAAAGTAATTTTTAATTTTATCTCTGTTTTCAATCAACTTGCGTACGCGAATTTTGAGAAGACTTTCGTTGAACGGTTTTGGAATATAAGCATCTGCTCCACTTTCAAAACCAATGGCACGTTGCTCATCAAGAGAATAAGCTGTGAGAAGAATTACCGGAATATGGCTTGTAGAAAGATTTTCCTTTATCTGTTTGCAAAGTTCAAAACCATCCATCACATCCATTTGCACATCACTTATGATAAGTTCTGGAACAAACTTCATTGCCTTTAGCAACCCAACCTGACCATTTTGAGCTTCAATAATTTCAAAACGATCAATCAACAAACTTTTAATATAAACCCTTACATCTACATTATCTTCAACCAAAAGCACTAATGGTTTATCCGTCTGCAAATTAGCCTCTTGTTCTCCTTCAACCTCAGCATCAAGTATCATTATATCATCTTGACGTCCCACTAATGAACTCATGGTCGGATATTGTTCAACAATAGGTATTTCTTTCTGTTTAAATGGAATAAGCACGCTAAATTTTGTACCTTTATCTTCTTTACTATCCACCGTAATCTCACCATTATGTAATTCAACAAGTACTTTAGTTAAATGAAGCCCAATTCCAGAGCCTAATGCGCGGTCGTCAACTTTATAGAAACGTTCAAAAATACTATGCACATGATTTTCCGGAATACCGACACCATTATCTGAAACTGTAAATTGGGCAAATTCCTCGTCGTTTTTTAATATTTTGGTCAAACTGACTTCGATCCGGCCATTTACCGATGTGAATTTAAAAGCATTTGAGAGAAGATTATAGCAGATTTTTTCCATTTTATCTGAATCAAACCACAAAGTATAATCATCATCTGAGGCTTTAAATGAGAAATGAATATGTTTCTTTTTTCCAAATTCTATAAACGAATCGCAGATATCGGACACAAAGCTTTTCAAGTTTGTAAGAGTGAAAAACATCTGCATTTTGCCATTCTCGTACTTCCTAAATTCAATAATCTGGTCAATAAGCTTCAGTAATACATGCACATTTTTACGCATAAGCTGAATAAGACGTTTTCCATTGGCACTAAGTGTTTCTTTTTCAATCAGACTATCCAATGGACCTAGAATGAGCGTTAATGGTGTGCGAAACTCATGCGAAATATTTGTAAAAAAAACCAACTTTGCCTGTGTGGCCTCTTCCAAATTTTTTGAAAGAACTATCAATTGGTCACGTTGCTCTGAAAGTTCCTCTTTTTGTTTATTAATCGCTATATTGGTAAGTCTCAGGTCTTCATTGACCTTGTTTTTATGCCTATATAAGCGAAAAAGAAATATCAGAAGAACAGTGATAATGAATAAAACAGCAAAAGAGAAAAACAATAAATTTTGCTGTGTACTAAACTTGGCCAAATTTTGATTTAATACTGTATTTAATTGACCAATACGATTTTGATGTTGAATAATTTGGTCGGTTTGCAGTTTCAACACCCTCGCATTTGTTTTATCAACTACTGCAGTGTAAAGGATGTTATCCTTATTATAAGGTTTGTTGTTTAGAATATTGACTGCCGTCTGAATAGCTTTTTCACCTCCTGTTGGATAAATGAAAGTGGCATCAATGATACCATTTAATACTTTTTGGATTCCACCTTCAGTGCCAGGAAGTGCATCAATCCCCAGCAAAATGGGTTTCTTAATTCCACCTGTAACTGTTATGGCTTCACGAGCACCAGTTGCCATTTCGTCATTCTGGGCAAAAACGAGGTCAATTGGAATCTTGGTTTGCAACGCTTCAGTCATTTTTTCTTTGGCCTGTTTACGTTGCCAATCTCCATTAGATTTATATACAACTTTAATACCTTGATATTTTCCAATGATGCTCATAAATCCGTTGTGACGCTCTGCCGCCGGAGTCGAGCCATTCAATCCACAAATCTCGGCAATATTACCTTTGCCATTCAGCAGGTTTGCAGCATAAACGCCTACCTCTTTCCCTATTTGAAAATTATCGGCACCAACAAAGGCCGTATATTGCCCTGTGGTGATTTTACGATCAACAAGTACCACTGGTATTCCTTCCTTCATGGCTTTTTCAATGACAGGAGTGAGTGGAATGGCTTCGTTAGGTGATACTATAATCAGATCAACCTGATCGGCAATAAAGCTTTCAATATCACGAACTTGTTGTTGATTGCTGTCGTGCGCAGTTTTAATCTTGACTTCAATACCAGAATTGAAAGAAGCTTCGCGTTTCATTTCGCTATTCATCGTCCGACGCCAAGCGTCGTCACTACATTGCGACACCCCAATTACTTTGGTGTGATTAGCTTTGTCGATTGTGCATGAATGAAAAATGACAAGACAAATGAGAAGTAAATATATGGAAATTCGTTTCATTGTATTAGATGATCTAGGTGAAAGGTCAGCACCCAATTCATATTCAAAAGTAATAAAAAAAAAGCTTTTGACTATTTTAAAACAATTTATGTTTTTTGTTTTAACAGCAAACCGATCGAATTACACAATCCGACCGATTTTACTTATATCAATATTTTAATTTTCATCTTATGACCCTCGACAACAAGCTTTCAGGTAAAATAGGCATAGCACCATGCTGTGTACAAACAAAAGCTGAAATATCTACTGCAATTTGATGTGCATTCGAAATACTTTGACCACCAAGCAATGAGGATACAAAAGCAGCTGTAAATGAATCACCGGCACCAACAGTATCGGCCACTTCAACCACAGGTGTTTCTTTAAAGGATGTTTCATTTGGGGTTACCACATAACTTCCTTCAGTTCCCTTCGTTAATACTACAATCTTCAAGTTGGAGTTGCATAAAAGCTGATTACAAATTTCCAACTCACTTTTTGACTGCCAGCCAAACAGCTGTCCGACAATAGCCACCTCTTCATCATTTATTTTAAGTATATTACACCGATCAAGTGCATGTTCAATAAGTTCAAGAGTGTAAAAATGTTGGCGAAGATTTATATCAAATATCTTTAAAGCTGTTTCAGGCACACAATCCAGGAAACGGTTAATAGTAGCCCTTGAAACACTGTTTCGTTGAGCCAATGATCCAAAACAAACAGTTTTAGTTTTACGAGCCAAAGTTTCCATTTCTGCAGTAAATGGAATATTATCCCATGCCACGTTTTCACAAATCTCATATTGAGGAATGCCATTTCCAGAGATGCTCACTTTCACAGTCCCCGTTGCATAAGGGGTTGTTTCAATAAGATATTTTAATTTTTTATTACTGAGACAGTTTATAATTCCATTACCTAATTCATCATCGCCAATAGCACTAACAGCATATCCTTCAAATCCAAACTGTGAAACATGATATGCAAAATTTGCTGGTGCACCACCAAGTACTTTACCGTTAGGGAATACATCCCATAAAATCTCACCAATACCTACAATAACGTTTTCCATAATACCAATTTTCAATAATTTAATTTTAATTCGTAATTGAGTAATAAATTATTATAATCCCAATTCCTTTTCAATTTGTTCTAATGATTTTCCTTTTGTTTCAGGTATCCAGAATTTCACAAAAACAAACGCGATAATACTGAACACACCGAAAATTCCAAATAAATACTGTAGTCCCAATGCTCCATGAATAATCGGTGCAAAATAAACCGTCAGAAATGTGCATAACCAGCTCACAGCAGTTGAAAAAGACATGGCCAGACCCTTAATCCGATTTGGATAAATTTCAGAAATAATAACCCACATAACCGGTGCAAACGAAGCAGCAAAAAATGAAATATAAACCAACAAAGCAACCAACACTCCTGCTCCGTTCTGCACAGGTTTTGCAAATTCTAATGTGAGATAAGCCAATGATGCAATCATTCCCACAGCACCCCATAACAACAATGTTTTGCGTCCTTTTTTATCTACCAACCATAAGGCCACAATTGTCATCAAAAAGTTAACCAAACCTACAATCATAGCCTGCATTACCGAATCACTTTTAACAGAACCAGCTGCCTGAAAAATATCCGGCGCAAACATAATCACTGCATTGATTCCTGTTATTTGTTGCAAAGCAGCTATTAAAGTACCTATTAAAACAATTTTTCCGGTTTTGCCTTTAAATAATTCACTAAAAGACATTTTTTCCTTTTTTTGTTCTACCAATAGGGTACTTTCCATTTCGGGTAATTCTTCATTTACTAACGATGTACCTCCAATGCTGGTAAGAACTTTGATGGCTTCTTCTTTTCGTCCGTGGGCTAATAACCAACGTGGACTCTCAGGAAATTTAGCAAGAAGAAATATAAGAAACACGACACCAAAAACAGCCGGTACAACCAACATATAACGCCATGCATTGTTGCCGAAACCGATTAAGAAATAATCAAATATGTAAGCTAAAACTATACCTATAGTAATAGCAAACTGATTAAAAGAAACTAAGCGTCCACGGTTTTGGGCTGGTGCAATTTCGGAAATATACATAGGAGCTACTACTGAAGTACCTCCGACTGCTAAACCAGACAAGATGCGGAAAATAATAAGCATGCTTGCCGACTCGGCTAACGCACATCCAAGTGCTGATATAATATAAAGTACTGAAGTGGCAATCATTACATTCTTACGGCCAAATTTCTCTGTAAAAGTTCCGGTGAATAAAGCACCAATCAAACAGCCAAATGTCAATAATGCTGCTACAGTTCCTAAACCACTATCAGTTAACGAAAACTGACCTTTTATCAGATCTACTGCTCCTGAAATTCCGGCCATGTTAAGTCCGAAAAGTAAACCTCCATTTATTGCAACAAAGGTTATCCAATATAAATACTTATTTTTCATTGAATTAGATTATTATTATTATTTTACTTCAAATATTTTTATGTCTTCAGCTTTCCATGGTTGGTTTGGAGTAAAAAAAGTCAATGTGTTATACCACTGCGAAGGAAAAATAATATTTGTCGATGCAATTTCTCCATCATTGATAAATATTTCTGCAGATCCTTTATCTACAAAAAGCCTTACTTTATAACTACTTTTTTTAACTAATGGCGCAATCGGCTCAGAGACAAATTTCTGGTTGAAATCTTTTAATCCACAGTTCCGGCGGTCAACTTTCAAAAGATTTTGTTCCAGATCAAAGGTGAAATTCAGATAATCACCAATGGAATTTGTCAAACCAAATCCCCAAATTTTGGCATCTTGCCTTTTCAGGGTCATTTCAATTTCAAATTTACCCTCATATTTTTTTAGTATATTATTTATGATTATGTCTTTATTTATATTTTGATTGGCTATAACACTGCCTTTTCCGCGCAAGTTTGTAACTTCTTTTGTCGGGTTATTCACAAGAATGAGATGCTCTCCGTTATCACGGATAGACAATTCGCGAGGAATCGTCATAGCACTGCGGAAATTCTTTGTAGGAACATTATTTGCATAATCCCAGTTACTCATCCAACCCATAAAAATTCGTCGACCATCAGTACCTGATATATTGCTGAATGTTACACCAGCATAATTGTCACGACCGTAATCAATCCAAAGCGGATAGGGAAGTGGATCAGCAATAAATTTTTTCCCGTCAAAGTTCCCAATAAAGTATTGGGTTGCTGAACCGCCATTCGGACCACCTGGATTGATACTTACCAACAACACCCATTTTGTTTTTCCCTGATAAGTCAAAGGAAATAAGTCAGGGCATTCCCACACACCACCATGTGCTCCCATTTCATTGCCAAATTCGCTTAGTTTTATCCAGTTTTTCAGATTTTTTGAGCCATAAAAAGAGATGGTTTGTTTTGTAGCCAATGTCATAACCCACTGTTTTGAAACTTCATTCCATGATACTTTTGGGTCACGGAAATCTGTTTTTCCTGGGTTCGGCAATACAGGATTGTGAGAGTACTTTGTAAATGTACGACCTTTATCAGTACTATATGCGATAGATTGTTGCTGGTCTTTTCCGTTGCTGGTGTAAATGGCGATCATGGCATTTTTCCCAAAACCGGCTGTGTTATTTACGTCGATAACCGCACTTCCCGAAAAAATATCGCCAAGACTATCCGGTGCTATAGCTGTTGACAAGTAAGTCCACGAAGTTAAATCGGTACTTACTGCATGTCCCCAGTGCATATTTCCCCATATATTTCCATACGGATTGTACTGATAAAAAAGATGATATTCGCCATTGAAATAAACCATTCCATTCGGATCGTTCATCCAGCCATGTTCAGGTGTAAAATGAAATTGAGGTCGGAAAGTTTCATTATATTCGAATAGAAAACGTTCAGATTGTTTGATGTTTGCAATACCCAGCAGAGAGCTTTCCACGCCATCAAACGTTAGCGTAATGGTTTTGCCTTTAAAGTTTTTAACGTCAAACTTCACCCAATAATCGATTTTATTTTGGGCTAAATGTAAATAATAATGAGGATTGTTTTTATTGTCATGATAATCTACTTTCATTTTTACTTCATTTGCCGTTTCTTCAATGGGTATGAGCAAATATTGAGCTTCAATTTTAAAATCAACAACGGTAGAACCTTTTGAACTTTTATTTTGCTGCTGAGAATGACAGCCAAAGTTTATTATTAAAAGGAGTAAGATGAGAAAAATTTGTGTCTTTTTCATATTTATAATTAAAAGGATTAACTAACTAACTAAGTGCAAAAATAGAGTAAATACATTGCTCATATTAGCAATTTTGTTGCATTGTCGTATAATTTTGATACAACTATCATTCAAATCTATTGAGTAAGAGTATCTGGATATTTTATTTTATCAGAAGCTTATTTTTTATAAATCAGCAATATATAGATCAAAATAAACTCGGCACTCGCCTCGGTACTTTTATCTAAAATTTCATTTTACCACCTTCAGAAACAAGTATCCATAATTCTATGGCTTTTGAGCTTTTTATTTTTTATAACTGAGAAAATTCAATTTAAGGAATCTGTTTGATAGTAAAATCTGAAATTATAATTGTTCCACTGTCTGCAAATATAGTCCATGGATTTTGATCCATCCTATATATCCGGTTAGTAAATGCTACATTATCATTTACATATACGATACAGATAGATTTTTCAATAATAATCCTAATATTGAAAATCTTATTGTTGGAGACAATTAGTGGTGTGAAATTCAATTCGTTGGTGTATGCTCCTGTGGCATAAATCATCTCCTTATTCAAAAACAAAGCTGGTGTTGACCAACGGTTTGTTGACGTCAGATCAAATAGAACTGAATAGATTTGAGATAAATCGCCAGCTGCACCAAAGGAAAATCCGAATTTGGTAGCATGTGATGCATCAATCTTCATTGTTATCTTAACTGGCACTGTGTTTCTGTTGAACATAGCAAAGCTTCTGCCTCCCTGACTAGTTATTGTATAAGAACCATTCAGACCCGAGACGCTACCTTGCTTCTTGATATTTTTATAACTAACAATTTTGCTGAATTTCAAATCCACAGCATCAGGAATTGTAGGATATAGTCGGCCATTAGCTTGCTGAATCAATTTATGTGTTACCAAACTTCCAGCCCAATCGAGTTCGTTGTTACCGTTTACTTGTTGCCCAGTAGAGCACCAACCCGAAATATAACGAGTATTACCATCACTGGCTGTTTTTGCAGCATACAGATATAAACCATCAAAAGTTTCGTGACGACCAGAAGCATCTGCACACGGTATCCATGGTCCATCTGGAGTATCGGCAATACGGTAGAAGGTCTTACGTTGTTCATCCCTGTTGATACGAGAGAATACCAGATACCATTTATTTCCCATTTTAAAGATATCTGGACATTCTATAATGGAAGCATCAGAATTGAAATCTGTTAATGGTGCAATTAATGACCAGTTTGAAAGATCCGACGAGGTATACCGCACAAGAACCGGTTTTCCATCTTTTACACTTGAAACCATTAATACATAACAAGAACGTGTTGGATCGTAATACACACAAGGATCCCTGAAGTTATTCTTGTCGTAACCATCGGGGGCTTCAAAAGTAAAACTTGGAACTTTAGTGAACGTTTTCATATCCGTAGAGGTCGCAAGCATTATTTTTTCGGCTGGATAGAGGCTTCCATTATGTCCAGTATAGAACCCGTATAACTTTCCGCTCGTATCTTTTATAAAGCTTCCGGTTCCCAACAGAGTTTCCTGCGAACCTGCTGCTCCACAAGGAATAGCTTCTGTGAAACCCTGGAAAGCAGAATAATCGATGGTTTTAGTGACGTAAATTGGATGGTCAGTTGGTGCACCGTTTCTCCAATCCTGTAGAAAGAAAATATAATACCTGTTGTCTGTTTGGCTATAATAAGGCATTGGGTCACCCACATAGCCAGTCTGAGGTTTGTAAAGTGTTGAGTAACCACCAGTTTCTGTTATTGTTCTTAAGGTAGTAGTGGTATCTATTTGTGATATGTCAGCGGGTGGATTACTATTCCCTCCACGACAGCTTGTCGCTGATAAAAGAAGTAGCAATGAAGGGAAGAAGAATATTTTTCTTTTCATTTGGAATATTTTTATTAGATAGGGTAAATTAGCTTCAGTTATTGTTCTTATCTCTGTTTGAATTAAAACTTAATTTCTTAGAAAAAACAAGAATGAACACGCGGGTCCAAAAGTCCCGCGTGCTCATGTTCTATGAACTTATCTAGGATAGGCTTTCAGATTATCCCAGTACATCAGTTGTGGTGTGTAAGTAGCATCCCCTGACGTATCCGCTACATGCGGTGCAACCAGTATGTTATTTATTATTGCAGTCCTTGAAGCAGGGATGGTAAATGTCAAATTCTGCCATTGCCCTAAATTATCGGCTGAATAAGCTGCCTTGATATAATCTTTTACTCCATCAGTTGACTGGATTTCCAATTGCACATCTCCTGCAACATTTTTCAATACCATCAATGTAAACTTGCTGTAGATCGCCGGATCTATATTGACTTTATATGCATTCCACAAAGCGCCTCCTGACCATGGTTGTCCACCGTCATCTGTACTCTTGTTTCGCGTAATAGCTACACAATAAGCTGAAGAATTTATTCCATCCGTTTTCGGATTTGTATATCCGTTATTAATGGTACTGGCTATTGGATCCCAAACTGGTGCAATATCTTCGCCATTGTAGATAACCAATATTGGTTTTGGCTTTTCTCCTGCAATTACCGTAACAACGTAGGTAAAAGTTGAACCTAAATAGTTCAGTGTATAAGTCACTGGATTGGTAAAATTGACTGCAGCTCCTGCAGCAGGACTAAGTATTGCACCACCTGTATATCCAACAATAGGATACAATGCCGTTAGGTCAGTTCCAACAGGAAGATAAAGGCTAATCTTTTTGTTGACCTCATCAATATCGCCCTCTACCGATCCAATTTTAAAATCAGTAATCTTTGCACTGGCTACATTGACAGAAACGGTATATTTCTGATAAAGATCTTTGTTGGTTACTATATAGGTCACCGCGATTGGAACTCCTTTCGAATCCTCAAAATCTTGAGCTGTTCCGCTATTGGGAGTCACCTGTGCTCCATCGGCAACAGTTATCGAAGGTGAAAGATTTTTCAGACTTGAACCTGAAGGTAAAACAACTGATATGGTTGAATTCTGAGCGTTAATTATTCCGTTAACTCCATTAATGCTGAAAGTGTGAATATCAACATCGCCAGTTGTGTTCACTGTACTCCGTAAATCATCTTTGCAAGAAGAAAAAGCAATTGCTATGCAAAGTACGAAAAGGATATTATAAATTATTTTTTTCATAAATATCTGTTTTTAAAATCCATAATTCTGATGATAAATTCCTTTGCTAAAATTAATTTGCTGAATGGGGACCGGCACATATTCATTTTTGTTTTTTATAAATTGTGCACCCTGAAAGAACGTATGTTTCAGTTCTTCTTTCCGGTAATAGTTATTTATGACAACATCAGTTACGCCCCATCTCGTCAAATCAAAGAAACGGCTACCTTCCATTGCAAATTCCAACCGACGTTCCCAGCGTAAAGCTTTACGTGCAAAATCCTGATTCCATGCACAGTTAACACCGGGTTGATAAAGTTGAATATCCAAATTAGTAGCAAAGCCAATCAAACTTGTACTTGCCTTCGCACGACTACGTATTTGGTTTATCAGTGGCAAAGCTGCATCATAATTGCCAGTTTCTATTAAAGCTTCCGCCCGCATCAGAATCACATCTGCATAGCGAATTACGATTTGATTCTTAGAATTAGCATACCACGAACCTGTTTTTACATAGTATATACTTGCGGGATCCACATTTTCCTTTAATGAAGAAAAATAGCCATACATTCCTGGATTACGGGATTGATTTTGCAGAAAGTTTACATTTGTATATTTGTATGGTTTGCCCGGTATGGCTACCGTATGAAATAAGCGTGGATCCACCCTATCTGTTGTTTCATTATAATCAGCATCGGTGTATGAATCGAACATAGGCAAGCCATTTTTAGTTTTATAGGCATCTACCAGATTTTGACTTGGTTTATTAAAATCTCCACCTGGAGTAGGTGTTGTCAATGCATTTCCCATGTTCAAACGTCCATAAGTGGTACCATCATTGTGCGAGTATTGTACCGCAAATAATGATTCTGGACCATTTTCATAACTTCCAGGAAGAAAGTTATTAGCAAAATCTGTTTCTAAACGATATGGTGATGCCATCACAAAAGCTGTCAGATCAAGTACTTTTTGCATATCAATAGGATCAATAGACGTTACGTTATGCATATCATCTTGCCGGTAAGCCTTATACAAATATACTTTTGCAAGATAAGCTGCTGCTGAATATTTATTGGCACGCCCGGCATCAGTTTGTTTTTCGGGTAAATTATCGTATGCATACTGAAAATCATCGGCAATCTTCTGCCATAACTGATCGTTTGTCAATGCCACATTAGAAACATTTGGGATATCTTCAGCAGAATAGGTATCGTCAATATATGGAACCATTTTGAAAACAATCTTCTGAATAAAATGCATATGTCCGCGAAGGAAACGCATTTCTGCAATACGCACTTTTTTGTTTGGCATATCTTTTTCACTGATTTTGTTCAACAACTGTAATGCAAAATTTGCGCGCGAAATAGCTACGTAATTATTGTACCAAAAACCGTCTGTATACCAAGTTTCATTGCCAATAGATGGAGATGAAATTTCCAGAAAGTGAAGGAAATCACCATCGTTTTGATCGTTACCCCCTTTGTAAGCATCATCCGAACGGACGTTTCCATAATTCCACAGACTTAGTGGTCTGTTTACCTCATCGTTACCTATGGCGGCATAGGCTGATATCACTTCGTTTTCTATTTGTTTAACTCCAGTCAGATTATCTTCAGTTAGGTTTCCATATGATGGAACTACCAAAGCATCTTTACATGAATTCATTGCGAAAATTGCAATCACAGTTAGAACTGTTATTTTGAATTTTTTCATACTGTTTCTTTTTTTATAATGAAAAATTAAAACGCCACATTTAAACCTACAGTGAATGTAGTGGAAATAGGATAAGCTAAGTTTGGATTTTCAGGATCTAATCCTGTAAACTTGCTACTTTTCAACGTCATCAGATTTTGTCCACTCACATACATACGTACTTTGTCTAATTTAAGTTTGTTGATCAACTTTGAAGACAATGAATAACCCAATTGTAGATTACGTAATTTTAAATATGAACCCGGTTCGACGTAATATGATGAGAATCTTTTTTCATTATTCAAATCGCTGAATGATAGTGCCGGAATAGTAGATGAAGTATTGGTCGGAGTCCATGCATTCATAAGACGTGTGCTTTTGTTTGAACCTAACTCATTAACTGCCCAGAAATCGGTAAATTGCTTTACTGTATTGTTTACCTCGTTTCCTGATAAGCCTTGAAAGAATGCTGTCAGATCAAAGCCTTTATAATCAAGTACAATATTAAATCCATACTGAAAATTGGGATTTGGACTTCCTAGCCATGTTCTATCTTTTTCATCAATAACGCCATCACCGCTAATGTCTTTGTAACGGATTCTACCCAATCCTTTTCCGGTTTGAGTCGCTGAGTTATCCACTTCACTTTGTGTTTGGAACAATCCTTCGGCTACGTAACCATAATAAGAACCAATTGGTTTTCCTAGAATATTGTCTGTTGTGCCATTCCCGCCATAATTATTTACCACACTTTCGGGCAGTTTTGTGATTTTATTCCGGTAGCCCGAGATATTGGCAGTCAAATCATACTCCAGTCCGAAAGAAGTTTTTCCGCGATATCCAATAGTAAATTCCAATCCTTTATTTTCCATCGAAGCACCGTTAACCCAGTGATTTCCACCTTCGCCAATTGCAGCCAGATAAGGAGGGTTTACAAGGATATTGTTGGTTTGCTTGAAATACCATTCCACACTTCCGTACAAGCTTTGTTTAAACAATCCGAAATCAAGACCAACGTTGGTTTGAGTAGTTGTTTCCCATTTTATTTTGTCGTTTGCACGTTGTGTAATCATGTACCCAGAAGGTAACAGACCAGAGTCGGCACCGGTAATGTCATAAGCACTTCCGGAATTAATTCCAGCACCAGTAGACCCAATATAATTGGCGATAATTATGGAACGATTAGCATAATTGTCTATCTCCTGATTACCTGTTTGACCCCAACCTACACGGAATTTCAGATCAGAAATAGTACTTTTCAACTCGTTCATAAATTTTTCCTGACTGATACGCCAGCCTGCCGAAAATGCTGGGAAAGTTGCATAACGATTGTCAATACCGAATCGTGAAGAACCATCGTTTCTTAGAGTTACAGAAGCAAGATATTTGTCATCATAAGCATAATCAATTTTACCGAAAAGTGAACTTAGTGAATAACCCGTTGCTCCACCTGTTGAATACATTTCACCAACACCAGCTGATGGCCACATATAGTTTGGATCTTGAAGTTCGTAAGTTCTTCTTTCAGTTGAAAAATTTATATCTTTTTGATTTATAAATTCGGTACCAGCAAGTAAATTGAATTGATTTTTGTCGATTTTAAAATCATAGGTTGCTGTGTTAGTCCATGACCATTTCATTGAATGACTTTGTATTATCTTGGATGAAGTGAGGTCTGAACCCAATCTTCCCGTAAAACTGTAGGTCAATGCACGTTGATAATAATTTCCATAATCAACGCCAAAACTGCTTTTTACATGGAGATTTTTAATTGGTTGAATATCTATATAGGTATTCCCGAAAGTACGCCAGTAGTTGTACGGATTGTCTTTATTAGCATCCAAAATTCGGGCAGGGTTATCCCTGTCACGCATGCCGGAAGTAACACTACCCCAATCACCATTGGTTTTCTTAACCGGCATAATTGGAAGTGACAAAATTGCCAGTTGAAGAACACCATCTGGAGCCTGTAGCTCACCGGTATTGTTTATTGTAAAGTTTTCACCAACTGTAATCAAATCACCCAGTAACTTGTACGAATTATTCATACGAGCTGAAATTCTTTTGAAATAGGTGTCTTTAATTGTTCCCTGATTATTATAATAGCCAAGCGAAAAGAAACTGTTGGATTTGTCGGTACCGCAGCTTACTGATAGATTGTAGGACTGAGCAATTCCAGGTCGGGTTAGTTGTCCAAACCAGTCAGTATTGGACGACAGCATGGTATTAGTTCCGTCTCTGGCATCAATATATTTCGGAACCTTAATGCCATTTAGTATCGGCTTGCCGTTTGTATCGTAGCTGTAATCATACATGTACCCAATCTGATTTGTATTCGGATCTACTCCACTGTTAATCATTGCCTGCCACTGAACCTGACCAAACTCTTTTGTATTGAGCATATCAATCACTTTCCCATAGTGTGATGTACTCAAATAGCTGTCAAAATTCACTTTTGCTTTTCCCGATTTTCCTTTTTTAGTGGTAATAATAATAACACCATTGCCTGCACGCGACCCATAAATACTTGCTGCTGAAGCATCTCTTAACACCTGAATGCTTTCAATGTCGGATGAATTTAATTCGTGCATTCCACTTTTAGTTGGTACCCCATCAATAACATAAAGCGGATCATTGTTGTTAAGCGTTCCAATACCACGGATACGAACCGTAGTTCCTGAACCACTCGGTGAACCATCTGTGGTGATATCCACTCCGGCAGCACGACCTTGTAAGGCCTGCATCGGATTGTTTGCAGAAGTTTTTTTGAGTTCATTTACATCGACTACGGTAACTGCACCTGTCAGGTCGGCTTTCTTTTGAGTAGAATAACCAGTAACAACGACTTCATCAATAAATTTCGAGTCGGGAGATAAGACTACATTAAGAACTGGGTTGGTACCAACTTTTACTTCTTCCTTTTTCATGCCAATCATAGAGAATACTAATACAGCGTCATTGTTTGAAACAGAAATAGTATACTTTCCATTTATATCAGTTACAGTGCCAGTAGCCCCCCCTTTGACCATAACGGCCACGCCAATTAGAGTTTCCTTATCTTCGGAGGAGGTCACAACACCACTAATAGTTTTAGTCTGGGCCATTATTACAACACTAAAGCTGCAAAATAGAGCCAATAATTTCAATTTTCTTAGCATGTTGCCTCGAAATTTGCTTTTTTTATTCATGTCTTTTAGATTTAATAATTAACAATATAATTTTCAATTAGAGTTTGGCGTATTGCTTACACCATTAAAATAAGTTTAGTTAGATCAATATATCAATAAAGATATAACAAAAATAAATAATGATTTCTCATACATTTAAAATTAATAATTGGTTAGTTGTTTCGTGTGCTTTTCTATTGAGATCTAATAAAGAGTACATGCGCTATATGACAAAATCTCTATTGAATCAGTGTAAAATCACGAAACAAAAATAGAGGAAAAAAATGCCAATAACTGTCAAATTTGTTGCATTATCGTGTAATTTTGATACAAACATCTTCTTCATTTTTTTATATTTTATTAGATCAAACTTTGTACTTGACTGAAAAACAATCAGAATCCAGCAATTCTATTCATATCCAATTTTAAAGTCCCTTTTGAATTTAAAGTCATAATTGATTATTTCATTAGGTAGTTTTTTATTTATAGCTCCTATAAATTTTCAATTCGGCTTAGATTTTATTCCTGCTTTTTTTTGCTCGGTATACGAAATAAGTTATTAATGCAAATCAGGAGTTGAAAAATAGTCCGTAGGACTTATATATCCATAGAATAAGCAGATATGTATGTTATATTGTCCGTAGGACATTCACATTGTTGTATGTTTATCCCCTACGGGGAATTGAGTGTGGCTGTTTCATTCTCTATTGATATATATTCCCTACGGGAAATAACTTATTAGAAGTAAAATACATTAGTCTTCAACTCCTGATTCGCATTATTAATTAAATCTATTTTGTAGGCAATCCTCAATATGCCCCTAATCAGAATTTGCTGTTTTTATAGCCAAATCTTTGATTTCGGTATTCAAGAATACTTTGAGTCGATCGTTAGCAATGATTTCGGATACCATATAATCGTGACTAGTTGAAAAATCCGGATCAACATAATTCATCAGTGTATCCTGATATAAGTTTAGGTCCTCCTTACCTCGTATAAAATATTTATCATCGAGGTGCGTTGAGTTCATACGGTAATATTGATAGAATTCAAGATGGTTGTTGAAAAAGAGAGTAAGCTTTTCTAGTTCCTGTCGTAGATAGCCCACTTGCATTTCACGGCTACCGGCTGGTCTGCAGCTTTCGATATTGAGAATTTTTACGTAGTAAATAAGTTTGCTGAATAGTTCAGGTTTTGTCTTTTTAAAAAAAAGAATTTCTTCAACGTCATTGCAAAAAGTATGTTGAATAGTGAATGTTCGGAGCTGAGTCAAGGCATCTTTTATGCAAAGGATAGATTTTTGAGCTTTCCTAATAAGGTCCAGTTCTTCCAAATCAATCTCTTGCAACTGAGAATTGAGGCTTCTGTTGAGTTTCGTTATAAAATGGTTCATCGTATCTTGTTTTGGTTGTGAATTTTCAGTTTAGGGCATAAAAAAAGCGTGGACATTTAACTGCTCACGCTCCTAAGGTACGACCAAGTACCGACAAAGTATTGAACAAGTTAAAGCCCACGCCGTTTGGCGCAGGCGTTTACTAACTTATTCTTTACTTTGTTCTTTAAATTTGGTCGTTTTTAGGAGCAAGAATAAAAGCTAACGCTTGATAATATGTAATGCAATTGTCGTTACAATTGACGAGTTGTTTTAATGATTTGCAAATTTAGGAAGATTCTTCTGTTTTGCAAATAAGTCAACAAAAAAAGTCACATAAATAGAATAATAAGATTGATAAACTTGTTGTTATTAGTTATTCCATTTTAGAATTTCAATATCATTGCTAACTTAAATGTATTTTTTTGAATACTCCAAAGATTAATTATCACTTTTTTATTCGATTAAAATTTAGTGCATGGTCAGATACTTCTTATAGCAACAATAGATTTTTGAGCTTTAAGTATCAAGTCAGTTTCTTAAATATCAATAGGAAGAAGTATAAAATTGAGTTCCATGTTTAGTTTGGAAATGAATTGATTCATGCAGACTATGTAATATTTATTAATGAATGAAATTTCATGTAAGCCATTAGAAAATTTTATCAAACAGCAAATAATCTACATTTACAAAGTAATTATGTAATGGTAGTTTGGGAATCAACTGCTTGAGGCTGTCAATGTCTATATTTTGAAATACAAGAATGGCTCCTTTAGCACCATCTTTCACAAAAAGATGTTCCAGAATGTCTTCAGCTTTCCATTTACTACCTACTGCATGCTCTTCCTGAAGAAGTTGTTCCAAATTAGGGACATTGCTTAAATCGCTAGTAATGTCTACAAAAACTCTGTTCATAATTTTATTCTTTTATTGTGTTATACTTATTTGTTTTTAATTCATTGGGTTTTCCCATGAGCCACGGGTATCCACGCCTGCTTTAGCAGCAAGTGTTTCAATCGTCTCAATTTCTTGTGACGTCAATGTAATCTGCGATGCCAAAACAGCATCTTCCACATGTGCCACCTTGGTTACCCCGATAATAGGCAGTGTGTTTTTAGCAATAGCCCATGCAATAGCTACCTGAGCAACAGAAGCATTGTGGCTGCTACCGATCTCTTTCATTGCGTTGGTCAGTTCTTCCAATTGAGGGAGTACCTTATTGTAAGTCTGGGCACGGGCACTGCCTTCCGGAAGCGGATTCGCAGTATTGTATTTACCGGATAACGCGCCCTGTTCAAGCACCATATATGAAAAAAAGCGAATGTCATTCTCCTTGCAGTAATCCAGGATTCCTGCTTCTTCGGACGAACGGTAAAGCAAGCTATAGTGATTTTGTACGGCAGATACTTTAAATCCCGCTTCAGCCAATATAGTGTTTGCCCGCTTGATTTGTGTCAGGTTGTGATTAGATACACCCACACGTTTTACTTTTCCACTTTTCAGTAATGGAATCAACGCCGGAGTCCATTTTTCCACATCCATTGGGTTGTGAATCCAGTAAATGTCGATGTAATCCGTCTCGAAGCGTTGCAGACTTCCGTTTAATAAATCTTCAACCGGATTAGCTCCCGTTCCTGCAATTTGTGGGGTGAATTTAGTTGAAATCAGCACCTTTTCGCGTGGATATTGGTTTACAAAACCAGCTAACATTGTTTCCGATGAACCCATGCCGTATACAGTGGCAGTATCCCATAAGTTTAATCCGGCTTTCATTGCAGTATCAAATACAGGTTGTAAGTCTTCTGCGGAAAGATTGTTTCCAAATACCTGATCGCCGCCGGCAAAACCAGCGCCCCACGACCATGTTCCTAATGCAATTTTTGGTAAGTTTTTCATTTTTATATCGTTTGTTTATTATTTTTATATCGTTTGTTTATTATTTCATTTTTAATGCAAGACTTGCAACACGCGCACCTAAGCCTTCGGCAGTTAGTTTGTCTTCTGCATTTGGGGCTTCGTTGGTTGGTTCCTGACCGGCCTGTGCCATAGCGCCTACCCATGAACCCAAACGGTTGATACCATTAGGCTGTCCCGGAAGTTCGCCAAGACTAACCCATAGCATACTGTGCGACATGGCAAATGCCTGAAAGAACTGTAAAGTTGCCAGTTTGTCGCCACTGGGTGCCCCCGAGATTGTAAATCCGGCCGCTAGTTTGTCCTTCCATTTTTGGCTGAACCAACTTCCAACTGTTGCATCGGCAAAAGCTTTGAACTGGGCGGCCGAGCCACTCATATAAGTTGGAGCTCCAAAAATGATTGCATCGCTTTCGTCCAGCATGTTCACAATGCCTTCGTTGATATAACGACCGTTTACGATATCTTCTCCCTTGATGGAGATAAGATTAGTACTTGTTCCGTTTACTGAAGCAGCACCTTTTTCTACAGATTCAGCCAGTTTGGCAGTGTGTCCTGCTCCACTGAAATAAATGATTGATACTATTGACATAATTCTTGTTGTTTAAACTTTTATTTTGAATGATTATTTAATGCTGCAAAATTCGCTCAAATATTTAATGAAGATTTATACGTATTACTTATGTTTCTACCAATATTACTGATTATCGTATTTGATGCATTCAAGGTGTCTAAAAATGAATAACTTTGTAATTGAATAACACAAATAAACTGAATTATGGATGAATTGATAAAGCTTGAAAGTATATCGGATTATAATGAACTGATGGGAGTTGAAACTTTACATCCGTTGGTCAGTGTGGTCGATTTTTCGAAGGTTGGGTCTTTTACGCACCTGCGTAAATACATGGGGTTTTATGCGATATTTATGAAAGATACCAAATGCGGTGACATCCGCTATGGAAGAAATATATACGATTATCGTGAGGGGACGTTACTCTTTGTAGCTCCCGGTCAGGTAATGGATATTGAAAATCACGGTGAGGAGATGCAACCGCAGGGTTGGGCTTTGCTGTTTCATCCTGACTTTCTGAAAGGGACAGCATTAGGGCATAACATGAAAGATTATACTTTCTTCTCGTATGAAGTGCATGAAGCTTTGCATTTATCGGAACGGGAAAAGCAGATTATCATCGACTGTATGGAAAAGATAAATCTGGAGCTTCAACACGCCATTGATAAACACAGCAGAACATTAATTGTAACCAACATCGAATTGCTATTGAATTACAGTGTGCGTTTTTACGAAAGACAGTTTATTACGCGTAGTATAGATAATAAAGATATTTTGACCCGGTTCGAGAGTTTATTGAACAAGTATTTTCAATCGGAGTTGCCACAGTCGACAGGTTTCCCAACCGTGAAATATTGCGCAGGCCAATTGAATTTATCGCCTAATTATTTTGGTGATTTAATCAAGAAAGAAACCGGAAAATCTGCTCAGGAACACATTCAGTTGAAGATTATTGATTTGGCTAAAGAAAGAATATTCGACTCCCGCAAAAGTATCAGCGAAATAGCTTATGAACTGGGATTTAAGTATCCTCAGCATTTCAGCCGGTTGTTTAAGACTGAAACGGGATTCACACCGAATGAATACAGATTAAATCGCTAAAAGAATTGCCTCTGAAGATTACTCAGAGGCAATTCTTTTTTTTACTTGTTTCTGCAAAAGGAAATGGCCAGGGCATAGTGTAGTTGTATGGCTATAAATACAGCAATGCTTAGATAAGTATTGAAAAAGCACAATACAGCTCCTATACTATACAAGCTTTGTGCTTCAATAATGCGCCTTTTTATTGCAGAACTAACACGCACCAATTCACTCTCGTTCAACGATAAAAATTGATTTTTTTTGGCGTATCTCCAGTTTAATGCCAGCATTCCACCTAAGAGCGTCAGATTGAGCCAATAAATAAATATAGCAAACTTAAAAGTGATAAACTCACTCAGAAAAGCTGTGGTAAAGGGAATGACGGATACAAAAAGCAGAAAAAATAAATTTATCCAGTTCAAATGTCTGTCGCTTTTGGAGATATAATGAAATTGCGACGAATGTGCCGACCAATATATGCCCAGCGTCATAAAGCTCAAAAAGTAACTCAGAAGTTTGGGCGCAAGACCGACAAAAGCTTTCAGCAAATCTTTCTCACCATGTATCGTTTCACTCACAGGTACTTTTATATCCAAAATAAGAAGTGTTAGAGCAATTGCAAAAACTCCATCACTTATGGCTTCAATGCGCTGGCGGTTAAAACCTGCTATCTGGTCGTATTTTCTCATTGTCGTATTACTCTTTTAAGGGAACGCAGAATGTTTTTCACTTCAAATGTTCTTTAAAGAATGACTCTAACTTATCAAAAGGAATCATATCCACCCGATCGTATAAGTCAATGTGACGTGCCCCTTTTACAATATATAATTCTTTAGGTTCGGTAGCCATTTTGTATACATCTTCGCTGAAATAAAGCGAATGAGCTTTGTCTCCGGCAATAAGTAAAATGGGGCGTGACGAAATATCTTTGAGGTAACTCATTAATGGAAAATTGATAAAATCCATTTCACTCGACATGGTGAATGCACCAATTGAGTTGGGGTGATGACCTCGTTGCATAGCGTAATATTCAAAGAATTCACTGCTAATCGGATCCAACCCTTCAGGTACTTTGTCTAATACCTGAGAAGGAAACTGTGGAGTTAACTGAGGAGATCCTTTCTCAGCATCTTTCCAACGTTGCTCTCCAAGTTGATCGAGATAATTGTTGCGTTGTTTTTCTGTTTGTTGGTCGTACATCCCCATTCGTTTCTGACGACTAATGTCATACATGCTGGCCGTGGCTACAGCTTTTATCCGATGATCGGACTGCGCAGCAGTGAGAGCAAATCCGCCACTACCACAGATACCAATAACACCGATTTTATTGCGATCTACAAATGAGTTAGTGCCCAGAAAGTCAACTCCAGCACTGAAATCTTCGACAAACACATCAGGCGATGAAACATGGCGAGGTTGGCCACTACTTTCGCCATTGTACGACTCGTCGAAAGCTATTGCTACGAAACCCCGCTCAGCCATATTTTGAGCATAAATACCGGCTCCTTGTTCTTTCACACCTCCGTAAGGTGTACCTACGATGATTGCCGGATATTTCTTTGATTTATCAATGGATTTTGAAGTGTACAGGTGCGCAGCAATAGTAATACCATATCGGTTTTTATAAGATACCGGCTCCATCTTGACCTTATCGCTCAATTTAAAAGTCAGGTAAATGTCTTTTCCTTGTTTCATTTTTATTCCTGTGTCCTTATTTGTTTGTGAAAAGGAAAGACTCATTATCCCGAAAGATAATAATGTAATTAGTGCTATTCGTTTCATATTGTTTACTTTTGAATTATTATTTTGATTGTTTTTGTCTGATTAAGATTACTTATGCTTGCAATATAAATACCTGACAGCATTCCTTTTACATCAATAGTATTGGATGAAGAACTCAATACAACTTTGCCTGAAATGTCCTGTAAAGTAATTTTGTCAATATCAGAGTTAAATTCTAATATTCCATTTTTAATGGAATATTTGGTGTTATTTTGTTTTACATCTTCTACTGCAGTGGGATCAGTAAGTAACTCAAATTTCAGAGTCGGGTTGCCAGATCCGAGCGCTGTCTCCAGACCTGTAGGGTTGTCAATTGATCCAATTTGAGTATAGCTATACGAAGTACTAGAAGTTTTATAAAATAACACTATGTAGTTTGAGCCGTAGAGCATTAAGTCGCCTGTGTAAATGTTTGCCGGACGTTGTGGCGCGATAGGCAAGTTTGTGTTCAGGGAACTGTATTTTTCGTTTCCGTTGAGCTCTGTCATATTTACAGTCAGGGGCAGCAGGCTGATAAAAGCGCGTGCTGTTTCATTGTCATAGATTGTAACTACGAATGTGGAAGAACTAATGGTGATTTTAATTTTTGAATTTTCTTGTGCATTCATACTTTGCATACTCATAAGACATAAAATGAGGTAAGTGAATAATCGTTTCATAACAATTTATTGACAAATATCTTTCAGCTTTTTAGCAGGAACACCCGCCACAACTGTATTGGCAGGTACATCTTTATTGACTACTGCTCCAGCAGCTACTACGGCATTTTCTCCGACAGTAATTCCGGGTAGAATGATGGCTCCAGCTCCTATCCACGCATTGCGTTTTATTACAATAGGCTTAACCAAGAGTGCTTTCCGTTCAGTAGGATTGAGTGGATGACTTTCGGTAATCAGGCATACTTTCGGGCCAATCAGCACATCGTCTTCAATGGTGATTCCACCTATATCCAAAAAAGTGCAATCGTGGTTGATAAACACATCTTTGCCCATGTGGGTAAATATCCCCAGATTGATGTGCAAAGGTGCCAATACCGATGTGCTTTGATCTATACTGCTTCCGGTTATTTGGCTCAGAATCTCCCTGATACGATTTATCTCAGCAGAGCGATTTAGCTCTGCCGATAATTGCATGGTACGTGATGCGATTTTAAAAATCTCCCCATAGTGAGGATCATCAAACGGAACCGCTTCGCCTGAGTGTAGTCTATCAAACAATGCATGCATATTCTTCCTCACTTACAGGTTCGAGCCAGGTAACGTTATTTTTGTTTACCTGTGGTGTAATGCCCACGTGTACAAATTCGCTTGTGGCTGTAGCACCATGCCAATGTACCACATTAGGCTGTATTTCTACCACATCACCCAGTTTCAGATGTTGCGCCGGTTTCCCTTTTTCTTGATAATATCCTTCGCCAGAAGTGCAAAGCAGTATTTGACCACCGGAGTGTACGTGCCAGTAATTACGACTGCCCGGAGCAAAAGTTACGTTATATGTCATTGCATCGAATGTGTTTACATCCGTTGACAGCATTTCTACCCAAGCGTCACCTGTAAAGTTAGCGGTAGCCTTTTGTCCTTTTGGAAATAGTTGGTTTGTTTTCATTGAATCAAATTATTTCGCATTTTCCAATACAGTTGTAATCATTTCTTTGGTATAAAGTTCAGTTGCTCCCCATATTCCAGACACTATAAATAGTTTATCTACCAGCATTGGTATATCTTTTTCAGGGATATTACCTTCTTTGAGTGTAACAGGAGCTCCAATTTTCGAATACCATCCTTTTAATGCTTCGATACCAGCATCAACACCTTCTACATTGAACATGACTTTGGCAAACCGGTCAAAGCGTTCGGGCAGGAATTGTTTTTGCCACTTCATCCAAGCTGGCATCAGAATGGAAAGTCCTGCTCCGTGGGCAATATTGTATTCGGCCGAAAGAGTATGTTCCAGAAAGTGCGTATCGTATCGGTTATTTTCTATTCCACAGAAAGTGGTAAAATTCAGTGCTTGCGTAGCAGCCCAGGCAAATTCGGCACGGGCTTCGTAGTTGGACGCATCTTTAAGCAGAATTTCGGTTGTACGCAGAACTGTTTTTAAGATATTTTCAACGTATCCAGCCATGTATTCTGGCAAATGTGTAGCTGAAAGGTACATATCTAAACTGTGCGCAAAAATATCAGAAGCCGAATAAGCAAGATATTCATTGGTAACAGTAGCTTGCAGTTCGGGATTAATAACTGATACAGTTGGGTAAGTAGCCGGACCTGCCAGACTGAATTTTTCCTTTGTTTCGTCTTTGGTTACTACTGCAAAGTTGTTCATTTCGCTACCGGTAGCAGCCAAGGTCATAATATCGAAAATTTTCAATGCCTGATTTGGTACTGATTTATAGGTAAAGAAATCCCAAACATCGCCGTCGTATTTTGCTCCAGCAGCAATTGATTTGGATGAATCGAGTACCGAACCACCTCCAATAGCCAGTACTGCTTCAACTCCCTTCGTTTTTGCTAATTCAATTCCTTCATAAACCTTGCTTAGCAGCGGGTTGCTTTGCACGCCACCCAATGACTCGAAACTGATTCCGTTGTCAGTGAGTGATTTGACTGCTTTGCCAAATAGCCCCGTCTGTTTAATACGTTCTGAACCGTACACGATTAAAATTTTTGAGACGCCGTATTCCGAGATATATTGTCCGATATTTTCTTCTTTCCCTGTTCCGAACTCAATGCGGGTAGGATTGTGATAACTAAAGTTTTTCATTTTTTTATTCCTTTAAATTGTTTGTGTTGTTTATTGTTATTATTCTGAATACAAAATTAGGTGCTAAAAGCCTAATAGAATTACCTGGATTACTGGTTTACTAACCATAATTACTGATTGTGGCTACAGGTTATAATATGTCCGTAATATGTTTATTATCTTTGTGCAAGAAAAGAATATACACAGGTCATTATGAGTGAAATTATCAGAATAAATACGGTTGCAGACTACAATAAACAGGTAGGAGTAGAGACGTTGCATCCGCTCGTTAGTGTGGTAGATTTTGAAAAAGCCGAACCTTTTTGTTTTTTCAGGGCTCAGCTGGGAGTTTATACCATTTTTCTAAAAGACTCGAAATGTGGAAATATGACGTATGGATGCAGTACTTATGATTACGAAGAAGGTACGTTGATATTTTTGGCGCCCGGACAGGTGTATGGCATAGAAGATAAAACAGAAAAACGCCGGGGAATTGGCAAAGCCTTGATTTTTCACCCGGATTTGATACATGGTACTTCGTTGGGCAAAAATATGAAGGATTACAGCTTCTTTTCGTACGAGGTAAACGAAGCATTACATCTATCTACCCGCGAAAGAGCTATCATTGATGACTGCCTGGATAAAATCAGTTTTGAACTGGAGCATGCAATAGATAAGCATAGTAGGATATTGATTGTGACTTATATAGAACTCTTTTTGAATTATTGCAAGCGTTTCTATGATCGACAATTTATTACCCGCAATAAAGTGAACGTCGATATATTAGCAAGATTCGAGAAGGTACTCGATGATTATTTTGCTTCGGAGCGGCTGTTAGTGCACGGAACTCCTACAGTGAGTTATTGCGCCGAAAAGTTATTTATTTCCCCTAATTATTTAGGCGATTTATTGAAGCGAGAGACCGGCAAATCGGCTCAGGAACATGTACAGTTTAAACTGATAAATATTGCTAAGGAAAAAATATTTGATAATGAAAAGTCAATTAGTGAAATTGCTTACGAACTGGGCTTTAAATATCCACAGCATTTTACCCGCATGTTTAAGAAAGAAACGGGCTGTACGCCCAATGAGTATCGATCGTTGAACTAATTTTAGATAATCTAAGCAAATTTCAGTTTGCGAGTTGAATTTAAACCCTCAATCTATATTATTAATATAGATTGAAGGTTTAAATCGAACTAACGATTAAATTATTATCCAGCCGATTGCTTGATTTTCAATTGTGTTCCATTTTCAAACTTTTCCTTCAAAATCTGCATATCGTTACTTACCTTCAAATCCAGTATCTTGGCGTAATGCTGGGTTGTCTTGAGGTTTTTATGTCCAAGCATTTTAGAAACGCTTTCGATCGGGACACCGTTTGAAAGCGTAACGGTGGTGGCGAAGGTATGCCGGGCAATATGGAAAGTCAGTTCTTTGTTGATACCACATGCATCGGCTATTTCCTTCAGGTAAGAATTCATCTTCTGATTACTCAGAATGGGCAAAAGCTTTTCCTGATTGACTACCTGTGGGTGATTTTCGTATTTTTCCAATAAGAAAGAGGCAATTGGAAGAATAGGTATGTTGGATCGGGTGTCTGTCTTTGTCCGATTGATGTAAATCCAGCGGTCGCCATCCACGCCAATAGCAATGTTCTTTCGGGATAGTTTCTTTACATCTGCATAGGCTAAGCCTGTAAAGCAGCTGAAAAGGAAAATGTCTTTCACCTGATTTAGCCGGTCTGAAACAAATACTTTGTTGAGCATCGTTTCAATTTCTTCCATAGATAAAAATGCGCGTTCAACTTCAACCATCTTGCTTTTGTAGTTGATAAACGGATTCTTTTGAAGCCAACCATTGGCCAGACAAATCCGGATGATTTTTCCAAAGTTTTTAATGTACTTCGATGTGGTATTTTGGCAGCAGTTACAAACGCTCTTCAGGTAGAATTCATAGCTTGTTATGAATTCATGATCAATCTTCCTAATGTCGATATCAGAAACTTTGTATTTCCATTTCAGAAAATCTTCTGTGTGCTTTAAAGAGGTTTCATAGCGGACATGCGTTGCGGCTGCATAATCTTTGCCAATAAGGGCTTTTATTTCATCATTGTGCTGTTGGAATATGCCGATAAGCATATGGCTGCGTTTATCAATGCCCAGGATCTTATTTCGCATGTTTTCGACATTGACGGGTTCGTCTTCCCGGATAAGTTGCTGTTGGTAGTCGTAGACTTTTGCTTTTAGCGCATCCAGATAGGAATTAGTCGATTTTGACTCGACACTAGTGCCTTTCATGCGATTGCCTTCTATAGACCATTTATCCGGATGTGTGTAACGCTTGGTGCTAAATTCGATTCGTTCACCATCGACAGTAACACGGATGTAAATAGGGACTAAACCATCGGTTGTGGTTTTTGCTCTCTTTGCGTAAAAGAGAATGGAAAGTTTTGCATTCATTTGTGGTAACCTTTTAATTGTTCAAAAATACTTGTTCTTTGTTTAGTACACAAGATGTTCAATCTTTGAACTGCTTGATTACAAGTGAATTTGATGTAAATTCGGTTACCCAGGGCTCTTCAAATCTTCGGGTACCCGAATAGGTCTCCTAAAGTTTGATATTTTCTGAATATTTTGGATATATCAAAAAATGAAAAAGCCCGTAAATCATTGATTTTACGGGCTTTTACTGATTTTTGAAATCTTTTTGGCGGAGAGTGAGAGATTCGAACTCTCGGAGCAGTTACCCGCTCAACGGTTTTCGAGACCGTCCCATTCGACCACTCTGGCAACTTTCCTTTATTGATCGGGGTCACAAAATTACTATATTTTTTCAGAAAACAGAACGCTTTATTGAGTTTAATTCAAAAAATGAGCTTTTGCTTATATAAAGAACAAAGTGGCACCTGCTATACTAACTATTGCTCCAATGACTTGTTGTGGTCGAATCTTTTCGTTAAACATGATGGCTGAAGGTACGATAATAAAAATAGGTACCAGTGCCATAAGGGTAGAAGCAATGCCTGTTTGTGTTTTTTGGATGGCAAAGAGTCCCAGAGCTACTCCTACAAACGGACCAAAAAATGCACCAACTGTAACTGATTTCATAGCACGTGTATGCGTGAAAGCTTGTCCGAGCTTATTCCAACGACGAAGTAAGGTTATCAAAATAATGAAACTCAACAACCCAAATAAAGCTCTGATTTGAGTTGCTGCAACCGGATCGTACTGTCCCATGCCTTTTTTGCTGAGGATTAATCCTACTGCTTGCCCCAGCGCTCCTCCAAATGCCAACAAAAAACCTTTAAGGGGAATATTCAGTTTCATCTTTCTATTTGATATTGCTAACATAATACCGGCTACACTAACTACAATGGCTATAATATTCTTGGCTGAGAGTATTTCATCCAGAAAAAACCAACCAATTATAGCCGTAAGCATAGGAGCAAGACTCATAATTAATGCTGACGTACGCGATCCGATTACCATATATGATTTAAACAACAGCATGTCGCCAATGAAAAAGCCGATAAATCCGGATAGACCGAGCCAAAACCATTGATAAGGGCTTGCGTCGGTTGGGAAGAACATGCCGCGGGTAAAAAAGGTGGTGATTCCTAAAAAGACAATAGCCATCAACAGGCGGATGAAATTAACTGACAATGAACCTATTTTAATACTGGCTTTTTCGAAGTACAAAGCACTTAATGTCCAGCAAACTGAAACACCTAATCCGGCAAACTCACCTATATGCGATTGAAACATATCTTTTATATACAATTTTTGTGCAAAGATACGCTAAGAAATCTGTAATTTGTAAATGACTATACACAATTATATATCTGGTTCAAATCAAGTTAATTACCTGAATTCTATAATTGCTTTGGGGTGGAATACAATAAATTTAGCTACCTTTGCAAATAAAACAGATTGAAAAATTGCGTGAGCAATTATCAAATATATAATTGCTTACGTATAACTTATTAATTAAATCCAGATGCCTAAAGAGGATTATTTACTGAAATATCTTGAAAAGTTAGGCCGCGTGGTGGCGGCTATGTTGGGCTTTCGTGATAAAGGATTTCCGGAAGATGCTCTTCGTCTCGCTGATGAGACGTATAAAGAGTTGTTGAATTTCAATTCAGAGGAACTGGCTGTCATGCCCGTTGAAAAGTTTATAGATATTATTTTAAAAGCAGGGTATTCTCCAAGTTATTTGGAAGCTTTAGCACAATTGGCTCATGAAACGGCTAATTCTTTTGAAGCTGGGGGCAACAAAGACTTTTCTCATAGCTTTTTTCTCAAAAGCTTACATTTATACTATTTATTGAATGAAAAAGATAAAACCTTTTCGTTCGAACGTGAAATGATCATATCTGAACTGAAGGAAATAATAAATTCATATAATAATTAAATCTGACAAGTTGATATTTATGGAAAAACGCACCATTGGAATTCACGAAAAATTACCATTACTTCAAAGTTTACCACTTAGCTTACAGCATCTAACTGCAATGTTCGGAGCCACTATTCTGGTTCCGATTTTATTGGGTGTCGATCCGGCTATTGCATTATTGATGAACGGTGTCGGAACCATTATTTATACGTTGGTGACCAAAGGTGGTATTCCTGCTTATTTAGGTTCCAGTTTTGCTTTTATAGCTCCGGTAATGCTTATTTGTTCGAAGTATGGTGGATTTGCACATGCTCAGTCGGGCTTTATTTTCTTTGGGCTTTTTTTTATCCTTATTTCTTTTGTCGTTTACAAGTGGGGCATAGCTTGGATAGATGTGGTAATGCCACCTGCTGTAATGGGTGCTGTAGTGGCTATTATAGGACTTGAATTAGCTCCGGTTGCGGCTCAGCAAGCTGGTCTGGCTCCATGGCCTACCAATGTAGGGCAAGTTGTGAAACCTTTCGTAATGGATAATAATACTGTCATCGTTTCTATGTTCACACTTTTAATCGGTATAATAGGATCGGTGTTATTCCGCGGTTTTATGCAGATTATACCAATTCTTTTTGCAGTAGTTGCCGGTTATATGTTAGCGCTTGCTATGGGTATGGTCAATACTGTTGCTATCAGCAATGCATCGTGGGTGGCAATGCCTCATTTTCAGGCTCCAGTATACGATACCAATGCCATTTTGATTATAGCTCCGGCTTGTATTGTTGTACTGGCAGAACATATTAGCCACCTGATTGTGACAGGAAGAATTACCAATGAAGATCTGATAAAAAATCCCGGCTTACATCGTTCGTTGTTGGGCGATGGAATCAGTAATCTTCTTTCTGGATTTGTTGGTTCGCCTCCCAATACTACTTATGGTGAAAATATTGGTGTGATGGCCATCACGCGTGTGTATTCTGTGTGGGTTATACGTGGTGCTGCTATTCTGGCTATTCTGTTTTCATTTATTGGAAAAATATCTGCTGCTATCTCAACTATACCTACAGCCGTTATGGGAGGTATAACCGTGTTACTTTACGGTGTGATAGCTGTTCAGGGATTCAGAATGTTTGTAGAACAGAAAGTAGATTTCAGTAAAAACCGGAATATGGTGTTGGGTGCCATTACCTTTGTGGTTGGCGTAAGTGGAGCTGCTG
>Ga0302205_10000185_pt1 | contig 29340 bp, 18 predicted proteins | sample II_Fen_E1_3_FD_194582 | JGI IMG/M metagenome (GOLD analysis project Ga0302205, IMG submission 194582) | Peat permafrost microbial communities from Stordalen Mire near Abisko, Sweden - II_Fen_E1_3 | ecosystem: Environmental > Terrestrial > Soil > Wetlands > Permafrost | place: Sweden: Abisko...
ATCGTACGCTTCAACTTCCTTATTGTACACAGGGATCTTTGTATTCTTTGTAAATTTAATTCCGTACAAGCGCGTTGCAAGGCCGAAAACACCTTTCTTCACATTCTCCAGTTCAAAATACGGTTTCAGCATTTCATCATTCACGGAGTATTTTTCATCTTTCAGCTTTTCGGAATAATACGACCAATCCCAGGGTTGAACTGTAAAATAAGCTCCGTTTTTATTTGCATAATCCTGCACTTCGGCATATTCCTTTTCAGCCTCAGGCTTATAGGCTTTCAGCAATTTATCCAACAAATCGTATACATTCTTTTTATTTTCGGCCATACGGTCAATCAGTTCATAATCGGCATAGGATTTATACCCCAGCAGATTGGCTACTTTTAAACGGGTATTGACAATTTTCCGTACATTTTCGCGGTTATCAAACTCACCGCCCAATATGCATTTTGATGAACTAGCCATATAGAGTTCACGACGTAAATCACGGTTATCAGCGTATTTCATAAAAGGCACATAGCAAGTTGCCTTCAAATTGAGTAACCACCCTTCTTTTCCTGCCTTTTTGGCATTAGAAGCCAACATGTCCAGAAGATCAGCAGGTAATCCGCTCAATAATGCTTTATTGGTGATCAGCAAACTGTATTTATTAGTTTCTTTTAAAACGTTTTGGCCATATTGCAGGGTCAGCAGGCTTAATTCTTTCGACAATTCACGATAAACAGCTTTGTCTGACTCCGAAAGATTGGCACCGTTGTTTGTAAAACCCTCATACGTATTTTTTAGAAGCATTTGTTGCTCCGGGGTTAATTTCAGTTTGTCTTTTTGTAGATAAACGGCCTTTATACGTGCAAACAGCTTTTCATTCAACCGGATAGAATTTGAATGTTCTGTTACCAGTGGCGAAATCTTTTCGGCTATAGCCTGCAAATCATCAGTTGTTTCCGAACCCAGTAAATTATAAAAGGGGGAACTGACTTTAGTTAATAATGATCCCGAATGCTCCAGTGCAACAATGGTGTTTTCAAACGTTGGAACCTGCGGATTATTTATAATACCTTCAACCTCTGTGGTATGTTGTTTCATTGCTTCTTCAAAAGCCGGGAAATAATGTTCTGTTTTTATTTCGTTGAAAGGGATTGTTTGATGCGGGGTATTGTACGGTTCAAAAAACGGATTACCCGCTATAGCCGATACGGCTACTGCTAAAGTTGACATAAGTAAAGTTATTTTTGTTTGGCTCATTTTGGTAAATACTAAAATTTTATTTTCAGTCTATTCAATGTTTTATAACAAATCAATTTTAAGCGAAGTGATGAATTACTTCCACTCTTTTATGTGTCTTTTAATCAATCATTTATCAGCAATTATGACTCTTAATCAGTGTACTCTTTGGGGAATCGTCCGGACATTATCTTTCCAACTCCACTCACGATAGGTATCATGTTTATTTTCGTTATAAATCCATTCATTCAGCGATTATCGAATTCATCCATCAGACTTCGCATGAAATTTAGGTTACAACATTTCGTTTCCTAAATTATCAGACAAATACACATATCTGAAATTAGTATCATGATCAATCAACGATATTTCATCAATCAACTGATTATAATAAACATATGTCATAATCTTCGTATATAAAACCGGATATTGAATAATGAAAAACAAAGTTATAAAAAGATACTTCATTCCAAAATTCAAATATTTAAAATTTTTCAAAAATACATATAATTATTCAATATTACAATAGTAAATTCCAGGTCATTTTGTTAGTATATTTCTTTGTAGTAGTTTGTGGCAAGGAAATATCAGCCTCTAAAACTTAAAAATCACAATCAGTCATGTGACCAATATATAGGGTAAATTCAATCGCAAACCTCAGGTAAACGTCTTTAATTTACCATTTGCAACTTTTATTTTTTGAAAAGAACCCCAAAAGAATAGATAATCAGTCAGAACAGTACCGAATATAATTTTATTCACCAGGAATACAAGATGTTTACAAGTCCGTTTGTCCTTTTACCTTTCAACCTATTGTATGATTCTTAAGAGTTAAAACGACCTTTTTATCCTCCTGATTTTTTCCAGTCTTCGCTATGCTTTTGTTCTGCCTTCGTTATACCTTCGTCATGAGACGTTACATACATGTCACATATATAAAATATATACGTTACATAGATGTTACATACCTATATAGATATGTAACATCTATGTAACGACTATATTATTAGGATATAATCACAATCTGATAAATAATACCGAAGGTATAATTAAGGCAGAACAAAATGAGAAGGCAGGGTGAAGAAAAGAAATGGCATTTATGTTATAACAGATACTTTTTCTTTCTCTTTTAGGGCTGATATTTCATTCTGTATCCTGAATAATAGATTGACATCTTTTTTGGGAAACAAGAAATCAGGCGGGGTAAAATGGGATGATTACTATCAGGAATAAATCGGAGTATTTGACATCAAAACTACAGGTCATTTAAATTTCTATTTATCACCGGTAACATTAATGACCCGAAATCCATAGCTCAGATGTACGTTGACTATCAAAACAGTATATTGTCATTGAACCCTATTTGCTACGCCGACCATTGGTTCAGGATTATTATTCTCCTATCATTCTAATCAGTTGGTTTTACCAGCAGTTATTAATATTAAACCCTGGAATTTACCCCTATTCTTTTATCGGGAGGATTTTTTTTGACAGCAAAAATATATGCCGGTGTATGGAAAATGAACATTTATATTCAATAAGCTTGCACCTGAATTTATAAATACAATATTATTCTAACGAAGCACGAAGCAAAATTGGAAGAATGTAAAAAGAGTACGGGTAAATAAGTACAAGTATAATTAAAACTTATTAAGTTGTTCGGTACCGGAAGATCATAGAACATATCAGGCATTCTACTGAACTGAAAGAACATTCGACTTATTTTAATTCACACATTCTGTTTTCCTTTCTATTTTTGTTGCTTGATTACAATTCAGAACCAGAGTTATTATGTTTTGCATTGAACATTCTTTTTGTGAAAGTATTCAACAGAACCCGGGTTGTAGCATAATCTTCAAAAATAAATTATCAGAAATAGAAAAGAATAGAATATTCATCTATAAATTCTAAAATTATGGAAAGAACAAATTTCTCAGGATTCTTTGCCTGCAAACAAAACGCTGTCGGAAAAGTAAAGCGCATTGCTTCAGTTATTTTATTATTATTTCTATTTGCCGGTTGCAGTAAAGACAGCGCAGTTACATCGGCAACAACTACAGGAAATACATATAGCCAGAGCAGTGGTACAGTTACCGAAACCGGGAAAACGTATTTTTCATCCACTGATGATCTTTCGGCTGTAAAAGTAACCGGAGGAACCTACAATATTTCAGGGTCCAAGATTTCATCTTCGGGAACGACATCATCTACTGATAACAGTAGCTTTTATGGATTAAATGCTGTTATACTGGCTTATGCCAGCAGTGGAACTGCCATAATCAACTCCTCAGGAAATAAAGTTACCTCAACAGGAATAGGTGCTAATGGCATTTTTGCGTATGGAACAGCGAGTATTACAACGACCAACGATTGTTTCACCCAGACTGGTGATGGCGGACATGCAATTTATTGCGCTGGTGGCGGAACAATTGTTGTGAAAAATGATACTGCAGTTACATCCGGTGAAAGTTCAAGCACCATTGCGACAGACAGAGGAGGTGGTTTCATTACAATTACAGGAGGTACTTATACAGCTAACGGATCAAGATCAGCTGCCATTTATTCAACTGGGACAGTTACAAGTACCAATGCAACTTTTACTACAACCGGAGCTGAAGCATTAGTTATTGAAGGAGCAAACAATATTACGTTGAACAATTGTATCGTAAAATGCACTTATAATAAATGGGGATCTTTGATTTATCAAAGCATGTCGGGTGATGCTTCGGGAACAGATGGGTATTTAACGATGCAGGGCGGTTCGTTTACTTATACAGGGACAGCAGGTGGAATGTTTTATAATACGAATTCTACAGCCATTATCTCATTAAGCGGAGTAAAACTTGTGAATAGTTGCGATACCCTGATTAGGTGTATTAAAGGAAGTTGGGGAGCTTCTACGGCTACAAGCGGAGGTATCACTAATTTAACGGCAAATGGACAAACTTTGACTGGCCTGATTTATATTGATGCTAGCAGCAGTTTCAGCTTAACTCTTACAAGCAGCTCGGCATACACAGGCAGAATTAACAGTGCCAATATAGCCGGATCGGCAAAAGTAACCATGGACTTGTCGAGTACATGGACATTAACCGGCAACACGTATTTGACGTCATTAACTGATGCCGACACCAGCTATTCTAATATCTCAGCCGGGGCTTACCATTTGTATGTAGGAGGCACTAAACTTTTGTAGGGATGGAAACAATTCAGACAAGGGATATTCTGTTTCTATTTAAAGGCTAAGGCAAATCATAGCAATTTGTACTTCATACTTTAAAGACAGATATTCATATGTTCGGCATAACTCACTCCGGGGTTATACAAAAAAAAGCACCAAAGAGTATTCTTAAGTGCTTTTTTTATGGAGTTTCTTTATCGTTTATACTTGATATATCGTGGTTCGCTTGGCGTATAATCCTCTTTATCCCAGAGAGAACTGGTTATCATTAAATCGGCACTATAGCGGTTACAGGCAATAGGCACATTATGAACACGACATTGACGCAGCAACATTTGAATATCAGCTTCGTGAGGTTGTGGGTTGAGGTCATCAATCAAAAAGACAGCCAGATTTATTTTTTTGCGAACTACCAGGGCAGCAATTTCAGCATCTCCACCCATAGGACCTGAATTCATACAGGTAATATCAGCTTTTACTCCTTTATCTTCAAAGGCTTGTTGTATCAATTTTCCAGTTGTACCGGTACAAATCAATTTATGTTTTGAAAGCATGTCAGCATTAAAAACCGCCCAATCCACCATATCGGCTTTTCTGTTGTCATGTGCAACAAGGGCTATTGTCAATTGTTTGTTCATACGTTGTATATTATCATTATTCATTTTACAAAGTTACCTAATATTCTAGTTAAACAATGTTAAGTAACAAAAGTTCTTGAAAAAATAACATCCCGGTTGGTTCATTTGGAAAATTTAGCTACTTTTGCCTACCAATGCAAACGTTTGCATTGATCTATATTTTTATGAAAAACATATGAAAAAAATCATTATTTCACTGGTAATTATCACGTTTGCCAATCTTTGTTTTGCAAAACCAGTTAAGGCAGGAATTGAAGTATTACGCGATCAGAATTTTAAAATTCTGGAAGGAAAACGGGTTGGTTTAATTACGAATCCTACTGGCGTAGACAGCAAACTAAAATCCACTATTGATATTTTATTCGAAGCTCCAAACGTAAAATTGGTTGCTCTTTTCGGGCCAGAACATGGAGTACGGGGAGATGCCCATGCCGGCGATAAAGTAGAGAACATTACAGATGCAAAAACAGGGCTTCCTGTTTATTCTCTATATGGCAAAACACGTAAAGCAAATCCTGAAATGTTGAAAGGAATTGATGTACTGGTATATGACATTCAGGATATTGGCTGCCGGTCGTTTACATTTATCAGCACCATGGGGCTGGCTATGGAAGTTGCAGCAGAGAATAACATAGAATTTGTGGTACTCGATCGGCCTAATCCACTTGGTGGAGAAAAAATTGAAGGAAATCTGACTGAAGAACCTTTTATTTCGTTTGTAAGTCAATTTAAAATTCCGTATATTTACGGTCAAACTTGTGGAGAACTTGCGCGCATGCTGAATGAGGAAAACATGCTGAAAAAGAAATGCAAACTGACCGTTATAAAAATGAAAGGATGGCATAGAAGCATGGCCTGGGAACAAACAGGATTGGAATGGGTGATTGCTTCTCCGCATATTCCAAATAAGAATTCGTCATACTTCTATCCGGTAACAGGTATTTTGGGTGAACTGGGTTATTTGTCAATTGGAGTAGGGTATACCTTGCCATTTCAAATGGTAGGGGCACCGTGGATAAATGCCGAAAAATTTGCAGCAGCCATGAATCAGCTTAAACTGACCGGACTAGAATTCAGGCCTATCTATTTTAAACCTTTTTATTCTGTATTTAAAGACGAAAATTGTCAGGGTGTACAGATTCATATTATGGATTACCGTAAAGCTAGACTTGGGGAAGTTCAGTTTTACTTGATGCAGGAATTGGCTAAATTATATCCGGACAAAGCGGTATTCAACAATGCCAATAAAGACAGATTCAACATGTTTGACAAAGTAAGCGGAAGCGATCAAATAAGATTGATATTCGTTAAGAATAATTCAGTGGCCGATATCATCGATTATTGGAACAAAGATGCAAAAGACTATCTGAAGATATCAAAAAAATATTATTTATACCGTTAGAGTATCAAGGTATCGAGGATATTGCAACACAAAAAAATATAATTCGTATTTAATTCGTCTAATTCATAGATAACAATGAAGTCTTTCTTAAGAGAAATACAAAAATACGTTCCTACCGACCGTATCTATACGGACGATATGCGACTACTCGCATGGGGAACAGACGCCGGGTTTTATCGCCTGATTCCACAGGTAGTTATTCAATCAGCCAACGAAAAAGAGATTATTGAGATCCTAAAAGCGGCTGATAAATATAAGCTTCCCGTAACGTTCAGGGGAGCCGGAACAAGTTTATCAGGCCAGGCAATCAGTAATTCCATTCTGGTTATTGCCGGGAAAAATTGGGAAAAGTATGAAGTTGCACCCGATAATAACTCCATTCGTTTACAACCGGGGATTATAGGCCAAAGGGTAAATGAAATACTGAACCCACTCGGAAAAAAGTTTCCACCGGATCCGGCATCTTTAAAATCGGCTATGGTAGGCGGAATTATACAGAACAATGCATCCGGCATGAGCTGTGGAACCCGTCAAAACAGCTATAAGATGTTGCTCTCTGTGCGAATAATCCTGGCTGACGGCACCTTGCTTGACACTTCGAATAACGAAAGCAAAGAAGAATTCAGGCAAAGTCACCCGGCATTTATTCGCAGGATATGTGATTTACGTGATCAGGTTCAGAAAAACGACAAACTAAGTGATTTGATCCGCCTGAAATACAGCATAAAGAATGTAACCGGTTTATCCATTAATCCTTTTGTTGATTTTCACGATCCATTTCATATAATAGCCAATCTGATTGTTGGTTCTGAAGGGACACTGGCATTTCTGGCAGAGGCTACTATGAAAACAGTTACAGATTACCAGTACAAAGCAAGTGCTATGCTATACTTTGCTGATACCCGCACTGCCTGTAAAGCTGTTATTGAACTAAAAGACAGTCCGGTTACTGCTGTTGAATTTTTTGACCGAAAGGCGATACATTCAATTGAAGATAAACCCAATGCATTAAAAGAGCTTAAAACCTTACCGGAGACAGGTTCAGCGTTGCTAATCAAGACAGAAGCAGACAACAGCATAACTTTGCAGGAGAACATTCAACAAATTACTTCGATACTATCAGGTTTCGACACCTTATACCCTACCCGATTCACGGACATAGAATCGGAATATAATGCCTATTGGGAAATGCGCTCCGGCATCTTTCCTTCAGTGGGAAGTATGCGCCCCGTTGGAACAACCTGCCTGATTGAAGACGTTGCCTTTCATATTGATGATTTACCAAATGCAACTGAAGATTTGCAGAAAATACTGGCTCGTCACGGGTATGATGATGCAGTCATATACGGCCATGCGCTGGAAGGAAATTTTCACTTTATTATCAATCAACGTTTCGACACTCAAGAAGCAGTGGCGCAATACGAAAATATGATGAATGATGTGATTGACTTGGTTGTTGACAAATATCATGGATCGTTAAAAGCAGAACACGGAACAGGCCGAAATATGGCTCCTTTTGTTCGCAGGGAATGGGGTCAGGAAGCATTCAACTTGATGCGCGAAGTAAAAAACCTCTTTGACCCTAAAGGATTACTTAATCCAGGCGTAATTTTCAACGATGACCCTAAATGTCATATTAAAAACTTTAAGCCGCTTCCTATTACACATCCTTTAATTGACAAGTGCATTGAATGTGGTTTCTGCGAAGTAAACTGTGTCAGTTGTGGCTTTACGCTTTCATCCCGTCAACGCATTGTAATTCAAAGGGAGATTGCCCGTTTAAAAAATACCGGTGAAGATCCGGCGCGACTGGAATCATTGATACAAAGTTTCAACTATGCCGGCGATCAAAGTTGTGCAGGCGATGGACTATGCTCTACTTCGTGCCCTGTTGAGATTAATGTAGGTGATTATATTCATGTTATTCGTGAAGAAAATATCCGGAATAACAAAAGAGCCCAACAACTCGGAGAGTGGTCGGCAAATCATTTCAGCTTATTGGAGAAAGGGTTGAAAACAACCTTATGGGCTGCCAATACCACCAGATCTATTATTGGCAATACCGCCATGGGTGGGTTAACAAAAGGGCTACGCTATGTGAGTGGAAATAACATTCCACTATGGACACCGGCATTACCTAAACGGGCAAAAAGAATCAGGAAACAAGCTGTAACCGATAATCCACTGAAAGTAGTCTATTTTCCAAGTTGCCTGAATCAAATGATGGGTGCCAGTCCAAATGATCCTGATCAGACTCCTCTCGTTCAAAAGACCATAGAATTCTTGAATAAAGCCGGATATGAAGTAATATTTCCAAAAAACATGGACAATCTTTGTTGTGGAACAATCTGGGAAAGTAAGGGTATGCCTGAAATAGCCGACAAGAAATCATCGGAGCTTGAAAAAGAACTCTATCTGGCTTCCGAAAATGGCCAATATCCTGTATTGTGCGACCAAAGCCCTTGCCTGAAACGCATGCGGCATAGTATGAGCACACTGAACCTGTATGAGCCAGTAGAATTTATTGATCAGTTTTTACTGGACAAACTGGATTTTAAGCAAACCGATGAATCTATTACGGTACATGCTACCTGTTCCACCATCCATATGGGATTAAAGCCAACCCTGGTGAAAATAGCCAAACTATGCAGTAAAAATGTACTGGTTCCCGAAGAAGTGGGTTGTTGTGGCTTTGCTGGTGATAAAGGCTTCACCTTACCTGAACTTAACGAATACGGATTACGTAAACTTCGTTCGCAAGTAGAAAAAGCACATGCCAAAACAGGGTATTGCAACAGTCGTACCTGCGAAATAGGGTTAAACACGCATAGCGGCATTCCGTTTATGTCGATTGTTTATCTGGTGGATAAATGTACTACAAGGAAAGTTTAAAGAGTTTGAAAGACTTGAAGATTTGTTGGTAGATAAAAATCTACTGATCAACTAAGAACATCTGAAATTAAATCAACACAATATGATAAATTCATTTAATTTGCATTTATGAAAAAAATAATATCTTTACTGATTACCATTTTAATTTTTTCTACCTGTATATCTGCCCAACATTTAAAACGAGAAATGCGTGCTGTATGGATTGCAACAGTTGCCAATATTGACTGGCCCAGTCAACGGAACCTGTCATCAAAAGCACAGCGTGATGAGATGAGACAAATGCTGGATCAATTAGCTAAAAACAACATCAATGCCATAGTATTACAGATCAGGCCAACAGCAGATGCTTTCTATCCTTCTGCCCTTGAACCCTGGTCAAACTGGCTTACCGGCAAACAAGGGGTAAGACCGAATCCATATTACGATCCGCTTCAATTCATTATTGATGAAGCACATAAACGTTGCATGGAAGTACATGTTTGGTTAAATCCATATCGTGTGACAAATTCTGACAGAACAGACTTATTAAGCAAAGACAATTTGTATTTTAAAAACAAAGATATCTATGTCAAGTACGGTGGTAAGACCTATTTTGATCCGGGATTGGATGAAACAAGGGCATTTCTAAACCGTGTGGTAGAAGATGTGGTTGAACGGTATGATATTGACGCTATTCATTTTGATGATTATTTTTACCCATACAGGGTTGCAAATGAAGAATTTCCTGATGAAGCAACTTTCAGGAAAAACCCACGTGGTTATGCCCCTAATCAAAAGAATGACTGGAGGCGTAACAATGTGAATATGGTTATTTCTGAATTGCAGCAGACTATTAAATCATTGAAACCCTGGGTTGAATTTGGAGTATCACCTTTCGGAGTCTGGAGAAATGATAATGTGGATCCTAAAGGCTCTGCAACTCGTGCCGGAGTGCAGAATTACGATGATTTATATGCTGATATCCTGAAGTGGCTAAAGGAAGGAACTATTGATTATGTAGCCCCCCAGCTTTACTGGGAAATAGGTAAGAAAGTGGCCGATTATGAAGTATTGGCTAAATGGTGGAGTGAAAATTCCTTTGGCAAAAACCTTTATACCGGACTTTATAATTCCCAGTTAGGTTCTTCAGATGCAAATCAGGCATGGCGTAAGGGTAACGAATTAGTTCGTCAATTAAATATGAACAGGAAATTTCCTCAAATTGATGGAGCAGTATTTTTCAGTGCCAAGATGTTTGTAAAAAACAAACAAGGTTTAAATGACAGCCTTCAAAACAACTTTTACAAATATATGGCCATCTGTCCTATTAACCGGAATATTCAGGGGGAAGCATCAGCACAACCTCAAAATATACGTATTTTAAAAGATGGCAAAGACTCCTTTCTGATCTGGGATGAAGTGAATGAAGAAGGTGGTTGTCAAATTGCCTATTACATCGTCTATGCCTTCAAAGGTAAAAAAGTAGGTGATTTGAACGATCCTGCCAACATACTTGTCCGTACCACTGAAAATTGCGTTGATTTACGTGAACTGAATCAAAAGTTCAGAGGTAAATTCACGTTTGTTGTTACGGCTATAAATAGGTTTAAACATGAAAGTACTCCTACTTTCGGAGTTACACGCAGGCTCTGATATAATAACAGGTTTATTTCTTCTTGTTATACAGAAAAAGAAATCCCCGCTACATGATTTGCAGCGGGGATTTTATTAGCATTTAGTTATGAATCAACTTTTCAGTTCAACTGTTGGTTTTACTATTTTAGCGACGATTGTTTTAGTATCAGGTTCGAGGTCCATCAGAATAGTATCACCCTCAATTAACTCACCACCTAAAACCACATCAGCCAGTCCATCTTCCAGATACTTTTGAATGGCACGTTTCAACGGACGGGCACCAAATTGAACATCATATCCCTTTTCAGCAATAAAGTCCTTAGCTTCCTGAGTAAGTTCAAGCTTATATCCCATAGCCGTAACACGTCCAAAGAGTCCTTTCAATTCCAGATCGATAATCAAGGAGATGGAAGGCCTGCTTAACTGGTCAAACATAATAACATCATCCACACGATTCAAGAACTCAGGTGCAAACGTACGGTTCAATGCTTTTTGAATTACCCCTCGCGTGAATTCAGAATCTGTTTCAGCGTTTGTCGGAGTACTAAAACCGACACCTTTACCAAAGTCCTTCAACTGACGAGTACCAATGTTGGATGTCATAATGATAATTGTATTCTTAAAGTCTATTCTACGACCCAGACTGTCGGTTAAACGACCTTCGTCCATAACCTGTAGCAACAGATTAAAAACATCAGGATGTGCTTTTTCTATTTCATCCAACAGAATAATAGAATATGGTTTACGACGAACCTTTTCAGTCAACTGTCCGCCTTCTTCGTACCCAACATATCCCGGAGGTGCTCCGATTAAGCGCGATACACTGAATTTCTCCATGTACTCACTCATATCAACCCTGATCAAGGCATCACTGCTATCGAACATAAATTCGGCAAGCATTTTTGCAAGGTGGGTTTTACCAACACCGGTAGGTCCAAGGAATATAAACGAACCAATTGGTTTACTTGGATCTTTCAACCCAATTCGGTTTCGCTGAATGGCTTTTACAATTTTATTGACAGCTTCATCCTGCCCAATAATCTTATTCTGCAACCAGTCTTTCATTTGACGGAGTTTGAGTCCTTCTGCCTGAGCAATCCGTTGAACCGGAATACCTGACATCATGGCTACCACTTCAGCTACCTGTTCTTCGTCAACAGTTTCAGGATGAAGCTGAGCTTCATCTTCCCAACGTTTTACAGCATCTTCCAACTGATATTGCAGTTGTTTTTCCTGATCGCGGATAGGACCTGCCAATTCATATTTCTGTTCTGAAAGAACTTTTAGTTTATCCTTCTTTAAATCTTCAATCTTCTTTTCCAGTTCTTCTATTTCTGCAGGAACTGAAACGGTACCTATGTGAACACGTGAACCGGCCTCATCCAATGCATCAATGGCTTTGTCAGGAAAACAACGATCGGTGATATACCGGTCGGTCAGTCTTACACAAGCTTTAATAGCTGCAGGAGTATAACGCACGTTGTGGTGATATTCATACTTGTCCTGGATATTTTCGAGTATCAACTGGGTTTCTTCTGCCGTAGTCGGATCAACCATTACTTTCTGGAAACGACGTTCCAGTGCGCCATCCTTTTCAATACTTTGACGGTATTCATCCAGCGTCGTTGCACCAACGCACTGAATTTCGCCACGAGCTAATGCCGGCTTCAACATATTAGCAGCATCCAGTGAACCCGGAGCACCACCAGCACCAACGATAGTGTGAATTTCATCAATAAACAGAATGACATCAGGATTCTTGGATAATTCATTCAAGATAGCCTTTATCCGTTCTTCAAACTGACCTCGATATTTCGTTCCGGCCACAATAGAAGCCATATCCAATGAAACGACACGTTTATCAAACAGTACACGTGATACACGACGTTGGATTATCCTTAGTGCCAATCCTTCCACAATAGCAGACTTACCAACACCCGGATCACCTATCAACACCGGATTATTTTTCTTACGACGACTCAGGATTTGTGCCAGTCGTTCTATTTCGCGATTCCTCCCTACTATCGGATCAAGACGGTTTTCAAGGGCAGCTTTTGTAATGTCCGTACCAAAATTATCCAGGGCAGGGGTATCACTTTGTTTTGCTCCAGCCGCACCCGGATTCGATCTCTTCTTATTTCGTGGATCTTCGTCTTCATCTTCATCGTCCTGAAAATTAGAACCCATGTTTATATCTTTTGGCTCTTCAATAAAAGCCTTGGCCTGATCGTACGTTAAATGTTCAGCAAGCAACACGTCGCCTGCCAGATTATTTTTTTCTTTTAAAATAGCCAACAGTAAATGTTCGGTATCGGCTGTCTCTGCAGATAATGAACGGGTTTCAAGTTCCATGATCTTTTTTATTCGTTCCGTGCTTTTTAAGTTTGGAATTTCAGAACCACTCGGATCAAGATCCGTACGAATCTGGCTTTCTATAATTTGTTTAATCTTCAACAAATTCACATGCGATATATTTAGGATATCGATGGCTTTCCCGTTCCCATTACGTAAAATGCCCAATAACAGGTGTTCAGGTCCGACGTAATTGTTCCCTAAACGCTCTGCTTCTTGCGAGCTATAAAGTAGCACATTGTGCAATTGTTCCGAATAGTTGACTGTCATATATTGGTTCTCCTTAATTATAAGTTTACAAAAATAGTAAATAAAGGGTAAATATGATGGATTAATGAATGTTTTATTCTCTAACAGATTAATTAATATTTTATAAAAGGGTAATTTAAATTTCCGGTTGATTTTGACAACATACCATCATAACTTATGCCAAAGTCTAATCAAAAACAATACCGAAAAGGAAAAGTGATAAATATCGGAAATTTTGGCAGTACAATACAGCCTTAAAGCACAAGATTCGGACTTGTTAACTAAAATTTAACGGATATAAGACTTATTGAATCGACATTGTGATCAATTTATCAACAAATAAATTCAACAACTTATTAGTTTTTTCAGTAGATTTGCGGGCTAAAAAAAAATGTTTCCATTTTATTATACAAACACCTCTAAATACAAATAGTTTATGACTGATAAAGTTTCTTTTTCACTTCGAGAATCATCAGCTGCCCGTTGGACTGCATTGGCTATAGTATCATTCACCATGTTTTGCGGTTATTTTATTGCCGATGCCATGAGTCCGCTAAAACCCATGCTCGAAAGTCAATTAAAATGGGACAACATGGATTACGGTATTTTTACCAGTGCCTACGGCTGGTTCAACGTATTTCTTTTAATGCTTATTCTTGGCGGCATCCTACTGGATAAGACCGGAGTACGTTTCACAGGAATACTTTCAACTTCCATCATGATTATCGGGGCAGGAATGAAATTCTTTGCCATTTCACACTTCTTTCCGGAAGGAATGGCACCCATTTTAGGTATAAAGGCACAGGTAATGTTTGCGGCATTAGGGTATGCCATTTTTGCTGTAGGAGTAGAAACGGCAGGTATAGTTGTTTCACGTATTACCGTAAAATGGTTTAAAGGAAAAGAGATGGCTTTGGCAATGGGTCTGCAGGTTTCATTTGCTCGTCTGGGAACATTATTAGCCATTGCCATTCCACTACCAATTGCCCAATACTTCGGGGATGTGTCAATTCCTATTTTATTTGGAGTGTTATTACTGTGTATTGGATTTATAGCCTATATGGTTTATGTGCGCATGGACATAAAACTGGAAGCTTCTGAAGCCAACATTGAAAAAGAGGATGAAGAACCATTTAGAATGGCAGATATACTGATGATTGTCACAAACAAAGGATTCTGGTTAATCGCGATTTTGTGTGTTTTGTTCTACTCCGCCGTTTTCCCATGGATTAAATTTGCAACCGACCTTGTTATCAACAAATATCAGGTAAATCCTGATTTAGCCGGTTTAATACCGAGCGTGTTGCCCTTAGGAACACTTTTCCTGACTCCATTGTTTGGCAACATATATGACAAAAAAGGAAAAGGTGCCTCCATTATGATTATTGGTGCCGTATTATTGATTTTTGTTCATGGCATTTTTTCAATTCCATTTTTGAACAACTGGATCCTGGCCATGGCAGTAACTGTCGTGTTGGGAATCGCTTTATCTCTGGTTCCATCAGCTATGTGGCCTTCGGTACCTAAAATCATTCCCGAAAAACAGCTGGGAACTGCTTATGCCTTGATTTTTTGGATCCAAAACTGGGGTCTGATGGGCGTTCCACTTTTAATTGGTATCGTGTTGACTGCTTCGAACCCTACTGTATCAAAAGCAAAAGTAGTGGTAAAAGACGCCATCACTGCTACCTATACCCAGATGCAACCACAACTGAACCTGAATAAAATTGATTTTGAAAAAGCAGTGGACGTTACTACTACCCGATTGATCAATGAAGTACTGGTAAATACCGAGTATGAAGGCGTTCAGGATACTACAGGTTTTGCCGGATTTAAAAATAAACTGGTTAGCGTGAATCTTGCGGCAGTAAAAATGTTGCCAGCTACTCAGGGCAAGGAAAAAATGCAAAAACAAGTAGAAGATGCTTGTGTCAAAGCCGGCTATGCTGAAATTGACAAGCAGAAAATTGCCTTGCGGTACGACTATACCAAAGCCAATATGATCTTTCTGATTTTTGGCGTGCTGGCATTTATTGTTGCCTTTATGCTGAAAGCGGAAGACAAGAAAAAAGGCTACGGTCTGGAATTACCAAATATAAAATAACAGAAACTTACATTTTAAAGCTTGCACTTCAATCATTCCCGGTTGAAGTGCTTTTTTTTGCAATTATGCCAACCAACCATAGCTGGATTTGTAAATCATATATGCTATACCATTAGTTCACAGCTTTATTACTGTATTAACTGATTTCTTTTATAGTTGAAATACGGATATCATATAGATATATTAACCTTTTAATGATAAGTTATATCTAAGTTATATCTATATTACATCTAAGTTACATCTAAGTTACATCTGTATCATCATAGTATTCAAGCACCAATTAGAAGTGAAAGAACAGCCCACTAAAATTTAGAATAAAACAGCTTTTGATGCTTCCTTTTTTAAATCCAAAAATAAAAAACTTTGGAATAATTCTTAAATTTTTAATCTATACATCCCCTGAATTGTTTTCTTATTCAAAAAAAAAGAAGTATTTTAGCCATCCAATTAAAAATGAATAAACAAACATCAAACAATATGGAAACCAATACCTTATTAACTGAAGTGCTTGCTAAAGCGCAAACATGGCTGGATGGTAATTACAACGAAGAAACAAAAACCGACATTCGTCGAATGATAAATGCAGATGATAAAACCGAATTAATTGAGTCATTTTACCGGGACCTGGAATTTGGAACAGGGGGTTTGCGCGGAATTATGGGTGCAGGAACCAACCGAATGAATATCTACACAGTAGGTGCTGCTACTCAGGGATTGAGCAATTACCTGAAAGCCCAGTTCCTGAAAGTACCGCAAATCAGTGTGGTGATTGGACATGACTGCCGGAATAACAGCCGGAAGTTTGCTGAGATATCAGCTAATATATTCTCGGCTAATGGTATAAAAGTGTTTTTATTTGAAGACCTCCGTCCTACCCCTGAAGCTTCTTTTGCCATTCGCAAACTGGGATGCCAAAGCGGTATTATCCTGACGGCTTCGCATAATCCAAAAGAATACAACGGATACAAAGCCTATTGGGATGATGGTGCACAAATGGTTGCCCCACATGATGTAAACGTAATCACCGAAGTTTCCAGGATTACCAATGTTGACGATATCAAATTTAAGGGAAATCCGGCATTGATTGAAATTATAGGCGAAGAAATAGATAAGGCATTTATCGAAAGCATCAAAACACTATCTCTTTCACCCGATGCCATTAAACGTAACAGCAACCTAAAGATCGTGTATACCCCGATTCATGGAACCGGGGTAAAACTAATCCCATGGGCATTGAAAGAATACGGTTTCAGCAACATCATCCATGTTCCGGAACAAGATGTTACCAGTGGAAACTTTCCCACAGTGGTATCGCCTAACCCGGAAGAACCGGCTGCACTGGATATGGCTGTAAAAAAAGCCATCGAAACTGATGCAGATATTGTTATGGCTTCGGATCCTGATGCCGACAGGCTGGGAATTGCAGTTAAGAATGACAAAGGCGAATGGATTCTGGTGAATGGCAACCAGACGGCTATGCTCTTTATATACTACCTGATACGCCGCTGGAAAGAACTGGGTAAATTAAAAGGAAACGAATATATCGTAAAAACCATTGTTACTACCGAAATCATCAAACAAATTGCCGATCGTAACAATGTTGAATGTTTCGATTGTTTCACAGGATTTAAATGGATTGCTGCAGTAATTCGCGAAAATGAAGGTAAGAAACAGTATATCGGTGGTGGTGAAGAAAGCTATGGCTTCCTGCCCGAAGAATTTGCCCGTGACAAAGATGCCGTATCCTCTTGTGCCATGATGGCTGAGATTGCTGCCTGGGCAAAAGATAACGGCAAAACACTGTTTGAATTAATACAGGACATCTACGTTGAATACGGATTTGGAAAAGACAAAGGTATTTCAGTAGTTCGTAAAGGTAAATCGGGTGCAGAAGAAATTATTCAGATGATGAAGAATTTCAGTACTCATCCACCCAAAGAAATTGCAGGGTCGAAAGTAAAGATCATTAAAGACTATGAAGCATTAAAAATGACGAACCTGGATACAAAAGAAGTGACTGATCTGATAATGCCTGTAACTTCGAATGTACTACAATACTTTACCGAAGATGGCACCAAGATCTCCGTTCGTCCTTCGGGCACAGAACCTAAGATCAAATTTTACATTGAAGTGCGCGGGGAAATGAAATCACGTGCGGAGTATGATGCAGCTGATGCAACAGCCAATAAAAAGATTGAAGCAGTTCGTGCATCGCTGGGAATATAAGTATTCCAGGAGTTCATCATGGAAGTGTGTGGTGAAATCCGTTGAATAACCTACTTGAATTGAAAAATAAAAAGGTTTATTGAAACAAATTTCAATAAACCTTTTTTTGTATATTTAATCCAAAACTAAAAAAGCCTTGAGAGTCAATGAAGTCAAGACAAAAAGCACAGACCTTTATTCTAAAGCTTTTTAAGCAGTAATCCCAGCTTATTTAATCCATCGTGCACATCCATTGCTTCAACCGTTGCAAATGCCTTAAGGGCGATCATTGCACACACTTCAGCGTCATCTCCGGCACGATGGTGGTTAAAATGAATGTTGTGATACTGGCTTACGGAACTTAGGGAATGACTAGCTAAATTTTTCCATACCTTACGCGAAACATTTACACTGCAAAAATACTCAACCCTGGGTATTGCAAGGTCATAACAGGCTAATGCAGCGCGCAAAACCCTCATGTCGAATGCAGCATTGTGTGCAACCAGAATACGATCTTCCATCCACGGTTTCAGTTCACTCCAAAGCTCTTCGAAAGTAGAAGCTGTGGAAACATCCTTTGTTGAAATGCCATGCACTTTCTGATTCCAGGGATTCATATATGGAAAACAGGCAGGTTTAATCAACCATGATTTAGATTGGATAATTTCTCCATTTTCAACTTGTGTAAGACCAATTTCACAGGGAAAACTGGCATGTGCCGTTTCAAAATCGATTGCAGTAAAAGTCATATTTATTGGGATTCATCTTTGATTTATATTTTCAAAGATAGTTTATTTCATGATAATTTCCTAATTCAAATCATAAATTATTTGGGAATATAAACAGATAGTTATTTCACTGAAAATGATCATTTTTCTCATAATTGTTGAAAACAAACTTATAAAGGCAATAATACTGTTAAATATAAGACTGATACCTTGAACTCATCACTTTATTTGCCTATTAATTCGTACATTTGCACAATAAATATCTAAATGTGCAATATGAATACTTTAAAAATTGGAAATCTGATAGCTCGCATACCAATAATTCAAGGAGGTATGGGTGTTGGAATTTCCTTATCTGGTTTAGCGTCTGCCGTTGCAAATGAAGGGGGTGTAGGCGTTATATCTTGTGCTGGAATCGGTCTTATATATCGGAATACAGCGAAAGACTATATGGAAGCTTGTATAATTGGCCTTCGTGAGGAAATTAGAAAAGCAAAGGAAAAATCATCGGGGATTATTGGTGTAAATATCATGATGGCCCTGACGAATTTCAGTGATATGGTAAAAACAGCAATTGCTGAAAAAGCGGATATTATTTTTGCAGGTGCAGGACTTCCTATGGATTTACCCAAATACCGAACCGCAGATTGTACCACTAAACTGGTGCCAATCGTTTCTTCGGCAAGAGCCGCAAGGATAATCTGTGAAAAATGGAAAACGCTTTATGATTATTTACCGGATTTAGTTGTAGTTGAAGGCCCGAAAGCCGGTGGACACCTTGGTTTTAAAACAACCCAAATTGAAGACGAGAATTTCGCAATTGAGAAATTAATACCTGAAGTTGTCAGTGCTGTAGCAATCTTCGAAGAAAAATACAATCAGGAAATACCTGTAATAGCAGCCGGCGGCATCTATACCGGAGAAGATATCTACAAACTTATGAGTTTGGGAGCCAAAGGAGTACAAATTGCCAGTCGGTTTGTAACCACAAACGAATGTGATGCGGATATTAAATTTAAGGAATCGTACATAAACGCAAAAGATCATGACGTTGAAATTATTCAGAGTCCGGTTGGTATGCCAGGTCGTGCACTTAAAGGTGAATTTCTGGAAAGAGTAAAACTTGGGCTGACTCGTCCAAAATCATGCCCGTACAATTGTTTGCATACTTGCGACTACACAAAAGTACCGTATTGTATCATAGTAGCACTCTACAACGCTTACCTGGGTAAGTTGGATAAAGGATATGCCTTTGCAGGAAGCAATGCTTATCTTGCCACTAAAATAACCTCAGTAAAGGAAATTATAGATGAACTCGTTTCCGGATTTAAAATTGCAGAACAAGCACCTATTGCCTGATTAAAGAAACTGCTTTTTCGAGACTCATTAAGAAAGGACAAATCTACCAATTTGGAAGTTTTGTCCTTTCTTTTGTTCATATGTAATAAAATATTAATTTTGTATTGTAATTGCAAGAAGCTGATTTCAGTGCATTAACATCGATTAGGTTATAATTTCACAAAAAAAACTGATTAAAAACTATACTTTGTCAGAATTATTGGTTAATATTGCAAAAATTTATTCATAAGGAGAACTATGAGAAGCTTAATAATTCGATATATCGAAGCCTTAAATGATATTGATATTGAGTTAGCAAGAGATATTCTTGATGATTCCGGAGTACTTGATACGATCGAGATATTAAATTGGGTCAAAGAATATCCCTATCGTCCGATTACTCAATTTAACATCGCCCGTTCAAAAGACAGTATTTTTATCAAATACTCAGTTCGTGGAAGCATGCTACGGGCCATTTATTCTAATGACCAGGAGCCGGTACATGAGGATAGTTGCGTAGAATTCTTTTGCATGCCTGTTGGAGCAGAGAAATATACGAACTTTGAGTTTAATTGTATTGGCACTTGCTGCGCCTCAAGCCGAAAGAGCAGGCAGGAGGAAGTTGTTCCTTTTTCGAACGAACAACTGCTTACAATAAAACGATTCCCCTCAATTGGGCGTCGTGCATTTAATGAAATGGAAGGAATGTTTGATTGGGAACTAACAGTGCAAATACCATTCAATTTAATAGGTCTTGATCCAACGAATTTACCAGAGAAGATTTTAGGGAACTTTTATAAATGTGCAGATGGAACGGATTCAATGCATTTTGTCACCTGGAGTCCTGTAAAAACAGAAAAACCTAATTTTCATTGTCCGGAATTCTTTGGTGAGTTATATCTTTCAGAGTCTGAATAAAGTTGAGTTCTAAATAACTTTCTTTGTATCCACACATAAAATTTGATTGGATTATAATCAGTCCTGTTCAAAAACAAAGAGTCATGTTATCCAGCCTAAGGATAATATGACTCTTTTTTGTAACCTGATGTTTGAAGAGAGAATCTGTCATAATGGCATCAACTTAGCATTAAAAGACCAACACAAAAAGAACAAAGTGTTGGTTTAATTTGTTTTAGATGACAATTCAGCATTTTACGAATGGAAATTTACGAAATAACAGCTATTAGTTCTAAAGCACAACTAAATGTTTCTAAAATAAGGTTTATACATTGGCTTAAAATCAAAATAATTACTTACATAAATTTAAAGAAACAGTTATGAAAAAGATTAGTCTTTCAATCGTACTTATGTTATTTGCGGTTACAACATTTTCGCAAACATGGGTTACTGACCCTGCCCACTCCCACCTGGGATTCACTATTTCGCATCTTATGATTTCGCATGTATCCGGTAATTTCAAACAATTTGAAATAAAAGCTATTACGACAAAACCTGATTATAGCGATGCTAAAATTGAAGTTACTGCAAAAATCGCCAGTATCAATACAGATGAAGAACAACGTGACACCCACTTGAAAAGTGCAGACTTCTTTGATGCACAAAAATTTCCGACCTTGATTTTCAAGAGTATTCAGTTGAAAAACATCAAAGGAAATGAATATAAGGTCACAGGAAACCTGACAATGCACGGTATTACAAAGGTGGTCGTCGTAGATGTTATATTTGAAGGGAAAGTACCTAATCCGACGAATAAAAAAGAGATAGCGGTCTTTACTATTAAGGGTCTTTTAAAAAGATCGGATTTTGGCATTGGCAGTAAATTCCCATCAACCATGGTGGGTGATGAAGTAACCATTAATGCAACGGCAGAACTAAGCCCCGCGAAGTAAAATTCAACAACGTAATTTTAGAAACGAAAAGCAGGTATCCGGAACGCGTGTACCTGCTTTTACTATTATCCAAATAACAGGACATAAGACAATTTTATTTGATTCGACTGCTTAAATACTGAGTTGGAGTATCCAGGTAAAGAATAAGCCAATATTTAAGATGAAACAAAGCACTATTCACAAGTATTTAGTAAATTTGCAAAACATAGAAAATATCAGTTGAATATTAATCTGTCAAAAAATAAATACAACAATGAATATTGAAAAGATTAACTGGAATGGAGTTGATGCTGTTCTTCTTGAAACAAGTGTATACGAGGCCATTATTATCCCATCAGTCGGTGCAAACCTGGTAAGGCTGTATAACAAGGAGAAAAAGGTGGATATATTGCGCACACCGACTGCTGAGGATATGGAAACTTTTAAAAGCCGTCCGCAGGTATTTGGAGTACCGTTGCTCTTTCCTCCGAACAGGATTGAAGATGGAAAATACACATTTGCCGGAAAAAATTATAAATTTCCGATTACCATTCCCGCACAGAACAATTACCATCACGGTATCATTAAATCGGAGCCATTCACAATTACCCGAACCCGTATTTCTTCCGATGCCGTGGAAGTAGAAGCAAGCTTTTATTCTAACAGGATTAATCATTCCATTTATGATAATTTTCCACATGAATTTGTCTGCAGAATCAGATTCATCCTTACTGACCAGGAGCTAACACACATTATAACATTTACCAATCTAGGAACAAAGCCCATGCCTCTTGGCATAGGATATCATACCCCTCTTCGGCTTCCTTTTTCAAAGAATACCGATAGATCAGATTACAAATTACGGCTTTCAGTAGGGAAACGTTGGGAATTATCCGATCGAGGTTTACCTACAGGAAATCTGCTGGACTTAAGCGAAGAAGAAATCCTTCTACGCAATGAAGGAATTAATCCAACCGGTAAACCAATTGAACTTGCCCTTACCGACCAGGAGATTCAAGTGAATGGGAAGCCTTATCACGGGGCAATTCTCACCAACACGAAGGACCATATCAGTGTTTACTATGAAGTAGACAGTAAATTCAAGCACTGGACATTATGGAATAATGGCGGAGAAGTAGACTGGGTATGCCCTGAACCTCAGACCTGGGCTATCAATGCACCTAACCTGAAATTACCGGCAGAAATAACCGGAATGCAGGCTTTAAACGGCGGTAAAAGCTGGAGCGGTACTACCAGATTCTATGTTGGATAAATTGAACTAAAAAAACAGCCTGATTGCCTTCCTTAGACAACCAGGCTGTTTTTTATTTATATAGGGATTAGTCGCACAAGGCATATAAATCCCCACGTGGATTAACCAGAAGAACCGGTACCGGTGATTTCTTTACTACATGATATTCTTTGGGTCCAAACAGAATATCATCCAATCCGTAATCGCGTGAGGCTGAAACAATGATTATTCCTGCATTTTCTTTTTCAGCTACGAGTATTGACTCAGCTTCAACTTTAAAACTATCCTTTAAAGCTTTATCAAGGGTATACCTGAAATCAAACTTATCGAATAAAAGCTTCATTTTTTCAGCGTTGGCAGCTGCCTTAGATCCATAATCATTTGCCAGAAGCATTTTCACCTCCGAATTACAAAACCGTCCAAAAGCCGCAGCAAACTGTGCTTTTTCCAATTCCTCTTCCAAGAAGCCTATAGGCAGAATCACTCTTTTCAAATCCAATGCAGGAAATGAATCCTTATAAAACAAATAAGGTATGCGCAGTTCCCGGCAATCATTCAAAAGACTTCGTATCGTATTTGTATGTCCGTTTGGCAACTGAATAAATAAGAATGAAGCTTCCAGCTCTTCACAAACGGAAGGTATAGTATTAGTCTTTGAATTTCGAACCTGAATTTGGGTATAAGGGAGATCCTGCTCCTTCAGAAACACTTTCAATTCCTCTTGCAGTGGAATAATAAGTTCATCCTTGTCGACAAAACTCAACACTCCAAACGTTTTCTTCAGTTGGGTTGCCAGAGTTGATGCACTTTTAAGCAAGACCTGTACGGTATTAAGTTGCTGTATTTGAACCAGAATCATGGTTGGGTAGTTAATTGGGTAATGGAGTTAATTGAGTTATTCCTGAAAATAAACCCTTTTCACCCGTCTTGAGACACTGGTAAGCACTTCGTAGGGAATGGTTTTTAACCAATCGGCCACTTCTGAAATAGTGAGGTGATCACCGAATATTTCCACAACGTCACCTTCCTTGGCTTCTATGTTTGTAACATCAATTATAACGAGGTCCATACACACATTTCCAATTACTTTAGCACGCTTTCCGTTGATAAGCACCTCTCCTACTCCATTTCCCAGTTTACGATCAAAACCATCAGCATAACCGATTGGAATAATGGCAATGCGTTTATCAGTATTGATAATTCCCTTACGGCTATAGCCTACTGTTTCACCCGCTTTTACCGTTTTTATCTGAAGTATAACGGTTTTCAAGGCACAAACCTGTTTCAGGGTCACTTCGGGTAGTGAGCTAATGCCATAATGACCAATACCCAACCGAACCATATCAAACTGATATTCTGGGAAACGTTCAATCCCTGCCGAATTAAGGATATGACGCATAATGTGATGCGAAAAAGCAGTGGATAATCGATCTGCACAAGCAGTAAACACGGCTACCTGTTGTTTGGTAAATGCATCAAATTTCACTTCGTCAGAACCGGCAAAATGGGAGAATACTGAACGTACTTTTACCTGATTCTGATTCTTCAGCCTCTCGAGCAATTGTTCCATGTCCTTTGGTTCAAAACCTAACCGGTGCATGCCACTGTCTATCTTTATATGAATCGGATAATCCGTCAAACCCAGCTTCTCAGCAGCAACTACAAATGAATCAAGTAGGCGGAAACTATAGATCTCCGGTTCCAGCTTATTATCGAAAATCATTCCAAAGCTACCTTTTTCAGGATTCATAACTATGATCGGAATACGAATACCCTCGTGACGCAACTCAGCTCCTTCATCAGCTACCGCCACTGCCAAATAGTCACAACGATTGTGTTGCAAAGTTCGTGCAACTTCCACAGCACCGCTCCCATAAGCAAAAGCTTTTACCATACACATCATTTTAGTCTCCGGCCGAAGCTTAGAACGGAAATAATTCAAATTGTCCACCAGGGCATTCAGGTTGACCTCCAGCGTAGTTTCATGGGTAATAAGCTCCAGCTTTTCAGAGATATCTTCGAAATGGTATTTTCGGGAACCTTTTAGCAGAATGATTTCATTCTTCAATTCACGGACCAATGTTGATTTCAGGAAATCTTCGGTATGTTCGAAAAACGTAGTATCCAATGACCCAAATACAGATTCCTGTTTTGAAATTTCAGAGCCAATACCTATAACGTGTTGTATATTCTTGTTCCTGACCAGTCCTGCAACAGTTTTGTATAATTCGTCAGATGTCTGTCCACTTTGCAGGATATCGGAAAGGATAAGCGTTTTCGATAAGTTTTTAGCAGTAGCTTGTTGGTTCAGGAAATCAAGGGCAATGCCCAATGAATTTATATCCGAATTATAACTATCGTTTATGATCAAACAGTTCCGGACACCCTCCTTTACTTCAAGCCTCATGGCAACAGCTTCCAGATGTAAAATTCTTTTCGCAATTTCTTTGATAGTTAATCCTAAATGCAGCATAACGGCAACACACTGCAACCCATTTTCAATAGAAGCATCATCGGTAAAAGGAACTGTAACAGACATTTCCGATCCTTTATATTTTAGTGAAAGAACCGTCTTATCGGCTGCTTTCGCAACTTTCAGGATTTGCATATTCGCTTTTATGCTGCTCCCCCATGAGAATAATTCACCTTTAAAGCCGGATTGTGCGATACAAATCTCCACCAGTTTATTATCGGAACAATAAATTAAAGTTTCAGCCTGTTTAAAAAGCTTCAGTTTCTCTTCGCATTTCTGTTTCAGTCCTGTAAAGTTTTCCTGATGCGCTTCTCCCAGATTAGTAAAAATACCAATGGTTGGATGTATGATGGGTTGCAAATGCTCCATTTCATTCATTTCGGAAATACCTGCTTCAAAAATACCCAGCTGGGTATTTTCATTCAAAGCCCATACCGATAGAGGAACCCCTATTTGCGAGTTATAACTTCGTGGTGACCGGATAATGCGATAATCAACATGTAATAACTGATACAGCCATTCTTTTACAACCGTCTTGCCATTGCTCCCTGTGATACCAATCACAGGGATCTTGAACGAAGCACGATGTGCAGCAGCCAGAGTTTGTAATGCCTGCAAGCTATCGGTTACTTTCAGGAAAACAGCATCAGTAAGTTTTTCAAATTCAGGTAGCATTTCACTCACCACAAAATAACGCAGGTTTTGCTGGTAAAGCTCGTGAATATACTTGTGACCATCATTCCGGGCAGTACGGATAGCAAAAAATAAACTCTCTGCAGGGAATGATAATGACCGGCTATCAGTTAACAACCAATTGATGGGTTGATCCGGAATGTTTTTTTGATCTGCTCCAATTACTTGGGCAATTTTGTTCAGTTTCATACTTTTAATATTTTATCCTTGCAACAACACCTTCTGATGTTGTAAGTACACATTCTTTTTTAGGTAGTATCGTGACTGTATTTATAATAGAATTTCCGATCTTATATTTCCAGATAACAGATCCGTCAGTAGTATCAATTCCCAGTAACAGGCCGTTTTTAGTTCCAAATACAATCACACCATCCCCGTTAGTCAACATACTTGGATTATGATCGTAACCATATCCTGCACTTTTTTTCCATATTACCCTGGAATAATCCGTTCGAGCATCCAATGCTACAACACTATCATTCATACAACGGCTGTAAATAGCATTTCCGTCTTCTGAGATCCCCTCAGTCTCGCGCACCTCATGTTTGTTCGTTCGCCAGACAACAGTCCCGTTTTGGGCGTCTAATGCAGTCCAGTAACGATCAGGCGCAGTTATAAACACTTTCCCGTTTGATACAACCGGCTTTACAGCCGCCGGTGAAAAGTGAATTCCCGGATTTCCGTTATTCCATTTCCATACTAATTTTCCATCTACCCTGTTTAAAGCATAAAAATCAGTATCCCATGCTCCAAAATAAATTTTGTTCGTTGCAATAACAGGACAGGATTCTTCATAATTTTTCAAATCAGAGAATTGCCAGAACTGTGATCCGTTCTTCAAATTCAGTGCCCGGAAACAACCATCACTTCCCCCGATAAAAATAGTATCATGCTGAATCAACGGACAACCCATCACGGCTTTTTTAGTTTCGTATTTCCATATTAACTTTCCTGTCTGGGAGTTCAAACAATAGATAGTTCCATCCGTTGAACCAAATACTACTTTATCAAAAGTAGCATCAGGTGATGAAATAATCCGGCTTCCTGTTTTGTACTTCCAGAGTTCTTTGCCATTTTTCAATGAAACAGCATTCATAAATCCAAAATCATCCCCGAAGAAAACGATGTTATTGGCTACTGCAGGCTTTCCATATATTCCCACCCGTGTATTCACTCTCCATACTTCGCTGACAATTTTATTCGTTTTGTTTATCTCGAATGACGGTCTTAATGCAGGGTTCGGTTTATCATAGTTCTTTGTTTCAAAAGGCAAGGTCAGCCACTTATATTCTGTTTCGCCAATCTTCTTTTCATAAACACGTATCGAATCGGAAACAGTGTAAATGGTATACCCCCCTGTTTTATGGTCGCCCCGTAACGTAGAACGGTTTACTACACCCGGAATTTCATCGTAGTTAAGTACCACATTCCGGTGATAATGGCCGTTTAGCACCGTTTGCACATTATATTTGCGCAGCACATCGGTCATATCGTACCAATTATCAACATCCCCTGTCTGAAGTGGATAGTGGGTAATGACGAAAACCGGGATTACCTTCCCTGCCTTATTCAGTTCGGCATGTACCCAATCGATATCCTGTGTTGCAATATGTCCATCGCCCATTTTGATAATAGGACCTGTCGTAAATCCGATAAACTGACACCCCTTGTGCGTAAACGAAAACTTATTATCCCCAAAAATCCGGTTAAAATCAGTAAATCCTGATTCACTCCATTTCGTTTCATGGTTGCCTGCCGTTATGTAATAGGGCATCTTAAGCTTATCAAGTATAACTTTTGCTGCCTGCAACGATTTCCCATCACCCGATTCCGACACATCACCTGAAACAAGGACAAAATCAATACCGGTCAGTGAATTCACATCATTTACAGCATTCGTAAGATCTTCCGAGGGTTTTGGATTGGTGGGAGCAACATGCAGGTCGGTAAATAGGGCAAATCGAAAAGGTTCTGCTGCAAAAGCATAAAATTGAGCCTCAATAATGAGCAGAACGAATAAAATATATCTTATTTTCATGGAAAGAATCTGAAATGAAGCGTTTTAATTCTAACGTTGAATAATTATTTGGATGAACAAAGATACAACAGTTAAAACAATTAATTACCGTACAACTCCAAAACTTTCAGTAAAAATGCGATGTCATACCAGTAACAAAAAAAAAGGAGTATAATCCCGAAAGATTTACCCCTATTATTTTATACCTATATCAAATGATCTTAGACGTCTATAGACGTAACTTCAACCAGCAGGTCATCCTTCATGACTGTTTGTCCGGCGACAACATGTATTTTGCCTATAACACCATTACAACCGGCTGTAATTTCATTCTGCATCTTCATAGCTTCCAGGCTTAAAATAGGTTCCCCTTCATTCACAAGGTCCCCTTCGGCCAAAAAGATATCGACTATTTTACCGGGCATTGGCGACAGGATATTGTTCTCATCTATTTGCTTCCCGTCCTTATCAATCATCCCATGGCGGACATACGAAAACAAGGATTCCAGGCTGAACTTATACTCTACCCCATTCACTTTAACCGTCGACTTATTCTGATCACGGGATACCAACTCGCAATTATAGCGTTTTCCTTTCCACTCAAACAAGTATTGAAAATCGGATTGTTCGATAAAATTGATATCCTGTTCCACATTATCAATCACAGGCTTTGATTCTTTGGGAAGATAGATTTTATACCGTTTTCCATTTTCACGCATGGCGATAAACAACCTTGAAGCGTCCCTTTTATATACGTACGATGTCCCCATATCTTTTCAGTTACTATTTATTCATTTACTAGTTTCAATTGGTTGAGGTAATAGATATTCAACCTAATCAACCAACTAACTCAATCAATTATTTACTTATTAATCCTCTTATTCAACACCCATACATTCAGCGACTCATTTCTTGAAGCCGGTGCATCAGACGCAATCTGCAGATATTCCGTGGCATAAATAATGGTGGCTGCCAGAGCTCCAATCAACTCATCATCCGGATGTTCCAACATCTCAGGTTTGAAGATACGGGTTACCCAACTGGTAGTATATCTTCCCGAAACAAATTCAGGATCCTGCAATACGGCCTTGCAGAACGGAACGGTGGTTTTCAATCCCACCAGACTAAAATCATTCAATGCTTCCAGTG
>Ga0302205_10000188_pt1 | contig 29168 bp, 24 predicted proteins | sample II_Fen_E1_3_FD_194582 | JGI IMG/M metagenome (GOLD analysis project Ga0302205, IMG submission 194582) | Peat permafrost microbial communities from Stordalen Mire near Abisko, Sweden - II_Fen_E1_3 | ecosystem: Environmental > Terrestrial > Soil > Wetlands > Permafrost | place: Sweden: Abisko...
AACGCTTTCCAAATCAAAGGGCTTTTGGACACTTATATGGGTGATTTAGGCGTTTTTTGGGGTGAAAAATTCCAAGGCGGGGTGAGTATGAACTAAAAGTTGGCAGCCACTTTGCTTTAACTGAATAAATCAGCTACTTTTGCATGTTGAATTTCACTAGCGTCATTAACGACCCCATGCCTCAGAAAACTCCTGATTATCTGACTGAAAAGAACAACATTGTCCGTTTGATACTCTTCACGGCAGTGTTCGCTCTAGGCTTCATCAACATCTATCATCCCTTTGGTTTTTTCGAATCGTTTAAAGTCACCTCCTCCGTCTTTTTCCTTTATTCCAGCCTTATAACCCTCACAGGCGTTTTAGTTGTGGTCATCAGCCGCATCATCATGTATTATTACTGCAAGAAGAAATCCCTGTCGCTCTTCTACTACGGTCTATGGGTGCTTGCTGAAATCATGGCAATGTCTTCCTTTTATGCCCTGTTCGAAAAGTTGGTTTTGCACGACATCCGACCCTTTGAAGAGCTCATGAAAGTCTCAGCACTGAACACCAGCCTGGTACTCTTACTGCCCTACACCATACTCTGGTTGTACTTCTCCTGGACTGATAAAAAGAAAAGGCTGGAACAAATCGATCAAGAAGAAAACGTTCCGACCCAAACCAAAAAAGGCATGCTCAGCTTCCACGACGAAAAAGGGGAACTGAAACTTTCGGTTCAATCCGAACAACTGCTTTATTTAGAATCTGCCGATAACTACGTCAAGATCCATTACCTGAACAAAGGGAAAATCACCCATTTCATGCTTCGGAATTCCCTGAAGAATCTGGACGATAGCCTTGCGAACACCCCCATGATCCGTTGTCACCGCTCCTATGTGGTCAACTTCGACAAAGTCAAGGTCTTACGCAAGGAAAAGGACGGCATTTACCTGGCGATGGACGAAGAAAACATTCCCGACATCCCCGTTTCCAAGACCTACACGGATCGGGTTATGGCCAAATTCGCCCTTTATTCCGTTTAATTCTTCCAACATGAATCAAAAAGTCTTTATAGAAACATACGGCTGCCAAATGAACGTGGCCGACAGCGAAGTCGTCGCCTCCATTCTAGGCATGGACGGCTTTGAGGTGACTGAAATCTTGGCCGAAGCCGATCTGGTGCTGATGAACACCTGTTCCATTCGCGACAACGCCGAACAAAAAATCGTATCCCGCCTCCAATATTTCCAATCCCTTAAAAAGAAAGGCATAAAACCTGTCGTCGGTGTCTTAGGATGTATGGCTGAACGCGTCAAGGACGAACTCATCCGCGACCACCACGTGGATCTGGTAGTAGGCCCCGACGCTTATATGGACCTGCCAAACCTCATCGGCGCAGTTCAACAGGGTAAAAAAGCCATCAACATCGAACTTTCCACGACTGAAACCTATAAGGACGTCATACCGACCCGCTTGGGCATGGGCCGCATCAGCGGTTTTATCTCCATCATGCGCGGTTGCAACAACTTCTGCACCTACTGCATCGTTCCATATACCCGTGGCCGTGAACGCAGCCGCGAGGCTGAAACCATTCTGAAAGAACTAAACGACCTCTGGGAAAAAGGCTATAAGGAAGTGACACTGCTCGGGCAAAATGTCAATTCTTATTCCTATGAAAACGTCGACGGCAGCAAAATCAATTTCTCTGGCCTGATGGCTCTGGTAGCCCAGGCGCAACCTGGGATGCGCATCCGCTTCGCCACTTCCCACCCCAAGGACATGACCGACGACATCCTTGAAACCATTGCCGCCTACCCGAACATCTGCAACAGCATTCACCTGCCCGTTCAGTCCGGCAGCTCCAGAATCTTGAAACTGATGAACCGCAAGTACGACCGCCAGTGGTACCTCGAGCGCATCGCCGCCATTCGTCGCATCCTACCCGAATGCAGCATTACCACCGACGTCTTCTGCGGTTTTCATTCCGAAACGCCCGAAGACCATGAACTGACGCTTTCACTGATGCGGGAAGTCGGTTATGATTCCGCCTTCCTGTTCAAGTATTCCGAACGCCCCGGCACTTTTGCCGCCGACAAGCTCCCGGATACGGTTTCAGAAGAAATTAAAATCCAACGGCTCAACGAACTCATAGCCCTGCAAAATGAACTCTCCGGAGTCAGCAACCACAAAGACATCGGCAAGACGTTCGAAGTCCTGGTGGAAGGTTTTTCAAAACGTTCCCGTGAAAAGCTTTTCGGACGAACCCAGCAAAACAAGGTCGTGGTTTTTCCAAAAGAGGACGCCCACATCGGTCAATTTCGCCTCGTAAAAGTGACCAGTTCCACCTCTGCAACACTTTTAGGTGAATTGATTTGAAATAAAATATAAAAAACGGGTGTTTTCATCGTATATTTGTGATAATTTTCGCACTTTTGCGCCAATTTTGGGGATACTGCGCTCATGAACAAACAAAAGACAATTAACGCAACAAGGGTTTTCAATGCAAGGTTCAATTCAATTGTCAGCATCAGCTTAGTGCTTTTGCTTACCGGAATCATGCTCGTGCTTGGTCTTGTTGCCAACCGACTTTCTCAACACGTCAAGGAAAATATTACACTTTCCGTCATCGTAGACGACGAAATGCGCCTTCCTGATGTCAAGATGTTTCAACAACGACTGGCGGCTTCGCCTTGGGTTAAATCTGTGGAGTACATCGATAAGGAGTCCGCTTTGAAGGACCTGACCGAAAACCTCGGTGAGAATCCCGAAGATTTTTTAGGGTACAACCCCCTGCTGGCCTCTTTTGATATATTTCTGAAAGCTGATTATGCCAATACCGACAGCATCAACGTCATTGAAAAAGCGCTGAAGGAAAACAAGGGCGTGGAAGATGTCATCTACCGCAAAGACTTGGTACACTTGGTCAATGAGAATGTCCGCCGCATTAGCGTAATCCTTCTGGTATTGGCCTTTTTCCTGACCATCATCTCCTTTTCACTCATCCGCAACACCGTGCGGCTCATGATCTATTCCAAACGATTCCTCATCCGCACCATGCAACTGGTCGGAGCAAGTAATAATTTCATCCGAAAGCCCTTCCTGATCGAAAACCTCTGGACAGGCATCATCGCTGCTGTTGTGGCAACGGCCATACTTTCAGGTTTGATGATCTATGTGGAACAACGCCTGAACGGAAGCCTGCAACTGCTCGATTTCGCAACCATGGCCGTCGTTTTCTTTTCCTTGTTGATTTTCGGACTCCTCATCATCATCAGCGCTACCTGGCTGGCAGTGACCCGTTATCTGAAAATGAATGTCAGCGACCTATATTACGTTTAAAAACCACTTATTTTTGAAATAAAATGAACAAGAATTTTGCTCTTGGAAAACAAAACCTGATTTTGATCGGCATTGGCGTCGCCATTGTGATCTTAGGTTTTCTGCTAATGATGGGTGCACCCTCGGGTCAAACCGTATACAATCCGGATATCTTCAGTTTCAGAAGAATTATTCTGGCTCCGGGCGTTGCTCTGTTTGGATTCATTTTTGTCATTTTCGGCATCGTCAAAAAGAGCAAAGACGCCTAAACCAGCAGAATGGATTTTATTGAAGGAGAAATTCTGTATTTCAACAAACCCCTGACCTGGACATCCTTCAAGCTGGTAGCGAAAGTGCGCAACACCATTTGTCGCCACCTAGATATCAAAAAGCTGAAGGTCGGACACGCAGGAACCTTGGACCCACTGGCCACAGGAGTGATGATCATCTGTACCGGCAAGGCCACCAAACGCATTGAAGAATTCCAGTACCAGACCAAGGAGTACATCGCCACACTGGAACTTGGCGCCACAACGCCTTCCTACGATCTGGAAAAGGAAATAGATAATCGGTTCGATTTCAGCCATGTTACCGAAAAAATGGTTGAAGAAACAATTGCAACGTTCGTCGGGCGTATCGAACAGATACCCCCCTCCTTCTCCGCCTGCAAAGTGGATGGGAAACGAGCGTACGAAATGGCCAGAAAAGGTCAGGAAGTCATCCTGAAACCGAAAGTGCTGGTCATCGATGAGATCGAGTTGCTGGAATGCCAGCTTCCGATGGTGAAAATTCGGGTAGTCTGCAGCAAAGGCACCTACATCCGGGCATTGGCCCGTGATTTGGGAGAAGCAATGAACTGCGGTGCGCACCTGACCGCACTATGTCGTACACGCATCGGCGAAATCCGGCTTGAAAACTGCCTGAACGTCGACGATTTCACGAAAGAAATGCTGGATGAACAATAATTTTTTAGACTCTATAAAAAATGAAGCTTTCCAAATTCAAATTTAAACTCCCGGAAGAACTGATCGCACAGTATCCGACTTACAACCGGGATGAATCGCGCCTGATGGTCGTAGACCGCGCTACCAAAACCATTGAACACAAGCTGTTCAAGGAGTTGCCCGGCTACTTTGACAACCATGATGTGTTTATTTTCAACGACACCCGCGTATTTCCGGCTCGATTGTATGGTAACAAGGAAAAAACAGGTGCCCAGATCGAAGTCTTCCTGCTTCGCGAGTTGAATCAAGATCTGCGCCTTTGGGACGTCCTGGTCGATCCAGCTCGTAAAATCCGTATCGGCAACAAGTTGTATTTTGGCGAAGACGATTCCTTAGTGGCTGAAGTCATCGACAATACAACATCTCGCGGACGTACCCTTCGCTTCCTATACGACGGCACCCATGAGGAGTTTAAAAAGGCCCTATTCGCATTGGGCGAAACCCCACTTCCCCGCAGCATCAAACGCCCAGTTGAAGCCGAAGACGAATCCCGATTCCAAACCATTTTCGCCCGCAATGAAGGTGCCGTTGTCGCACCAAGCGCCGGTTTGCATTTCAGCCGTGAATTATTGAAACGTCTGGAAATCAAGGGTATAAACTTTGCCTATGTGACGCTTCATGCCGGTTTGGGCAACTTCCGCGAAATCGACGTGGAAGATCTGACCAAACATAAAATGGACTCCGAACAAATGTTCATATCCGAAGAAGCCGTTCGTACGGTCAATACGGCTAGAGACGAAGGAAGAAAAATTTGCGCCATCGGAACCACTGTCATGCGTGCTTGCGAAAGCTCCGTCGGAGCAATGGGCCACCTGAAAAGTTTCGACGGTTGGACGAACAAGTTCATATTTCCGCCCTATGAATTCAGTGTGGCAAACTCCATGGTTTCCAACTTTCATAGTCCGTTGTCCACCCTCTTGATGATGGTAGCCTCTTTTGGCGGTTACGAACTCATTATGGAAGCCTACGAACTGGCCATTCAGGAAAAATACCGTTTCGGTGTCTATGGTGACGCCATGCTGATTATTTGATATGTCCCGAATTTACCTTGGATTGGGCTCCAACCTTGGAGACAAGGAAGCATTTCTTTACCAAGCCATCAAACGAATAGAAAAACAGATCGGACCCATTGTGGCCCGTTCTGTTTTTTTTGTTTCAGAGCCTTGGGGTTTCGAATCGGGCAATAGCTTTCTGAATGCCTGTGTGGTCGCTGAGACGACGATCAGCCCAAAGGAGTGCCTCTTACTGTTAAAGGGCATTGAAGGCGCGCTGGGGCGCCCGGAAAAGGCTTCAGACGAATATAAGGACAGGGTCATCGACCTGGATATCCTTTTTTACGACAATTTAGTGTTGGAGGAACCAAATCTGATCATTCCCCATCCACTCTTGCAACAACGAAAATTTGTGTTGGAGCCGTTGGCAGAAATCGCACCAGATTTGGTGCATCCCATTTTTGGAAAAACGATAAAACAGCTTTTGACCGAGCTTAACGAACAATCATAAACTTACAAGCTTCCGATTCTGCTCCGTCTTCGGACGCGCAAAAGACCAGATACACTCCGCTGGAAGCCTTCTTTCCGTTTTTCAGAATACCGTTCCACGAGAACTGGCCCCCTAAGGACGTGCCACTCACCACCGCATAACCATTCAAATCCGTAATTCTGACTTGGGTTTTTTCCATCAGCCCGGTTACTGTTATCTGACCATTATACTCAGGTCGAACAGGATTCGGGAAAACGTGTATGTCCTGATAATTCACCTTACCTTCAATCGCATCACTACGATAGGAAACTAGCCCGGCATCTGTACCGATAAAAACTTCGCCCGTTTCTGGGTTGATGGCAACAGACCAAATATAATCAGACGGCAACGGACTGTTTTGCATGGTGAAATGATGCACTGTTTGAAGCCCATCCGAAGAAAGCAGGTAAATCCCATTTCCTTCGGTTCCTATCCATTTGCGATTTGCCCCGTCAACAGCCATGCAGTTGATTCGGATATCGTTCAGCAGGTAATCGGCGTTATCCGTTCCATCGTTTCTGGGAATCTTGATACGGGTGAACGTGTAATCCTTATCAAAAATCCTTGATACCCCAGTTGCCAAAATGGGCCCGATATTCGAACCAATCCAAATTGTCCCGTTTTTATCCTCTACCATACAGCAAAGGGTAAAGGGCGTCAGAAGTTTGCCGTCCTGATCCGTAAAATTGTCAAATCCCCTGCTTTGATCATCGCTCGTATCGGCCAAAGTGCCATTGTTGTCAAGTACGAAAATTCCGTAACGCACACGAACGGAGTTCATCCAAGCTTGGCCTTTAGAAGTAAACAATATGGAATTCCAGGTCGGACCTGTCTTCATTTCAGGATAAAAGGGATGTATCCAAGTTCCGTCCGGTTTGAGAATACACAGGGAAGAATCAGGTAAAGTGCTTGATGGTCCACCAGGATAATACTTTGAATTTAAGACCCATAGATTACCGTTTTCATCGAATGTCGCTCCATCCACTCGACAATATCTGCCCGGTATGATGGTACGGAGCGGACTGTTGTTCGGACCATGTTGCTTGTAAAATAAGTTGTTCCTGAATTCCAGCATACCATCTCCCCAAGTTGTAATGAAAAAATGGGTTTTATCGGTTGGGTCAATCGCCATGTTCATAAAATCCAGTGGCTTATATCCGAGTGCTGCATTCATCGCCTGCTTGTCGTTCAAACTACGCCACTGGTCGTCTTCAAAAATTAGCATGTCCCCATCGTAAAAATAACGGTTCCCCCAACGAGCACCCGCCGTAGAATAATAAACACCATCCCTGAAGAATGCATTCCAAGCCGTATTTTGAGTGGGCCCATCCGGAATGATGGAGTCCTTTTCCGTTACATAAGCTGCATTTTCGTACTTCAGAATAGAAAGTCCAGAGGTTCCGGACGCCAGATATAGTTTCTTATTTTCTGAATCCCATGCCACAGAATTGTCTAAAATTGATTCGACTGAAATCCGATTCAAGTTTTTATCAAACATGTACGTCGTCATTCCAGAACTGGCAAACAATGCGCTGTCCTGAACGGAGATATCGGTAATCCCGGCGTCGTTTATGAAGGTTTGCCAATTACCAGGAAATCCTTTATATAAAACACCATTTTGAGCCAATGCAAAAAACTGATTGCTAAACCGAATAATTTTTTTTGCCTTTGTTCCAGCTACAAAAGAGATTGATTTCCAAAAAGATACATCCTGCAGGTTATCCAATCGACTACCGGCATAAAGACCATTGGTTGTTGCTACTATCAATGAATCACCCCATAAACTTGCATCCAAGCAAGTGGTATAGGAGGAAGAAAAACCGAGGTAAAAATTCTCAGCATATTCTTTCTTGGCCACATCCAACACTATCAATCCAACTCCAGTAGATAAAAACGCCTCGTTTCCGATAATACGTAGCCCATGAATGGTTTTATCACCGGTCAGGGATTTGTTTTTGAAATCTGGAAGATTCACCAGACCTTTAGCAGTTAGAAAATCCACATTACCGTCAGAATAGACAACGACCAGTGTTTTTTGTCCGCCACACCATCCTATGAAACTCACCGTGTGTCCGTTCAATCCGTCAAGCGTGGTATAATTTTCAGTATGTCCGTCCAAAATCCGGTATGAAAACAATTTTCCGCTGGCTTCCACATAAACTTTGTCGTCGGCAAAAACCACTTGATCGGCCGTTTTATAAGAAAAATGCGTACGCCATTCACCTATGGCGGGAGCGGCATAAGCCGTAACCGACAACATAAACGCCGCTGTCCAGACTTTCAGAATTCTGTTCATCGGTTCATGAATTCAGCAAAAGCACGAAAGGCCAAAGCTCGGTGACTAATACTATTCTTCTGTTCAGAAGTCATTTCTGCAAAACTTTCTTCAAAGTTGTCCGGAAGAAATACCGGATCGTATCCGAATCCGTCCGTTCCCCTTTTTTCTGTCAGAATACATCCATTGATGATTCCCTTGAACAAGTGCACTTGACCATCTAAAATCAATGCCGCCACTGTTTTAAATCGTGCTTTACGGTTTTGAACACCCTCCAATTCCTTCAATAACTTTTGAATATTGTTTTCAGCAATGCATTCCTCGCCAGCATATCGGGCGGAATATACTCCGGGGGCACCATTCAAAGCTTCAACTTCAAGACCGGTATCATCCGCGATGCAATCCAATCCATATTTTTCCCAAACAAACCTTGCTTTCTGTACGGCATTACCCTCAATGGTATCCTGTGTTTCAGGTATATCATCAAAGCAACCGATTTCTTTCAAACTTATCAGCTTGAAGCGAGAATCCAGAATGGCGGAAACTTCGCCCATCTTGTGAGCGTTGTTGGTGGCAAATACTATGTTGTGCATGAATACTAAACGACTAAAGCCCCAATTTATTTGAAAGCTCCAGCATTTTTCGAATGGGCTTTTCAGCTTTCATGCGAATTTTTTCAGGTATTTCTATAGCTGGCGTTTCGTTCAGCAGGCAACTATACAATTTTTCCAGCGTGTTGAGTTTCATGAACGAGCACTCATTGCAGGCGCAAGTACTGTCATTCGGTGGTGCAGGTATAAATTTCTTTTCGGGGCACGTCCGTACCATTTCGTGCAGGATACCCGATTCAGTTGCCACTATAAATTCATCATTATCCGATGTTTGAACATATTTAAGCAAGGCTGCCGTCGAACCGATGAAATCCGCAAGCGTGAGTAAAACTTGTTTACACTCCGGATGGGCCAGAATTTTAGCCTTCGGATGCTCTTTTTTCAGTTGAACCAACTTTTCTATTGAAAACTGTTCATGAACATGACAGGCACCATCCCAAAGCAACATATTCCTACCAGTCAAGCTGTTGATGTAATTCCCTAAATTTCGGTCCGGTCCAAAAATAATCTTTTCTTCTTTTGGAAAACTTTGTACGATGGCCACTGCATTGGTCGAAGTGACTACCACATCGGTAAGCGCTTTGACTGCTGCCGAAGTATTCACATACGTAATAACCTTATAATCAGGATGTGAATTTACAAATTCAGCAAAGCTATCTGCTGGGCAACTGTCCGCTAAGGAACAACCTGCTTCCATATCCGGGATAAGAACCTTTTTGTTCGGAGACAATATTTTAGCGGTTTCACCCATAAAATGCACCCCGCAAATAACCAATATGTCCGCATTTGTATTAGCTGCTTGCTGAGCTAAAGCCAGACTGTCACCTATAAAATCAGCAATATCCTGAAGGTCGTCGTTTTGATAGTAATGTGCCATGATGACCGCATTCTTCTCCTTTTTAAGACGGTTTATTTCTGAAATGAGTGCTTTCTTTTCCATATATACATACTTAACAGCACAAAATTAGGCATTTTATTCCTAATTTAGATGTCTAAAAATCAATTGTATGAAAAAACTCAACATACTTGAAATGAATCGTTTAACTAAGGATGAATTCAAAAATACCGCTAAAATTCCTTTGACGGTCGTTCTGGATAATATCCGAAGTTTGCACAACATCGGTTCTATATTTCGTACAGCAGATGCCTTTCTTATTGAGAAAATAATCCTTTGTGGTGTTTCTTGTTCGCCCCCACATCCTGAACTCCATAAAACAGCACTTGGTGCTGAAGACACTGTTGAATGGATCTATAAGGAAAGTACATTGGAAGCTGTTCTAGAACTTAAAAAACAATCCTGTTTCGTTTTTGCAGTGGAACAGGCGCACGGAAGCATTTCCTTAAATGATCTTGTTTTAGATCCATTGAATAAATATGCCATTGTATTGGGAAATGAAGTGAAAGGAGTCCAACAGTCTGTTGTAGATATCTGCGATGCCTGTCTTGAAATACCACAACATGGTACCAAACATTCCCTCAATGTTTCTGTTGCATCTGGAATCGTTCTTTGGTCTTTTTTTAAATTGCTTGGAAAGCTTTGAACAAGGAAGCAAACAACAGTCTCTTATTATTATTTAGTTTTAAAAGTTTTAAAAGAAAAGATAGTATAATAGACTGTTGATAGTGTTGATTGATTTTTAAATATTTTTTCATTCAAACACGTTATGAATAGATGTTTTACTTTATGAACAGGTTATCAACCATCCAATATGCCATAAAAATCTGATAGTAAACCATATTCAGTAATTTCAATATTTATTCAATAAAGAGATTGTTCATACTTTTTGGGTTTCATCATTGTTGATATCATTGTTAACATCGTTCATGGATTTTTTCAAATACGAACCAAGGTAAAAGTTGTTAACTAAATCACACCATTTTTTGCTACTTATCCACCGTTGTTGACAACTTATCAACATCCTTTTTCCTATATTTGTCAACCTAAAAAATAAATTAATTTTGAAAAATATAGCTGAAAACACCCCATTGATCAAACAGTATTTCGAGATGAAAAGCAAACATCCCGATGCTGTGCTTATGTTCAGAGTAGGTGATTTTTACGAAGCATATGGACAAGATGCCATAGAAGTAGTTGAAATACTTGGTATCGCTATGACCCGTAAATCCAATGGTGCCGGCGGTCCCATTGAAATGTGCGGATTTCCCCATCATGCATTGGATAATTTCCTGCCCAAACTCGTACGTGCCGGCAGAAGGGTAGCTATTTGCGATCAGTTGGAAGACCCCAAACAAACCAAGAAATTAGTAAAACGCGGCATTACAGAACTGGTTACTCCAGGGGTTTCCACCAACGAAAATATTCTGGATCAAAAGGAAAACAACTTTCTGGCCAGCCTGCATATCGAGAAATCACATGCAGGAGTTGCTTTCCTTGATATTTCAACCGGCGAATTTTTAGCAGCCGAAGGCACTTTCGACTATGTTGACAAATTACTGAATACCTTCCTACCCAAAGAAGTTCTTTATGAACGTGGCAAAAAAGAGCTTTACAAGCAACATTTCAATTATTCCTCCGCCAAATTTGAACTGGACGATTGGATTTTCAACGAAGACTCTGCCAATAACCGTCTTCTGAAGCAATTTCAAACCAAAAGCTTGAAAGGTTTCGGAATTCAGAATATGAACGCGGGCATTATTGCTTCGGGTGCCATCCTTTATTATATGGATTTGACCGAACACAACCAACTTGGTCACATTCAATCTATTTCAAGAGTGGAAGAAGACCGATTCGTCCGATTGGACCGATACACCATTCGCAGTCTGGAATTATGTGATACCATCAACGATGGAGGACGCAGTTTATTAAGTGTGATCGATAAGACCAAAAGTGCCATGGGCGGACGCATGCTTCGACGCTGGTTGCTTTTTCCGCTTAAAGAATTGGCTCCCATAGTAGAACGCCAAGACATCGTCGAGTATTTTTTCAAGAACCCCGAACTTCGGGAATACATTTCAGGAAAGCTCGGAATGATTGGTGATCTGGAACGCATCGTTTCTAAAATTTCGGTTGGTAGAGTTTCTCCACGCGAATTGGTTTATTTGAAAACCTCCCTACAGGCTGTCGATGACATTCGCCGTGCCGTTCAGGAAGATGCTTCGAATTTGGAAGATCCGGGGTATCAAGCCCTTTTGCGAATGGTTGAGCAAATGAATCCTTGCGATGATATTCGCGAACGCATTCATAGAGAAATTGTGGACACACCACCCATAGCCCTGAATAGGGGTGAAGTGGTGCGTGACGGAGTGAATGCCGATCTCGACGAATTGCGTGCCTTATCCACTTCTGGCAAGGATTTTCTTCTGGCCATTCAAGAACGCGAAGCGAATCTCACCGGAATAGCCAGTTTGCGCATCAGTTTTAACAGTGTCTTCGGCTATTACATCGAAGTGCGCAATTCCCAAAAAGACAAAGTACCTGTTGAATGGATTCGCAAGCAAACCTTGGTCAATGCGGAACGCTACATTACCCAGGAACTCAAGGTTTACGAAGAAAAAATATTAGGTGCGGAAGAAAAAATTCAGGCACTTGAACTGATGATTTTCACCGAATTGACAACTGAGTTGTCCAAATACATGGCTGATATTCAGAAGAATGCATCTCAGATTGCTCAACTGGACTGCCTGATTTCCTTTGCTTTGGTAGCTGTTCAAAACAAATATCAGCGACCCGAATTGGAAGTTAGTGACCGTCTTGAAATCATCAACGGCCGACATCCAGTTATCGAGAAGCAATTGCCTTCGGAGGAACCCTACATCCCGAACAGCGTCCAGATGGACAGCAATTCGGAACAGATCCACATCATCACTGGACCAAACATGGCCGGTAAATCAGCCTTTCTTCGTCAAACAGCCTTGATCGTATTGATGGCCCAAACCGGTTCGTTTGTTCCGGCAGATGCCGCACATATCGGTTTGGTAGACAAAATTTTCACCAGGGTAGGGGCCTCCGACAACATTTCCTCCGGTGAGTCAACCTTCATGATTGAAATGAACGAGGCCTCCGACATTTTGAACAATATTTCGCAAAATAGCTTGATTTTATTCGATGAGTTGGGCAGGGGAACTTCCACTTACGACGGCATCTCCATTGCCTGGGCCATTGTGGAATACATTCATGAACATCCCAAATTCAAGGCTAAAACACTGTTTGCCACCCATTACCACGAATTGAACGAGATGGAGAAATCCTTTTCCCGCATACGTAATTACCACGTGACCGTTAAAGAAGCAGATGGAAAAGTGATCTTCCTGCGCAAGATGGAGCAGGGTGGAACCGAACATAGTTTCGGTATTCATGTGGCTAAAATGGCTGGTATGCCGCAAAGCATTCTCAAACGCGCCAATCAGATTCTTAGCCAAATGGAGACCGAAAACCGCAAGGGCAGCATACACAAACCGACTCAGGAAATAGCCAATGAAAGGGGAGGGATGCAACTGAGTTTCTTCCAGCTTGACGACCCAATTCTATCTCAAATCCGAGATGAAATCATCAAGGTCGACGTAAACAACCTCACACCTTTGGAGGCACTGAACAAACTCAGTGACATCAAACGGATTCTCAAAGGAACGAAAATAAGCTTTATACGTTGAATCGGAAGTGCATGATATCACCGTCTTGGACGATGTATTCCTTGCCTTCCACGCTCATTTTGCCCGCTTCTTTCACAGCAGCTTCCGAACCGTATTTAATGAAATCATCGAATTTTATGACTTCAGCACGGATGAAACCTTTTTCGAAATCCGTGTGGATTACACCTGCGCAAACCGGAGCCTTGCTGCCTGTATGGTAGGTCCAGGCACGGACTTCCTGCACACCGGCTGTCAAATAAGTGCTCAGTTTAAGCAATTCATAAGCAGATTTGATCAGGCGGGATACACCGGATTCATGCAAACCTATTTCATTCAGGAACATTTCACGTTCCTCATAGGTTTCGAATTCAGCGATTTCAGATTCGATTTTAGCAGCGACAATTAAAATTTCCGCATTTTCACCTTTGACCGCTTCACGAACCATATCCACGTATTTGTTTCCCGTTACGGCAGATGCTTCATCCACATTGCAGATGTACATGACAGGTTTGTTCGTCAGTAAAAATAAGTCACGGGCTATTTTTTCGTCGTCCTTTGTTTCGAATTGTACCGAACGGGTGGACTTGCCTTGTTCGAGTGCTTCCTTAAATTTCAAAAGCACTTCCAGCACTTGCTTGGCTTGCTTGTCACCACCGGTTTGTGCCTGTTTCTGCACTTTCTGAATGCGGCTGTCAATGGTTTCCAGGTCCTTGATCTGTAATTCGTAATCGATGATTTCTTTATCACGGACCGGGTTGATGCTACCATCCACATGGGTCACGTTTTCATCGTCAAAACAACGGAGAACATGCAGAATGGCATCCGTTTCGCGGATGTTGGCCAAGAATTTGTTGCCCAGACCTTCACCCTTGCTGGCACCTTTCACCAGTCCGGCAATATCCACGATTTCGACCGTCGTTGGAACGATGCGGTGGGGGTGGATCAGTTCAGCCAACTTGTTCAACCGTTCATCGGGTACGGTGATGACACCGACGTTGGGTTCAATTGTGCAAAAAGGGAAGTTTGCAGCCTGAGCCTTCGCGTTCGAAAGACAGTTGAACAGAGTAGATTTGCCGACGTTTGGCAGGCCGACGATGCCGCATTGTAATGCCATATGGGACTGAATTTTGGATAATACCTTTTCTATGAAACCTGGAATACCTCAAGCTGTAATGCTTTCGGGCGGCAAAAGTACGAAAAATCGGCCAATTTTACGAATGCGCCTCCAACCAATTCTTACCGACACCAACGTCAGCCTTTAAGGGAACATCCAATTGGACAGCATTTTCCATCTCATATGCCACTAATTCCTTCACTTTTACAAGTTCGTTTTCAGGAACTATAAAGTTCAATTCATCGTGTACTTGCAGAATCATCGTAGTCTTAAGGCTTTGTTTATCCAACGCTTGGGCAATCTTGACCATGGCCACTTTGATGATGTCCGCCGCTGTTCCCTGTATGGGCGCATTGATGGCATTCCGCTCCGCATACCCTCTCACATTGGCGTTCTGTGAGTGAATGTCCTGCAGGTATCTTTTCCGATGATACAGCGTTTCCACCCAACCGTTTTCCCTGGCTTTCGCAATGGATTCCTCCATATAAGTTTTAACCCGAGGATAGGTGTTGAAGTAACCGTCAATGAGCTCTTTTGCTTCGGTTCTTGACACACCCATCCGTTCAGCAAGACCAAAAACAGAGATGCCGTAAATGATTCCGAAGTTGGCTGTTTTTGCTTTTCGACGCATGTCCGAAGTGACCTCGTCCAAAGAGATTTTGTATATCTTCGCAGCAGTCGCCGCATGAATGTCCAAGCCATCTCTGAAGGCCTGAATCATAGTAGGATCCTGACTCAAATGCGCCATCAGTCGAAGCTCGATCTGAGAGTAGTCAGCTGAAAGAAAATAGGTTCCTGGTTCGGCTGAAAACGCTTTCCGGATTTCCCGACCTTGCGCATCTCTAACAGGTATGTTCTGTAAATTCGGATTGCTGGAACTTAATCTTCCAGTTGCTGTAACAGCCTGATTGAAAGAAGTATGTATTTTCCCTGTTCTTGGATTGATCAATTCAGGAAGCGCATCGATGTAAGTACTCAACAACTTTTTCATCCCCCGCTGATCCAAGATTTTCTCAATGATGGGATGCTTTCCCTTAAGCCCTTCCAATACATCTTCGGAGGTCGAATACTGACCGGTCTTGGTCTTTTTTGCCTTACCTCCAATGGCTAGTGTGTCAAACAAAATTTCACCAATTTGCTTTGGTGAATTCACATTGAAAGGTTGCCCTGCCAATTCCTGGATTTCAGCCTCCATTTTTTCCAAATCAACTGTCATGATCACCGACGATTCCTTCAATGCAGCCCTGTCGATGGCAATTCCGGTCGTTTCCATTTCGGTCAAAACTTTTACCAACGGCATTTCAACCTCATAGCATAGGAAGTCCAGGTCTTTTTCGTGAATTTCCTTTTCCAAAACGTATTTCAATTGCAAGGTGATGTCCGCATCCTCTGCAGCATATTCATAAACTTCGGCAGGAGCGAGGTCCCGCATATTTTTTTGATTCTTGCCTTTCGGACCGATCAATTCGTCAATATGTATGGTTCGATATCCAAGAAATATTTCAGCAAGTAAATCCATATTATGTCTTTGCTCGGGCTGAAGCAGATAATGAGCAATCATGGTATCAAAAAATGGACCTTTTACATCGATGTCGTATTTTTTTAAAACGACCATGTCGTATTTAATGTTCTGTCCAATTTTCAATACTGACGCGTTTTCGAGAATAGACTTAAAAGGTTGCACTTTTTCATAACCTTCTTTTCCCGGAGGAACCGGAAGGTAATAGGCTTCATTTTTCTTCCATGAAAACGACATTCCAACCAATTCGGCCTCGATGGCATCCAAGCCTGTGGTTTCCGTGTCAAATGAGAAAAATTCCTGAACACGGATTTCAGCCAAAAAATGATTTATTTTGTCCTCTGAATCAAGCAGATAGTAGGAGTGAGGCACATCGCTCAAGCCTTTGAGATTCGAAAATTCAATGGAGTTCGGGATTTCGTCCGCGTTTGTAGAATTCTCAAGGGCATTGGCAGAGACATTTTGAGTATACAATAATTGGGGAGCCGAAACGGGTTCATCCCAAAGTGAAAATTGCCCAACCGGAGTAGTTTGTTTTTTGCCAGTCGTTTTTTGTACTTCGGGCTGTTCTATTTTTTTTTCTATTTCCGTAGGACGTACATTTTGAAGTTTGTTCAAGTGGGTCCTAAATTCCAACTCTTCATAAATTTGACGAAGAGCGGAAACATCCACCGGATCCCGATGCAAATCTGCTTCATTGAATTCAACAGGCACATCGATTTTGATTGTCGCTAAAAATCTGGAGAATTCAATTTGATCCTTATTGTTTTCAATTTTTTCTTTTATCGCTCCTTTCAGCTTGTCCGTATTCTTTAGCAAATTTTCAATACTGCCGAATTCAGCGAGCAATTTTCGGGCAGAAACATCACCTACACCCGGACATCCTGGAATGTTATCCGACGTGTCACCGACCAAACCCAAATAGTCGATCATTTGAATTGGGCTATTCAAACCATACTTGGTGGTAATCTGTTCAGGTCCCAATATTTCAATTTCGTTGGAACCGTATTTTGGCTTGTACATGAAAACTTTATCAGTGACCAATTGGCCATAATCCTTATCCGGCGTCATCATATAAACCGTAAATCCCTCTTTTTCTGCCATGACAGACATGGTCCCTATCACATCATCTGCTTCAAACCCCATTATTTCGATGATGGGGATGTTAAAAGCTTCAATTATTTTTTTAATCCAGGGAACCGACCAAGTAATAACTTCAGGCGTTTTAGGCCGTTGAGCCTTGTATTTTTCGAAGGCATCATGACGAAAAGTCGGCCCTGGAGGATCGAAACCTACTGCGATGTGACTAGGGTTTTCACGACGAAGCAAATCTTCAAGTGTATTGAGGAACCCGAAAATGGCAGATGTGTTCTGACCTTTCGAGTTCATCCGCGGATTGTTTATAAAGCCGTAATATGCCCTGTAAATCAATGCATAAGCATCGAGCAGGAATAGAGTTTTAGAGGAATCCATTTAAACCAGATGTTTGTTGTCGTAAAAGTACTAAAAAATGAGCAAGCGTCGTTTTTTTATTATTTTTGTAATCCGATAAACCCCCTATGATAGAACAGATTCGCAAGCCGGTAGAAAAAGAGTTCCAACGATATGAAACTGCCTTTAAAGAAGCAATTCATACAGACAATAGCCTATTGAAGACCATTTTGACCTATGTCAGAACGACGAAAGGCAAAGAGTTGCGTCCCATACTTACTTTGTTGACTGCGGGAATGTTTGGTTCCGTCAATGAAGATACCATCCGGGCTGCTGTTTCACTTGAATTGCTTCATACTGCCAGTCTGATGCACGATGATGTCGTCGACCAGACATATGAACGTCGTTCAAAATTCTCGGTCAACGCTTTATGGAACAATCGCATCGCCATATTGGTCGGCGACTACTATCTTTCAAAATCTGCCCATATTACAGCAAAAATGAAGACCAGGCGTGTCACTACCATGCTTTCGCAACTTGGTTGTGATTTGTCCGATGGCGAGTTGCTGCAAGTTTCCAACGAACGGAAGCTACTGATCGACGAATCGTTATATCTGGATGTCATTCGAAAAAAAACAGCAATGACTTTTGCATTTTGTACACAAGCTGGAGCCATTACGGTTGATGCATCCGAAGAAGACGAAGAAAATCTACGTTTGTTTGGAGAGAATCTTGGAATGGTCTTTCAAATCAAAGACGATATTTTCGATTATTTTGCATCCGGCAACATTGGTAAACCGACTGGAAACGACTTGAAAGAAGGCAAAATGACTCTACCATTGATTTTTGCACTGGAGCATTCCTCAAAAGAGGCGAATCGTCCTTTCCTGAATATGATTCGGAACCGTGCTTTCACTCCTGAAAATCTCGCTAAAATGAGTCTGTTCGTACGTGAAGCAGGAGGTATTCAATATGCAGAGAAAAGGATGAGAGATTTCGGTGAAATGGCGAAAAAGAATATTGAAAAATATCCTGTTTCACCTTTTCACGATTCCTTAATCGCATGTCTTGAATATGCGATGAAACGTACCAAATAGATTTTTTATTATTTCAGAACGCTATAGTCGGCTTTTCCATGATGTCAGTCAGGATGTTATTTGCCAGACGACTGGCCCCAAACCGAAACAAGTCTTTTTGCAGCCATTCTTCACCCAAGACGGCCTCGACGATGCAATAGTAATCCAGTGCCTCTTCGGTAGTCACCACGCCACCAGCGGCCTTAAAACCCACTTTTTTACCTGTTTTCTCAAAGTATTCTTTGATAAGTCTGCACATGACATAAGCGGCAGTTGTGGTGGCTGCCGGTTGTTGTTTCCCGGTAGATGTTTTAATGAAGTTCGCACCAGATTCCATTGATAAGATGGAGGCGACCCGCAACTCATCCAATTTCAGCGATCCAGACTCCAAAATCACCTTTAAATGTGCTTCCCTGCATGCGTCCTTGATTTCCTTAATTTCTTCGACAATCTCTTCGTATTTTTTTTCCAACAATTTTCCGACAGAAATAACTATATCGATTTCACTTGCGCCATCCAATACTGCCAGTGAAACCTCCGCCACTTTTACTTCGATAAAGGTCTGGGAATGAGGGAATCCTGCTGCAACAGAGGCAATTTCCACACCCTCTGTCAGGCAATCCCGTACGGTTTTAACCATGGAAGGATAAACGCAAAGGGCTGCAACATTCGGAAGTTCCGGATAATTTTCACCAAAGTCGTTGACCTTTTGTACCATTTTAGCGATACCTTCCTCTGTGTCAGCCGTGTTCAAGCTGGTCAGATCAATGCAACTGAGCATGGTTTCATAAACCTTCTTCGTGTGGTTGTCCGCCTTTCTTTTCAGCAGAATTTCTTCGATGTTTTTTTGTACCTCAGCCTCATTGTAAGAGCTGTATTCTTTTAATGCGCTTGTAATCTTATCCATTTCAGTATAATTTTGGATTATTCAAATGTCTGTTAATATCTCGTTGTGTCTTCTTGCGAAGATTGTTTTCAAAAGCCTCTGTCAAATCTATTCCAGTCTGATTGGCCAGGCAAATCAGTACCCAAAGTACATCAGCTAATTCATCTCCCAAATTGTCGGTGGATTCATTATTTTTAACCGACTGATCTCCGTATTTCCGGGCAATTATCCTAGCCACTTCACCGGTTTCTTCCGTTAAAATCGCCATATTTGTCAGTTCGCTGAAATAGCGGACGCCATAAGTCTTAATCCATTCATCGACCTTTTGTTGTGCATCTGAAATTGTCATCGCTTCACTCTTTATTTTTTGTGTCAATATACAATGTTACTGGTCCATCGTTCGTCAGGCTGACCTTCATGTCCGCTCCAAATATTCCGGTTTCAATTATTTTACCAAGTTTATGGTTCAAAACTTCTTTGAATTTTTCATATATGGGAATAGCCACTTCAGGTCTTGCTGCATTTATAAATGATGGACGATTGCCCTTCTTTGTCTGCCCAAAAAGCGTGAATTGACTGATTAACAAGATATTACCATTAATATCCAATATGGATTTGTTCATCAATCCAGCTTCATCACCGAATATACGCAATTGTACAATCTTAGAGGTTATCCATTCTATATCTTCATGATTATCAGTATCTTCTATGCCAATCAAGATTAGCAACCCTTTTTTAACGGCTCCATTTATGACTCCATCAATTTCAACTTCTGCATTTGAAACTCGTTGAATTACCGCTCTCATTCTACTGATTTAGAATGTAAAAATAGCGATATTTTCTCAGCCTTTGACGTGCCTACTACTTTTTGAAGAGTTTCCACGTCCGATTCCCGAATCCTTTTCACGCTTTTGAATTCTTTCAATAAAAGTGTTTTTGTTGCCTCACCAATGCCAGGTATCTCATCCAGCACCGAGGTTATTTGGTTCTTACTTCTCCGCATGCGGTGATGCGTTATGCCAAACCGATGCGCTTCGTCACGAAGTTGCTGAATTAATCGGAGAGTTTCGGAGTTTTTATCCAAATAAATAGGGACGGAATCATTTGGGAAGAAAAGTTCTTCCAGGTTTTTCGCTATCCCAATTACCTGGAGTTTATCAAACACTCCCACCTCCTTAAGGGCTGTTACAGCAGAGGAGAGCTGTCCTTTGCCTCCGTCAACGATAACTAACTGTGGCAATGGTTGGCCTTCATCCAGCAAACGTCGATATCTCCGAGTAAGCACTTCTTCCATCGATGCAAAGTCATCAGGTCCAACAACCGTTTTTATGTTGAAATGGCGATAGTCTTTTTTCGATGGTTTCGCATTTTTAAAGACAACACATGAAGAAACCGGAAAACTGCCTTGGGTGTTTGAATTGTCAAAACATTCGATGTGGAGGGGTAATTCATGTAAATTCAAATCTTTTTTTACTGTGCTTAAAATCCTTGTGGTCCGTTGTTCAGGATTGAGTTTCTCTTGTTGTTTCAAAAGGTCCACTTTGTACTGTTTGACGTTTTGAAGAGACAGATCCAGTATTTTCTTTCTGTCTCCGCGTTGCGGAATGCTGAAAGTAATGCCTTCTAACTCCAATTCCGGCAGAAATGGCACAATAATCTCTTTAGCAGGACTGCTATAACGTTGTCTGATTTCATAAATGGCAGTGCTTAGCAATGCTGACTTTTCTTCCTCCAAACGCTTTTTATATTCTATAGTCATTCCCCGAACTATACATCCATTCACCAGGTATAAGTAATTTATTATTGCTGATTGATCCGTTTCATCGAAAGAATAGACTTCTATGTTGTGTAAACCTGAATTGACAATCGAAGATTTGCTTCGGTATTGTTCTATTAAATCGTATTTTTCCTTTACTAAATGTGCTTCTTCAAATTTTAAAACATCAGCTAAAAGCTTCATTTCATTCAATAAATGTTTACTGATTTGATGAATGTTTCCCCTCAGGATTTCTCGTATCTCCTGAATGTTATCCATGTATTCTTTTAAAGATTGATAACCTTCGCAGGGGCCCATGCATTTTTTAATTTGATATTCCAGACATACCTTGTATTTGCCACTTTTAATATGCTGTTCCAACATTGGTAGTTTGCAATTCCTAATAGGATATACCTTCTTTATTACTTGCAATAATGCCCGAACCATCGGTACGGAGCTATATGGACCAAAGTATTCGGATCCATCTTTAATGATGTTTCTGGTTTGAAAAACTCTTGGAAATGGCTCTTTTTTAATACAAATGCTGGGATATGTTTTGTCATCCTTTAACATGACATTGTATCTAGGCCTGTATTGCTTAATCAGATTGTTTTCCAATAAAAGTGCGTCTTCTTCCGTATCGACAACTATATATTTTAAATCATGAATCCTTCGCACTAAAATGCGCGTTTTTGGAGAATCAACATGATCTTTCGAAAAGTACGATAAAACGCGTTTTTTTAAATTTTTAGCCTTGCCTACATAGATTATTGTGCCTGTTTCATCATAATATTGATAAACGCCCGGGTTCTCAGGGATTCGTTTTAGGATTTCCTGAACACTATCATTAATTGGGTAAGGATTCTTCATTCTGTTAATATTTTCTCATACTTCTACATTGTCCATCTAATAAGGCTTTAGAGCTATATGGTTTCTTAAATAAGCTAAAGTGTCCTGTGAAAAGTGCCTGTTCCACGTGGAACAAATGCTTATCTTCCCAATAGAACCAACAGTACGTTGATATCGTTAGGTGAAATTCCTGGAATCCTGCTGGCTTGACCAATTGTTTCAGGCTGAATTTTGTTCAATTTTTGTCGTGCTTCAATTGATAGTGATTGCAGACTGTTATAATCGAACCTTTCAATAATTCGAATGTTATCCAATCTATGGATTTTTTCAGCAATTCCACGCTCACGTTCGATGTAGCCTTTGTATTTTATGTGAATTTCAGCTGATTCTACAATTTCTTCCGATCTATTTTGAATGGTTTCAATCTTTTCTTTTAATGCCGGAATGTGAGGTTGAAGATTTTCAAAGTTTAATTGAGGCCGCCCAATTAAATCTATTAATCGCAAACCTTGTTTTAATGGAGCGGTGTCGAGTCCCAATAAGGCATCATTAATGTGTTTGGCTTTGATGGAATAACCTTCACAAAAGCCGATGAGATCATCAACTTCTTGCTTTTTCTTGAGAAAAAGCTGGTATCTATTAAAAGAAGCCAATCCTAGTTGGTAACTCATTGGAGTCAATCGAGTATCCGCATTGTCTTGACGTAATAAAATACGATGCTCGGCTCTCGAAGTAAACATTCGATAGGGTTCGTCAACGCCCTTAGTGACCAAGTCATCAATTAATACACCAATGTAGGCATCGTCCCTTTGAAGGATGAAAGGTTCACCATTTTGGCATGACTGGTGTGCGTTGATACCGGCAATCAACCCTTGCCCAGCAGCTTCTTCATAACCCGTTGTACCATTGATTTGACCGGCAAAAAACAAGTTTTTTATAAGCTTGGTTTCGAGACTGTGTTTCAATTGAGTCGGATCGAAAAAGTCATATTCAATAGCATAACCAGGTCTGTATATATGAACGTCCCTAAAACAAGGAATTTCTTGAAGCGCCCTTATTTGGACGTTTAATGGCAATGAGGATGAAAAGCCATTCAAATACATTTCTTGAGAAGTTTCACCTTCGGGTTCTAAAAAAAGCTGATGCTGATCTTTGTCTGCAAAAGTGAATATTTTTGTCTCTATGCTTGGGCAATAACGCGGACCTATGCTTTTAATTTGACCATTGTATAGTGGAGAATCTTCCAGTCCACCGTGCAAAACGTCATGTACTTTTGGATTGGTATAACAAATCCAGCAATTGCGTTGTTTCAGGGTTCTTGGCTTAAAATCCAAAAATGAAAACTTATGAAAATCGTTTTCACCCATTTGTTCCTCCATTTCATCAAAGTGAACGCTTCGAGCATCGATGCGAACAGGAGTGCCAGTTTTCATCCGATTCGACTTGAACCCTAAGGAGCGAAGTTGCTCGGTCAAACCAAATGAAGCGGGTTCTGACATGCGGCCGCCTGTATACTGGGTACGACCGATGTGGATCAAGCCATTTAGGAACGTTCCGTTTGTCATGACGACGCTTTTAGCGGTAAAATTAACGCCATTTACCGTTTTCACCCCGCATACGGCACCATCTGAAACGTCTAACCCTACGACGGTATCTTGCCAGATATAGAGGTTTGGCGTGTTCTCCAGAACCTCTTTCCAGGCAATAATGAATTTCTGTCTGTCACTTTGAGAACGAGGGCTCCACATCGCTGGTCCTTTCGAGCGGTTCAGCATTCGAAATTGTATGGCTGTTTTATCCGTTATTATTCCTGTCTGGCCGCCGAGCGCATCGATTTCGCGTACGATTTGCCCTTTGGCTATGCCACCAATTGCTGGATTGCAGCTCATCTGGCCAATTTTGTTCATGTCCATCGTAATCAGGAGAGTGCTAGAACCCAGATTGGCAGATGCCGCTGCAGCTTCACAACCTGCGTGACCTGCACCGATTACGATAACGTCGTATGAGAAGTTCATTATGATGTGTGATATAGATTAACAATAAATTACAAATAAGACAATGCAATATCTTCCTGTTGATGCATGATTGACTCTGCTTCTGGTGTCTTGTCTTTAAAACCGCAAAGATGCAATATGCCGTGAATGACCACCCGTAAAAGTTCCATATCCTTATTCAGACCCAATTGAGCGGCATTGCTTGCAACCGTATCGAGACCAATAAAAATATCGCCGGAAATACAATCGTTTACTGAATAATCGAATGTAATGATATCCGTGTAATAGTCGTGTTCCAAATACTGCTTGTTATGTTTCAGTATCTGGGTATCGGAACAAAAGATATAATTGATTTCACCGGTTTTTTTTCCGTATGAGGCTGCAATAGTTTTTATCCATCCGGCTATTTCAGGCTGGTTAAAAACAGGCATTGGGCAATCATCGGTTTCAAATCGGATCATGATTTCGTTTATTTAAAGAAAGCGTAGGCCAGGAAAATAGCGGCTAAAGCACCGGCAAGGTCTGCCAGCAGGCCGGCCCAAATGGCATAGCGGGTTCTTTTGATTCCAACGGAGCCAAAATAGAGGGCAACAATATAAAAAGTCGTATCCGCCGCTCCCTGGAAAAGGCAAGAAAGGTGACCGACAAAGGAATCTGCACCATAGGTCTTCATTGTATCGAGCATCATGCCGCGAGCGCCGCTTCCACTAAGTGGTTTCATGAATGCAGTTGGAAGTGCATCAACGAAGTCCGTATTCAATCCGACCGATGAAATCAGGTATTTGATGCCGTCTGTGAGAAGATCCATAGCACCGCAAGCGCGGAAAACAGCTACGCCGACCAACATTCCCACCAGATAAGGGATAATTTTCACGGATGTTTCAAATCCTCCCTTGGCACCGTCAATGAAGGCTTCCCAAACATTAACCTTTTTATAGAGAGCGCCGCAGATAAATGTAACAATGATTCCAAAAATGGTGACATTGCTCAATACACTCGATGCCGTGGCCATTTCGTCCTTGGTCATGGTCGAAAACCACCAGACTAGTGCACCCAGAACTAGTGTAATTCCTCCGATCCACCCAAGAACGGTGCGGTTCAACAGATTGAGTTTCTGGCGGACGCCAACAAATAAAATAGCGCAAAGTGTGGCGACAAAGGTGGCGATTAAAATGGGGATGAAAACATCGGTGGGGCTGGTTGCACCCATAATGGCACGTTGAGCGATGATGTTGATGGGGATGATGGTCATTCCTGCCGTGTTCAGAGCCAGGAACATTATTTGAGCATTGGAGGCTGTCTCTTTGTCAGGGTTGATTTCTTGCAAACTTTGCATGGCTTTCAATCCCATAGGCGTTGCTGCATTATCAAGTCCCAGCATGGTAGCTGAAAAATTCATGAGTAGTTGTCCGTTTGCAGGATGGCCTTTCGGAATTTCAGGAAACAACTTACTGAAAAACGGTCCGACGATGCGGGATAGAAAACGGATGGCACCTGCCTTTTCCCCAATGTTTAAGATGCCTAGCCACAAGGTCATGATTCCTGCCAAAGGAAGGGCAATAACCATGACGGCGTTTTTAGCCGATTCGAAACTGGCGGACATGATGCGTTCGAAGATGGTGTAGTCCTGGAAGACGATGAGTTGAATCAGTGCGACCACAAATGCAATCAGGAAAAACGCGACCCAAATGTAATTTAATGCCATAGGTATAGGGGATTTGTTTGCAAAAGTACAAAAAAGATACGTCGGTCGTTAATTGTAAAACTTTCTGTAACTTTGCCGCTCAAACAAGGAAACATGCGGGAGGATTTTGATATTCGCGAGGAACAACAAAGCGATTGGGATAAGGAGGCAGATAAAGCGCTGCGCCCACTCCGATTTTCTGATTTCAAAGGTCAGGAAAAAGTCGTCGAAAACCTTAAAATCTTTGTTTCTGCAGCTCGAATGAGGGGAGAAGCCATGGACCATGTCCTGTTGCACGGCCCTCCCGGATTAGGCAAAACCACCCTTTCAAACATTATTTCAAACGAACTCGGGGTTGGCTTTAAAGTGACATCCGGTCCTGTTTTGGACAAACCAGGAGATTTGGCCGGTGTGCTGACGGCATTGGAACCCAATGATGTGCTTTTCATCGATGAAATACACCGGTTAAGTCCCGTCGTGGAAGAGTACTTGTATTCTGCCATGGAAGATTTCCGAATCGACATTATGATTGACAAAGGTCCTTCTGCAAGGTCTATTCAATTGGAAATCAATCCGTTCACAATGGTTGGAGCAACAACTAGAAGTGGGTTGCTTACCGCACCTTTGCGCGCTCGTTTCGGGATCAATTGCCATTTGGAATATTACAAATCAGAAGTACTGAGCAATATCATCCTGCGTTCGGCCCGGTTGCTGAACGTGGCTTGTAGCAAAGACGCAGCGGATGAAATCGCCGGACGCAGCCGAGGAACGCCCAGAATTGCCAATGCGCTGCTCCGACGTGTACGCGATTTTGCCCAAGTGAAAGGGAATGGTGAAATTGATCCTAAAATCGCGCGATTTGCTTTGGAAGCTCTGAACATAGACAAATATGGCCTGGACCAGGTTGACAACAAGATATTAAGCATTTTGATCGATAAATTTCAGGGTGGTCCTGTCGGATTGACAACCATTGCAACTGCATTGGGTGAAGATCCAGGAACCATCGAGGAAGTATATGAACCATTCCTTATTCAGGAAGGTTTTTTAAAACGTACACCCAGAGGCAGGGAAGTGACCGAGCTGGCTTGGAAGCATTTGGGTAAATTCAGAATGGGTTCGACTCAGGAACTTTTTTAAATTATCAACGGGGCATAACCCATATTAAATCAGGTTTTTATGGCTGATATGAAGAGTCTGGCAAAAGATACTGCCATCTATGGTGTAAGTAGTATTCTAGGTAAATTCCTGAATTGGTGCTTGTTGCCATTTTACAGTTATGTACTTGCCGCTCCCAAGGATTACGGTATGGTCACGGATTTATACAACTGGACGGCGGTAATGTACATCTTGCTCACCTACGGGATGGAAACCGGTTTTTTCCGTTTTGTGAATAAATCCGACGAGGAATCCAAAAAGGTCTATTCCACCACTTTGTTCAGTGTTGCCACGACTTCCATTTTTTTCATCGCAGTTTGTCTGCTCTTCAATTCTCCCATTTCCATTGCCATGGGTTATGGCACGCATCCGGAATTTATCTGGATGATGTGCGTGATTGTCGCCATTGATGCATTCAGCGCCATTCCCTTTGCATTCCTTCGTTATAAAAAACGACCCATTGCGTTTGCTTCCCTGAAGATGGTTATGATTTTTTCCAACATCGTACTGAATGTGTTTTTCTTGTACCTATGCCCAAAAATATATGCCTGGCATCCAGGTTTGGTGGATTGGTTCTTTGTTCAAAACTATGGGGTAGGGTATGTTTTTGTTGCCAATTTCCTCTCTTCCATTATCGGTCTGATGACCTTGCTGCCATTCATGTGGCTGAAGTGGATTTTCGACTGGCCCCTGCTAAAACGAATGCTTAAATATTCGCTGCCACTCCTGATTTTGGGTATGGCTGGCATCATGAACCAATCGTTTGATAAAATAGTATTCAAATATCTATTTGCCGATAAGCAGGAAGCAATGACGCAATTGGGTATTTACGGTGCCTGTTTCCGCATTGGTATTGTTATGATGATGTTCACGCAAGCGTTTCGCTATGCTTACGAGCCATTCGTTTTTGCCAGGCAAAAAAATGAAGATAACCGAAAAGCGTATGCTGATGCAATGAAATATTACATCATTTTTTCTGTATTCATTTTCTTGGGTGTCATGTATTATTTAGACATTCTTCAGTTTCTGGTACGAAGTGATTATCGTGTCGGCTTGGTTGTTGTACCCATAGTTCTGGTGTGCTACATTTTTCAAGGCATCTACTTCAATTTGTCTTTCTGGTATAAACTCACTGACAAGACAAACTGGGGTGCCATCATTGCGCTCATCGGGAGTGTCGCAACCATTGCAGGAAACATCATTTTTGTACCCGTATACGGTTACATCGGCTCTGCCTGGGTCGCCTTCATTTGTTTCTTTATGATGATGATCATATCTTGGATATTGGGCCAAAAGTATTACCCCATCACTTACGATTTGAAATCTGCCGGACGATACACCTTGCTTTGCATTGTGCTTTACTTGGCTGGAATGTTCGTTCCAATTGAATCCATGACACTCAGAATGGTCTATCGTACAGTGCTACTCTTGCTATTCGGCGCCTATGTGGTACGTAAGGATTTACCGCTAAAATCCATCCCTATCTTGAATAAGCTGGTAAAAAAAGGTTGAATGAGTGCCATTTAACACACTCAAAGTGGACGAATGGTGCACCTGACGGATGTGAAAAGGGCTTATCTTTGCTCTTGTAAACCTCATCTTTCGGAAACCATGAAAACGAGATCCCCATTTTTTGTGTTTGTTCTTGCTTTACTCTGCATTAGCTTCAATGTTCAAGCTGTTGGACTGCTATCTTTCCCCGGAGCCGAAGGCTTTGGCCGTTTTGCCGTTGGCGGTCGTGGAGGTGCAATATATCATGTAACCAATCTGAACGACTCAGGTACGGGCTCCTTTCGCGATGCAATCAGTGTATCGAACAGAATCATAGTTTTTGACGTTTCCGGAATCATTAAAGTAACGGTTGGTGATCCCCTGGTTTTTAAAAACAATCTGACTATTTTGGGGCAAACTGCGCCGGGGATGGGAGTTCAGATCTATGGCGAACGTGTCTCCTTTTCAGGTTCAAACAATATCATTGTCAGGTATCTGCGCATTCGCATGGGCATCGGTGGAACCAGCGCCAAGGATGCAGCAGGTGTAGCCAACGGTTCAAACATGATGTTTGACCATATGTCCGTACTTTGGGGAAGAGACGAATGTTTCTCGGTGAATTGGGATAGTAAGGGTACGGAGCCGACCAACATCACCATTCAGAATTCAATCATTGGTCAAGGATTACAGACACACTCCTGTGGTGGTTTAATCCAGACAGACGGAGGTGTGACCTTGTACCGAAACCTGTACATCGAAAATAAAACACGTAACCCGAAAGTCAAAGGACTTAACCAATATATCAACAACGTAGTTTACAACTGGGGAAATGGTGGTTGTTATATTATGGGTGATACGGAAGCCAACTCCTGGGCCGATATCGAAAACAATTATTTCATCAATGGCCCTTGGGAT
>Ga0302205_10000195_pt1 | contig 28649 bp, 23 predicted proteins | sample II_Fen_E1_3_FD_194582 | JGI IMG/M metagenome (GOLD analysis project Ga0302205, IMG submission 194582) | Peat permafrost microbial communities from Stordalen Mire near Abisko, Sweden - II_Fen_E1_3 | ecosystem: Environmental > Terrestrial > Soil > Wetlands > Permafrost | place: Sweden: Abisko...
GAAAGGTTGGTTGAATACGATTTCATTATTCTTTATGCGTTTGGTATCCATAAAGTTACGAAATAAAATTCAATTAAACAACTGATAGCCAGTTAATGTTAAGCTGTCTTTTTAAACAGTTTCTTAGCTAAGATTGATGAAAACTTAGCTAACATGACGAAATCTTAGCTAACATGGATGAAGTCTTAGCTAACATGGATGAAAACTTAGCTAACATGACGAAATCTTAGCTAACATGGATGAAGTCTTAGCTAACATGGATGAAGTCTTAGCTAACATGGATGAAGTCTTAGCTAACATGGATGAAGTCTTAGCTAACATAGATGAAGTCTTAGCTACAATTGATGAAATCTTAGCTAACATAGACGAAATATTAGCTACGATTGGAGAAATGTTAGCTAACATAGACAAATAATCACCCAACATGGATGAAATCTGATAGTATAGAAGTTAATTAATAAATATCATACACATGAAAAAAGAACTTTTATTAGTTTTAGGATTTATCCTGGTCCTAAACGTATGGGGACAGCAATTGCCCTACCAAAACCCGGCTCTGACATCCGAACAAAGAGCTAAAGATTTAATCTCGCGCTTAACCTTGAGCGAAAAGGCCACGTTGATGTGCGATATATCGGATGCCATCCCACGCATGGGAATAAAGAAATTTAACTGGTGGAGTGAAGCTTTACACGGTTTTGCCAACAATGGGAATGTTACTGTTTTCCCCGAACCGGTTGGCATGGCAGCTTCTTTCGATGATAAGCTGGTTTATAGTATTTTCAATGCGGTTTCAGATGAAGCGCGGGCTAAATATAATGAAGCAACTCAAAACGGACAGGAAAATAAGCGGTTTTTAAGTCTTTCTGTTTGGACTCCGAATGTAAATATCTTTCGTGATCCACGTTGGGGGCGGGGACAGGAAACCTATGGCGAAGATCCATATCTGACTTCACGGATGGGAGTTTCGGTAGTGAAAGGTTTGCAAGGACCGGCTGATGCCAGGTATCGAAAACTTTTGGCTTGTGCCAAGCATTTTGCCGTTCACTCAGGTCCCGAATGGAGTCGTCATTCGCTAAACATAAATAATCTTGATCCGCGCGATTTGTGGGAAACGTATCTTCCTGCTTTCAAAGCCTTGGTCCAAAAATCCGATGTGCGTCAGGTGATGTGTGCTTATCAGCGTTTGGATGATGAGCCCTGCTGCGGAAATACGCAGTTACTGCAACGGATTTTGAGAGATGAATGGGGTTATAAGTATATGGTTGTTGCCGATTGTGGTGCAGTGTCCGATTTTTATACCAGCCACAAAGTTTCATCGGATGCTGTTCATGCTGCTTCCAAGGGTGTTTGGGCAGGAACCGATGTTGAATGTCAATGGGCTGACCATATTTATAAGCAATTACCGCAGGCCGTTTCTAAAGGGTTGATTACAGAAGAAGAAATAAACAAACATCTACTAAGAGTATTAGTAGGTCGTTTTGACTTGGGCGAAATGGATGACGACGCATTGGTTCCGTGGTCTAAAATCCCCATGTCGGTTGTAAATAATGATGAGCACCGGAAACTTGCGCTGGATATGGCTCTCAAATCAATGACACTGCTTCAGAATAAAAACAATATTCTTCCACTTGCTAAATCAAAGAAAATTGCTGTAGTAGGTCCGAATGCTAATGACAAACCAATGTTGTGGGGAAACTATAATGGAACTCCGGTAAGAACAATTACGATTCTTGATGGTATTACTTCCAAACTTTCTGCCGATAAGGTAATCTATGAGAAAGGATGCGACCTGGTAGAGGACAAAGTAACCGAAAGTTATTTCTCACAATGTTCAATTGATGGCAAAAAAGGCTTTAAGGTTAGCTATTGGAATAATAAAGACCTCACCGGCGATATTGTTGCCACGCAACAAATTGTAGATCCAATAAAACTGACCACTGCCGGTCAACACGAATTTGCGACGGGAGTACGTCTCGAAGGATTTTCGGGCAAATATGAAACTGAATTTACACCATCAAAGAGTGAAGATCTTGTATTCAAGTGTGGTGCTACCGGATATTTTGAATTATTGGTAAATGGAAAATCTCTTGCTAACTATAATAATTGGAGAACGCTTCCTACGCGCATTCCATTCAAGGTGGAAAGCGGACGGAAATATAAGATCGAAATACGTTATGCCCAACTAAACAATTGGGAGGCCAATCTTGAATTTAATTTAGGAAAAGAAATTGATGTTGACTATACCGATCTTATAAAGAAGCTTCAGGGAACTGATGTTGTGGTATTTGTTGGTGGTCTTTCCACCCAACTGGAAGGTGAAGAAATGCCGGTTTCGTATCCGGGTTTCAAAGGCGGCGATCGTACCGACATAGAACTTCCGGCTGTACAACGTAACTGCTTAAAAGCTTTGAAACAAGCCGGCAAAAAGGTAATTTTTGTAAACTGTTCAGGTTCTGCCATCGCCCTGGTTCCCGAAACACAGAGTTGCGACGCTATCCTTCAGGCTTGGTATGGTGGTGAGTCTGGTGGCCAGGCAGTAGCAGATGTGCTCTTTGGCGATTATAACCCATCAGGTAAACTGCCCATCACTTTTTATAAGAGCTTGAAGCAACTGTCCGATTTTGAAGATTATTCTATGAAAGGCCGTACCTATCGTTATATGTCCGATCCGTTGTTTCCATTTGGTTTTGGGCTAAGCTATACCACTTTTTCGATAGGTAATGCTAAATTCAGTAACACAGCGATTAAATCCAACGAATCTGTGGAGTTAACCATTCCGGTTTCCAATAAAGGTAAACGCAACGGAACTGAAATTGTACAGGTGTATGTTCGGAAGATGAATGACATCGATGGACCGCTTAAAACCTTGAAAGGCTTTCAGCGGATTGATGTAGCTGCCGGTAAAACCGCTCAGGCTGTAATCAATCTTCCTTACAATTCATTCGAGTTTTTCGATCGAACAACCGGAAAAATGGATGTAGCTGCAGGAGAGTATGAGGTTTTATACGGGAGTAGTTCTGATGCTAAAGATTTAAAAACAACAAAAGTAATTGTAAGCAAATGAAATATAAGATAATATTGGGGTTTATACTTCTAAGTTCACTGACTGTGTTTTCTCAGAAAACAACAGTTGTTTCGCCCAATCAAAAGGTAAATGTAGGGCTTTACAATACGCAAAATGCTGAAGCAGGTGAGTGGTATTTGAAAGTAGAGTATTCAAATAATGGACAAATAAGTGAAGTTATTCCGAAAATCATTTTAGGACTTTCTCGTGCGGATCAGAATTTTTCAAAAGAACTTAAATTTCAGAAAGCCGGTAAACCAGTCTTAATAACCGAACAATACGGTGCGCTGCATGGCAAACGTTCCCAATGCAGCAATTCGGCAAACGAAACGGTTGTTTCTTTTGAGAACCCGGGAAAAGCTAAATTGAACCTGATCATCAGAGCTTACAATGACGGTGTGGCATTTCGTTATGAGTTTCCCGAAAAGCAAGGCTCTTTTGTGATGAATGATGAACTGACAGCTTATTCCATACCGGATAGTACAAAACGATGGATGGAAAAATTTAATCCGGCCAATGAAGGTCTTTATTCAACCATGAAAGATGGAAACACTCAGCAAGACTGGGGTTATCCTGCACTGTTCAATACTGCTGATAAAAATAGTTGGTTTTTGATCCATGAGGCCGATTTAAACCGTAATTACTGCGGCTCTAAGCTGAGTAATGTTGCTGATAAATCGATGTATAAAATTACTTTTCCGGATCAGTGGAATGGGAGAGGAACAGGTGAATCAAAACCAACCATCACTCTCCCCTGGAAGTCACCGTGGCGTGTAGTTATTATGGGTAGCCTGGCTGATATTGTAGAATCTACGCTGGTCGATGACGTTTGTCCTCCTTCTGTTGTAACTAAAACAGAATGGATAAAACCGGGCATTGCATCCTGGAATTACTGGTCGAGCAACCACGGAACCAAGGACTTTAAAACGGTATGCGAGTTCGCCGATTTGGCTGCAACAATGGGCTGGCCTTACACCTTGCTCGATTGGGAATGGGATGCCATGGGCAACGGAGGAAAATTGGAAGATGCTTTAAAATATATTCATTCTTTAGGCGTAAAACCGTTGATGTGGTATAACTCAGGAGGAGATCATACCTGGGTTTCTGCTACCCCAAAAGATAGGATGTTGACGCACGAAAACCGGCAGGCTGAGTTTGCCAAACTCAAGAAATTGGGCGTTGCAGGTGTAAAGATTGACTTTTTCGAGAGTGAAAAGCAAAACATGATTAAGTATTATCTCGATATCTTGGATGATGCTGCAAAATTTGATATGATGGTTTATTTTCACGGTTGCCTGGTTCCCCGTGGATGGGCACGCACTTATCCGCACCTGATGACTTACGAAGGCGTGCGTGGTGCCGAATGGTACAACAATGGTCCGGAATTCACAACAACTGCACCCGAACACAATACCATTTTACCATTTACCCGAAATGTGGTTGGTGCAATGGATTATACCCCCGTAACTTTTACCAACTCTCAATTTCCGCATACAACATCGTACGGGCATGAACTAGCACTTAGCGTAGTGTTCGAGTCAGGCTTTCAGCATATGGCCGATCGTCCTGAAGGTTATTACGATTTGCCCGATGCAGCTAAACATTTCCTTATGGAAGTTCCGAATGCATGGGATAATACCAAACTCGTTGACGGATATCCCGGAAAGGATTTGATTATTGCCCGGAATAAGGGCAATGTCTGGTACCTTGGCGGTATTAGTGCCGGAAGATATCCCGAAGAAAAAACGCTAACATTCAGTTATCTGCCAGAGAATGTAAAATATCGACTTACATTAATAGCAGACGGTGAACATGATAAAAAATTAGTAACACAATACATGGTAGTTGATAAATCAAGTACTGTAAAAGTAAAATTATTGGGCAGAGGTGGTTTTGCAGCTTCTCTGAAACCGATTCAGTAATCAAAAACAATTCTCAATGGTAAGTCTATCAAATTTATCACCGCTAAAAATAAAAAAGCCTGTAATTATTGATTTTACAGGCTTTTCTAATTTTAAAAATTCTTTTTGCGGAAAGAGAGGGACTTGTATCCGCCAAATTTCATTATGTATATCAGTGAGTTATACTCGTAAAATACTTGGGTATCCGATTTTTCACCCGAAAAATTTTCACTAATAAAAGTAGCTTTTTAATTGAAAAATCGTGTATACAAAAATACGAAATTTCCATGATAATGCAAAGAATTGAAGGCTATTTTTTAGTATGGTTGAAACGCTATAAAATGATTGTATATTTTTATTTGTTCTATATTTTTACTTATAATGTATGATATATCAGTTATTATATATACTTTTGTATTGAAATATCAGTTGTTATGAAATCAAAAGGAACAAATTACACTCAGAAACAGAAGAATGTGCTTGCCACATTGGGTGAGAATATTAAATTAGCCCGTTTGCGCCGGAAATTATCTATTCGTTCTATGGCCGAACGTGCCGGTATTGCTGCATCTACATTAGGCAATATTGAAGATGGTTCACCATCGGTTTCACTTGGTAGTTATTTGCAGGTGTTATCTGTTTTACGTCTTGAAGATGATTTACTATTGATAGCTGACAAAGATCCGGTAGGCAGACAAGTTCAGGATGCCGGATTGATTGTAAAAAAGAGAGCCCCGAAAAAGAAAAAGACAGTATCTACTATTGATCATGTTGTAGACAAAGGGGACTCTGAAAAACCTGAATTTGAATAGTTTGTTATGAAACAGAATAAAGAAAAAGAAATATTGGTATATGCGGATTGGTATATGCTCGGTTCGCCTCAATTGATAGGAAAATTGTATTTTACTTCTCTCCGGGGTAAAGCTGTGTATTCTTTTGAATATGACAATGAATGGATAAAAACAGGTATTTCTATTGATCCAGAACTACCACTTTTCTCCGGATTACATTATGCCTCTTCGAATGATAATTTTGGTATCTTCAAAGATTCATCCCCTGACCGTTGGGGACAGTTATTGATGAAACGCAGAGAAATTCTTTTGTCCAAAATTGAGAAAACAGAACCTCGCACTTTGTTTGGAATTGATTTCTTATTGGGCGTACACGATAGTCACCGTATGGGAGGATTGCGTTTTAAAGAAACTGAACAGGGTGAATTTATGAGTAATGACCAACGACTAGCAGCTCCACCCTGGACATCATTAAGAGATCTTGAATACGCGGTTGAACAATATGAAAAAAATGTTGACGAGTTAGATGAAGCTTCCCTGAAATGGATTAATCAACTTATTGCTCCCGGATCATCGTTGGGGGGAGCTCGTCCGAAAGCAGATGTTGTTGATACACGCGGAAATCAATGGATTGCGAAATTTCCAAGTAAAAAGGATGATTCGGATGTCGGACTGTGGGAAATGGTTGTCCATGAACTAGCCATTCAAGCTAAAATTACGGTTCCAAATGCTTTTATAAAAAAGCTTGCTTCCCCTTATAATACTTATTTATCCCAACGTTTTGACAGGACAGAAGACAAAAAGCGGATTCATTATGCTTCAGCTATGACACTGCTACAACGGACAGATGGAGACGATGCAGACAGTGGAGTAAGTTATTTAGATTTAGTTTCATTTATTAAGTCTGAATGTACAGATACAACGGCAAATTTGGAAGAGCTTTTCCGAAGAGTTCTATTTTCCGTTTGCGTTTCCAATACGGATGATCATTTACGAAATCATGGGTTTCTATACACTGAAGACGGTTGGATCCTATCACCAGCATTTGACATTAATGCAAACGAAACTGGAACAGGGCTTAAACTGAATATTGATGAAGTGGATAACTCATTAGATATTGATTTAGTTATGAATACCGCTCCTTACTATTTGCTATCCGACAAACGTGCTTCAGAAATAAAAGAAGAAGTAACTAAGGCGGTTTCCTTATGGAGAAAGGTTGCAGCTAAGTACAAAATATCTCCTTCTGAAATAGAACGGAAAGCAAAAGCATTTCGGGTCTAATCATTCTGTATTGAATGTTCTGCGAACTACCCACAAATATAAAGCACTAAAAGTAAGATATTTAAATTAAAAACAAATTTAGTCTATTTGTTCCTCTAACAAATCTTTCCAAATAACAAATCCTTTTTTGGTATCTGAATAGTCGTGAAGAATTCTACTAAAATTTTCCGGTTTTGTTTCAAGGAATGTTTGTCTTCCGTTATTCCGAATAATTGAAAGTTGTTCGTCTATTGTTTTTAATTTGGATCTAAGTTGTGTTTTCTCTTTTTCAATGTGCCATAAATAAGTTGCTTCTTCGGTGTCAAGTGTTTCCAAAACTATATGAAATTGATTTTCACCTGAGAGTAAAAATACAAAAGAAAAAGGACTTAGAACAAACCTGATTTTCAGAATTGTTCTTTCATGCCTTTCAGCTAAGTATCTTAATTGCTTTGAATGCTTAAATTTTTTGTGGGTCAACAAATCGTCTAACAAAGCTTGTCCATCTGTATAAAGCTTCGGTTCATCATTGTCCTTCTTCAATAATTCATCAACAGTCATGAGATTATTATCAGTTTGGGGCTTCATGCCAAGAAAAGAATTTGTAATGAATTTAAATCTAATACCCTCAATTACTTCTTGATTAATTTTTTGTAGGTCAGTAGATGTGGCTAATTGCGATACTAATTCTCCATTTTCAAATTCAGCATAAATATCAAATGAAATAAACTTTGAGTTTAAAGTCTTTGCAAAATAGGGTTTTAAAACTTCAAATTCAGGTCTGATTTGAAGATTCTCAATTTCAAATTCTACCGGCTCTGCTATTTCTGGAATTATATATTTGAATAAAGCACTTCCATAACGAAAATCAAGGTCATCAATTGAGACTTTCATTTTCATCTCTATTTTTAGACTATTTTCAGCAATCGATATTTCTTCTGTCGGCTCGTCAAACAATGAGACTTGTTTCTCTATCTTCCGATAATAGGTATTTCTTTTCAGAAATAGTTTGTTGAGATAATCGATTTTGATATCCCTATAATCATAGATTGTGGGAGTAATCTCCGACCGTTGAACTCTGCCAATATACTGAATTAGTTTTCCTTCGAATGCAAAAGGATATACCAGAAAAAGAGAATTAGCATTTTGCAAATCAGATCCTTCACCAAAATACTGTCCGGTAGTGATGAGGACTTGATAACTTCCTTCTTTGAGTGTTTTCCATTTCTGGTTTCGACTACTTTCTGAATCGTCTCCACTTAAAGTTATCGTTTCATACGATTGTTTCAGATATTGATTTAAAGTATCGATATGTTCTTTTCTTTCAGTAATAACAACCACTTTCTTACCTAGTTTTAGCTCAGCAAAAATATCTTCTAAAATGAGTTTGTTTCGCGTAGAATCGTGAATCAGTATTTTTGAAAGGGTTTCAAATTGATCCGTTTTTGAATTAAATGGAATGTCAAGTTCCGTATTTCGGATGATAATTTTAGCTTGTTTATACGACGAAATCTCTGTTGGCTTTATTTCAACAATAATCTCTCCTAAGTGAGAAAAAATAATCTTACCGTCGTTATATTTTCTAAACGGTGTAGCGGTCAAACCATATAAATAATACGTCGGCAGTTTGGCAATTGTATCTCTATATGTTTTGGCTGGAATATGATGGCATTCATCAACGATAATAGTTCCAAATGAGTTTGTGAAACTGTCTGATTCCAGGTTATTTAATTCTTTGGATAAACTTTGAATTGTTGCAATGGTAATCTTTTTACCAACCCTACTCTTCCCTGATCCAATTCTTCCGATTTCATGTTTAGGAATGCCCAGAAATGTTTCAATACGCTCTATCCATTGCTCTACCAACTGTTTACGGTGAACAATAATTAATGCTGGTTGACTTCTCTCCGAGATAATTTTTAGTCCAACTATCGTTTTGCCTGAACCGGGAGGTGCTACTATTACACCAAAATCTTTTTTAGCCACAGTTTCGATAGCAATTTGTTGGTGTTCTCTAAGTTGAGCATTGAATTGAAATTCAACTGGATTCAGCTTTTTTCTTAAATCATTGAACACGTATTCGATATTATTTGCTTGGCAAAACCGAATTAGTTTACCAATAAAACCCCGCGGAACAATAACTTCGTTTTCAGTTTCCTCTACAAATTTAAAATAACGGTCAGTTTCAAAGGTGTTTTTACCCGCTTTCGTTTTAATAAAGTATTCAGTGTTTGCAAAATTCAGTTCCTCTTTTAAAAAGTTTATTAATGAGGTAGATAAACTGGTTCTTTTGATTTTGACCACATTACTTAATGTGAATGTAAGCTTATTGCAAATTGTTGCAGAAGTTGTCGAATTTGCTGTGAGTGGGTTACTTGAATCAAAAATGTTTGAAATTGAAACTAATTGATAAAGCTCATCGAGCTTCGCGATTGTGATACGGTGAATATTTTTCAAAAAATCAAACTGATCCAGAATCGGTTGAAAAGTATCTGTATCCAAAAAGCAACTATTCCCTTGTTCAACAGTCTTTCTGTACAACGGCAAAGCGATAAGATTTCCCAATCCTTTTCCTGAAAGAAAATCTTGGTTAGGAAATAATCTATCAAAACTAGAACTCTTATCGAATACTGAAAAAACACCGGATTTTTCTAGTAATGAAAGAATAATTTTTCGGCTTCGGATGGCAGGATATGTTTGTTCAAAGAATACCCAAATATGTCCACCTTGACCTGAACGAGAGCGTTCTAAATAAGCTGGTATTTCGTTCTCATGACAAACTTTCAAAAATATTTTACATTCCTCTAACCAATTATCGTCATCAAAGTCAGCTACAATGAACCAAGAAGTATTATCAGGAAGTAATGGGTATATTCCGATTAATTGTTCACCCCTCAAATGCTTTTCAATTTCTTTCTCAGATAAAGGCAAATATGTTTTGTCTGAATAGTTCTGAAAAGTGCCACCTCGCATTTTATGTGCACGATATAAGTATGGGTCATAAGCGTATGCAGGCATATAACCACTTTTCTTGCCATTCTCCCAACGCACTGCAAACACATCTTCTCTGCCATGGAAAACAGATTTAAAGATTCGGATATTCATGTCTACTATATTGCTCAAAGCTTGATCTGTTTTTATATTGCGGCTGATTAATGATATTGATAAAGACCGCTTGCAGACTATTTATTAGTGTAGTTTGAATATATTATTTAGGAAGATAACTAGCCTTTGGTATGCTTTTGTTGTCTGTTATCCTGTAATGAAGGGATGTACCTGTTCGGCTTTTAGTCCTGTATATTGGCAAAATTCGTCAATGCTGACGAATTGATGTTCCTGCTTTTGATAGTGATTTCTTATCTGTGCAAGTAACGATCTGCCGTAACGTTCGCTTTTGCCTGTAATGCGTTGCACATCCTTCGGGTATATGCAAATACGTTTGACTTCCATTGTGTCATTATTTTCAATGCAAATTTACAAATAATTGTGCGTTTAATAAAACATTTTTAGGCAATAACGGCAGATATAGACATTGCCGGAAGTGCCTGTGTTCAATGTTGTGAATTCAGTATATACTTTTGTTCTAATAATTTTAAAACATAGTATTATGGCACAACAAAAAAGTATTCTAAAATTACAAGGAACCATCGGCGGAATTACGTTCTACAAATCACAAGATGGTTATCTGGCCCGGGAAAAGGGTGGAGTTGATGCTTCCCGAATTGCGAATGATCCGGGATTTGCCCGTACACGTGAAAATGGCGCTGAGTTTGCCAATGCAGCTTCTGCAGGGAAACTCTTGCGCGATGCTGTTCGCGTATTGGGTAAAGATGCATCTGATGGACGTGTAACAGCTCGTTTAACTCAAACCATGACGCAAATCAAGAACATGGATGATGCTAATGTAAGAGGTGAGCGAAGTGCTGCTGAGGGCATGGCAAAGGCAGAAGCCAAGTTATTGTTGAAAGGGTTTAATTTCAACGTAAACTCCGTGCTGGGAGCTGTTTTGTACAGCCCGTATCAAGTGAATGTTGCCACAGGTGAAATCAGTGTTGCTTCAATCAATCCACAAAATGATATTAGTATTCCTTCAGGTGCTACCCATATTATTTTTAAGGGTGGTTGCGTAAGCATTGACTTTTCAACAGGAGATTCTGAAATTGCAGTTTCTGAACCTATTCGTTTGGCAATAAATGCTGCTGCTAAACCTCTTTCTGTCAAACCTGCGGCTGTTCCTGTTCTAGCCGGAATCAAGTTCTTTTTGCTGTCGATTGATTTTGTACAATCGGTAAATAACGTAGATTATTCGTTGAATAACAATGCTTACAACGTGTTGGCTATTGTTGAAGTTGTTTAATTCGCCTAAAGATTAAGCCATGGAAAAAGAGAATAATGTTACAATTAGTAACCCGAATGAAATGAACATCGCAGAACGGGTGAAAGCTCCGACTCCGAAGTTTTTCAAAACGTTGCGTACAATTGGATTAGGGTTGGCAGCCTTAGGTGGAGGTATTCTTGCAGCTCCGGTGGCGGTTCCGGCTGCACTGGTGACTATTGCCGGTTATGTTACGTTGGCTGGTGGTGTGATGACTGCTGTTAGTCAAACTGCAGTTGATACTAACTCCAAAGTCAGTGGCAATGGCACTTCCTGAATCAACCCATAATGGGCAGGTATATGCCGGAACTTGTGGAGGCATGTTTCTTTCAGTCTTCAGCAATATGTTTGTGGAAGACCTGGTAAGAACGGTGATTTTGGCTGTCGTTGGTGCTGCAGTGAGTTTCGGCGTCTCACTGGCCTTAAAGAGTTTGATTAAGCGAACAAAACGCTAAAAATCTACTGTTTTATATGGTGTGGTAACCTTTTCAGTAGTAAAGCCTCCCGCGTGGAGGCTTTTTTGTGTCCAAATGTTACATGCTGTATCAAAATCAACTATTTCTCTCTATTGGGGCTAACTCAACGCAGGAATGAAGGCAACCGCTGGAAAGGGTGGGGAAGGGCTTGGGTATTGACTGACTGAACTAATGGAGCTTGCGGAATGGAAAGGAAGGAAATAACCGAAGCTGCGAGGTACTGAGGTGGATGCATGAACGCAATGAAGCCGAAATGAATGCACCGACCGCAAGCACATGTAATAAACACGATTGCCTGAAGAGACTGCAACAACTATAGGTGGTGGGGTTTTAGTGGCTTTTTTTTCTTCATATAATATATTTAGACGATGGTAACTCACATTTTTTTGCACAAAGTGCCAAACACATCTACAAATAATGAAAAGCGATAAATGCCCCTCGTAAAAAGGGGCTGGGGTTTCCATTTTTTGTATTCAGCTGTCCCCTATTCGTCAAAAGCGGTTCGGGAAAAACTGCCTTCAATAACACGAGATTTTTACCGAACGGCTTTTGCGGGGCATTAAAGTCAAGTCGTCACATTTCTTATTTGGTTTTTATAAAATTATTTATCGCTTGCGGTTTTAGAAAAACCAAGTAAGGTCTGTGTTCCGCTCTGCCTATTTGTAAAATGGTTTTGATAAGCTATTCGGTTATCAATATCATTTTTACAGGCGATATTGCCGGAACGGCTTTAAACGCAAACTAAGCTTGTTTTATTCTTTCCTTACTGCCTATTGTTTGGCGAAATAAATACTTTCCGCTCTCCCGTATGGGGGTTGTCTTCGGGCAGCGGAGCGGGGTAAAGGGGTTGATCTTGTGCGGCTATTATACATAATTTGGTTATGGGCTTCCCTATTGATTTGCCTTTAGGCAAGGGAATGACCATTAACTACATGTTATGTATAATAGCTTTGAGTTGTTTTTTTTCTGGCGCAAGTGCAGCACGGTGGTGGCGGTTGGAGTACAAACGTCTTTTTTGCAACCCCTTGCCCCCTTGAAAAGGGGGTATTGCAAAAAGTGTGACAGAAAAAAACAACAGAAGGGTGGATTGTGCTGAAGCCTGCAAAAAGACTGTGCAAGCCATGAGGTACGAATGGTGAGGATTTTTGCAGGCTGGGGATTTTGCCCTGCGGAGCTGCCCGTAATTATCTTTCAGGCTTGCCTGACCGCTTTTCTTTGATTTTAAATTACAATAATCTCCACAGTTCAAGCCTATTCTCGCATTCAATTTTGGGAAGATTTAGGCGAGGGTTTATTACCTCTCTCAATTCTGTTAGTTTGTCTATGGCATTTTGGGGTGTAATCGTATTAGCTTCTACCATCTTATCAAACACCCACAAATGCCCATAAACTGTGAATAGTTTTTTTGTTGCAAATTTACGGAGATTATTGTCTGAGGTCAAAAGATCGCCTGTCACTTTTCTTGCACAAACAATTGCCGAACAATCTTGCTCGGACAATTGTCTCTTTTCGGCTTGAAGTAGTGTAATATCCATAAGTTCACTATCTGTCAATTGAATTACTGTCAGTGCCCCATTGTCAACGTACACTTGTAGCTTTTCCACTTGCCAGTCATGCAGCTCATCAAGAATCAAGTCTGTAGTATAGAATTTAAGTTGTAATGAGAAAAAGTGAGGCAACAATTGTAGCTTCACTAAATCAATAAGAATATTTGCATCGTTTACAACTATAATCATATTTGTATGAATTCGTCCCTAAAGGTTGCTAATTTTTGATTGGCAAGATTAGCAGCCTTGCTCATAGAAATCACTTCTTCTGAAGCCGCACGATATAGCAACTGCTTGAAACGGGTTGATTGTTCTCTGCCAATGTATGATCCAAAGCCGATTTCTTTTTTATGGTTTTCCGCTTTATTTACCCACATTCTAAATTCAATATAGTATGCTTCGGTAATAACACCCAAGTTTCTTGCCCGCGCCATTAAAGCCTGAATAGAAATGCCATAAGCTTCTTTTATAACTATTAATTCAGGAATGCTTACACCTCTTCTATTCGTGCCAAGCTCCAGGAGGAAAGTTTCTTTTGGCATTAGCATAGCTCCTGCAAAGCGATGACATAATTTTTCTTTTACTTTAGATTCTAATTTTTCGTCAAAGGAAAGCAACAAATGACCTAATTCATGCAAGGCAGTAAAACGCTTGCGTTCAATTGAGTAATTTTTATTAATTACAATAACCGGTATTTTGCTATTTGACCAACCCGATAGTCCATCAAAGTGTTCGTTAGCATTTAGTTCAATTACTTTTATTTCTTTATCTTCGAGTAATTCAATTACATTTGGTAAGGCATTAAACCCTATTTTCCAACTATTTAGCAATGCATTAACTGCATTTTCCACGTCTTCTCCATTGTTAATCCGTATGTGTTGGATTGGATTTACAAATGCTGAACCTAAATTTAAAAATTGTTCTAATTCGATATATCGAGCAATAGTGTCGATAGCTTCTTCTTTGATTGATTTTACTTCTTTTTCGGGAAGTTTACTTTTCTTTCTGAATTCAATATTGTCGATTTCTATGGTGTATGGCCTGAAAAAGTAATCAACTTTTACTTTCAGGGCATTGGCTAATGCCAGTAGCACTTTGCTATCGGGCATCATTAAACCTTTTTCATATTTAGTAATGGCGTTATGACTAACAATGCCATCCATTTTATTCGACAATTCACGCAAAGACAAACCGGCTAAGGTTCTTGCTGACTTAATTCTTTTTGCAATAATGTCTTTCATATTCGTTTGATTGAGTGGTTTACAAAAATACAATAAATAGTTTATGTGTAAACCACAAACTATTGATAAATGTTTGATATTTAAGATTATTTAAACAAATCAATTGGAGAATTTTATATTAGAAGTTCTATTATGCTTTTAGAACGCAATTGAACCCCACCTTATTAAAAGACAATATTTCACGATATAATCAGTTTCACAATCAATAGAATCAGAATCAAAAATAAAGCAACAACAGCAATTACAGTATATTTTTTCCAGTTGGAGATTTCAGATTTTAGAGTCTTTTTTTCTTCCTGTAGGTTGGCAATTGTTTGATTGGCATTTTCAAGACGAATCAGATTTTCATTATTTGTTTGAGTTGCCATATTTGTTTGTTCCTTTTGAATTGCCAGTTCTTTCAAATTTGCCTGTAACTGGCTTGCTGTACTTCTTTCTTCCCTTTCTTTTACATCCACAACCCGATATAGGTTTTCCATTTCCTTTTGAGTCTCGGACAACTCTTTTGAAATTTCTTTTATTTGGTGGTCTTTTGAGCTTAATTTTTCATTCAGTTTCTCGATTTCGGAAACGAGTTTTGCATTGGCTTTCTCAAGGTTTTTGAATTTATCGTTTTTGAATTTTAGTTGATTGAGTTTGAATGACAAAAACCGTTTGAAGATTGGTTTTAAAGTGTCGTCCCGAAATTCTTTTGCCTTTATCAAATTGTCGTAAGCCAATTCAAAGTTATTATTATCAAACTCCTTAATGCAATCCTTGTAATAGAAATTTGCCTGACTGTCTGATAATTCATCATTGATTGCCATTTCATTGTTGGCGGTTTGAGATAGCCTGATTACTTCATCGCGTACAATAATATCACTCAGTTTAATAGGTGTTCTGAGTTTAATGCCTTCAAGACTTGTACATCTGCTTAATGCTACATAAGTATGTCCGGCAGAGAATGCACCGCCACCCATATCAATGACCAACTTATCAAAGGTCAATCCCTGGCTTTTGTGAATGGTAATTGCCCACGCTAATTTAATCGGATATTGTGTAAATGTGCCAATAACTGTTTCAATGATTTTACCAGTTTTCTTGTCGAGTTCATATTTCAGGTTTTCCCAAGACACTTTTTCAAGGTTGTATGTAACTTTCTCTTCTTTTTTATTGATAGAAACCGAAATACTTTTTTCGGTTAATTCTTCAATTACTCCAATTGTGCCATTTACCCATCTTCCGCCTCTATCATTTTTCACAAACATGACCTGAGCACCTTTTTTGAGATCTAAGACCTTATTGGTAGGCAATAAATCGTCATTGTTTGAATTCTCTCTACCGAATTTTCCTTCAATAATTCCTTCGAATGTAAAGAGAGTACCTTCAAGTTGATTTAATTTTTGCAAGTTCGTAGCATCGACAATATCTCTTTTTGTGGCCAATGTAATAAAACCGTCGTTATCATTGGGAGTGAAATTCGGAATATAGTTCTTGTTAAGTTCTATCAAATCTTCTGTCTTTGCCTGATTTACTCTCACTTTATTGAGAAGTGAGATAAACTTTTCATCGCTTTGCCGATAAACCTTTTTAAGTTCGATATTCATGAAATTCATTTCCTTGAATGTCCTTGCACTAAAGAAATAGGGTGAATCGTAATACTTATTGAGAATTTGCCATTCATCCCGCTGTGCTATTGGTTCAAGTTGAAACGTATCACCAACGAATAAAATTTGTTTACCTCCAAATGGTAAGTGTTTTTTTCCACCATAATTCCGTAGCCGATAGTCAATAGCATCAATAACATCAGCCCTAACCATGGATATTTCGTCAATAATAATCAAGTCTGCTTTTTTAATAATTTCACGTTTTTCTTTGCTGAAATTATCAAATCCTTGCTTTTGAGCCTCATCAAATAATTCCCAAACGAAAGGAATGAAAGGGAGCTGAAAAAAAGAATTAATTGTCATTCCTCCGGCATTGATAGCAGCGATACCTGTAGGAGCAACAATGATATAGTTTTTAGTGGTATTTTTGGCAATGTAACGGAGAAATGTAGATTTACCTGTTCCTGCTTTACCTGTAAGGTAAATAGAACGATTTGAATAAAGAATAAGCTGCTCGGCATACTTGAATTCTTTATTATCCAAATCAAAATTTTCAGGAAAATCATTCATATTTATATGTTTAGCGTTTCTTTATAATTTTAGCCTTATAATAGTCCAATACAATCATTAGGACTATTGTTGCTATACGCACACCAATCCATATAGCCCGATATAAATAATAGTTGGTATCTCCGCGTGGAATTCCACTTTCAGTATCAGTCAGGCACTTAATTGCATCTGTTGTATTTATAATCACGAAACAACTAAGAGCAACTGTCAGAAGTAAAATTATCTGAACTGTGTAATAGATTAGTGTTTTCATTTATCTCCTTCTGTTTTTATCTGTCTTTTCTCCTTTTTAAACTAAGGGGAAAGAGAATCCGTAATCTTCACTACTCACATACGTTTCATTATAAATATCCATCATATTTAATGTTTGGATGTGGCTATTGCCATCCCTACCATTACAACTATATAAATTAGCAAACCCCAAAGTGTCCCCAGATTTAACTCTCGAGCTATATCCTTACGCTTCTTTAGTCTGTTTACAAAGGCAATAAATAACAGTATAGAAACAGAAATAAACAAGCCTGCCAGCGAGAAGAACATGGGCACCAGGGCTTGATCGCCGGCTTTATAATCCTTTACATATACTATTAATGCAGAACAAATTGTATACACAATAGCTACTATAACTATACGTAATTGAATTCTTGATGACATCTTATGAAAGTTTTTGCTTTTTCTTGCCCTCGTTTGTAACGAAGGAAGTATGATTCGACCGTTCAAAAAAATCGTCTAATTGTAGCTTGAGTACATCTATAACACTCATATTATTTTGAAATATGTTTAGTATAAGACTGTATCAACTTGCTTTTAGGATTATTGCTTCTGTCTAAGTTCTCAACACCAAACTTTTCTTTAATCTTTCTACCCAATGCTTTATTCACTGTATCTAAGTCTTTATCAGATACTAGTCTTAAATAATCATGCATTAAGTCTCCATTATTTTCAATATACTGAAAAACTAGGTCTGTAAGCTCTTCATTAAACTTATCTGTTACTTTTTGTGCAAACTTTTCTGTTGTCATGGTAAATATTTTATGGTGCTATTTAATCAATCCAAGTTCTTTTCCAATATCTTGATATAACCTAGCTAATGGACGTTTGTGTACCAAGACATCTTCTGCATAATTACCAAGAATAAACCGATTTAATTCTTCATCGATAAAGTTGAAACCTAATTCTTTTAATGATTTTCTGTATTCTTCAGTGTATTGAAACTTACTTTTATATATTAACTCTACCACATGATCACTATGTTCTTTATATAGCTCATCCAATTTAAAAACAGAAATATGCTTTTTAATTTTTTGCTCATTGACAAAATAAATATCAATATTATCTTCTGAAATTTTTGAGTCATTGAATTCTACTGATTTGAGTTTAAAAGAAAGTTTAAAATCATCATTATTCACCTCATAAGGATTTATCATTGTATATCTATCATCACGAGGATCTTTTGAATGTTTTGCATTTACTCCATTACAAACTGGACATGATGGAATTAGATTATAGTACGAAAGTGCTAAAAATGGATATATACTTTTAGGATAAAAATGATCTAACTGTGGTTTTACACCATTTTCTGTAGTAATGTATATATAACTTCTATTACAATATGGACAAGTGTTTAATTTAATTGACTTAATAAAGTTGTATTTGTTGAATCTGGCATCATCATAACCTTTATCAATAAAGATGTGCTGAAAGAAAAAATTAATATTTGATTTGCTCTTAATTACATCTGGATATCCTTTATTTACTTCTTCAATTATATTTCTTAGGTCATTGGGTTTACCTTTTATTATATCATCTAACTTATTTTCAACGCAAAGATAATCTTCGATAAACATCAATGTTTTTTTTATTTCAGATGTCTTTAATATGTATGATTTCTTATTATGAATAAACCCCTTTTTTAGAAAATCCTCATTTATCGTTGTTATCCATTGTAAAATTGGAGACACTACTTTATGGTGATTCTCAACTGAACTTTCAAATATCGGTACTTTGTACATTTTCTAAAGCTTTAATTTTTTCTTTATATTCAGCTATTTTTTTTTCTTTATATTTATTGTCATCATAAAATCGCAAAAGAAACCTATTCTCAATTTTTTCTTTAATAAAGTTGTCTCCTATTAATTGAATGGTTTTATAGAGTCTATCCTTTTCCTCTTCCGATTGGCCATCTTTCTCAATGTCATTTATTATCTTGTTGATTCTATCCTTTGAGAAATCTCCCATCAACCCTGTTCTTAAAAAGAAACTATGTCTGAGTAAATCATGTATATTAGCTCCAAAAGTATCTATGTCAATATCTTTCTGTTCGCCTTCTTCTAAAAACATGATATTCTCTTTAGGAATATCTGATAAAATAAATGGAGAGTGTGTAGCAATTACGATATTGAAGTAGTCAATTCTGGTAAAGTTTCCCTGTATTAAATAATGAATAAGTTTTTGAATAAATTGACGCTGATATTCCGGATGAAAATACAATTCAACTTCCTCAAGAACAATATTGACAATATTATAATGTACGCTCTTACTATCGTCAACCACCGTATCAAGATTCTTTAAATGATACAATAAAGTGCTTAGATAAAACAGGAATTGTCGTTCGCCAGAACTCATATGATTAAAAGTAATGGGTACATTCTGTGAGTTGAATAAATTAATATCGATTCTATAAAATGGAGGTGGAAAAGATACTAATAATTTATCAATATCATTAAGTTTACTATGTGACGAAAATTCCAATATAGTCCTTTGAATATAATCTTGTTCTAATGAATTGTAATCTTCAATTACCGAATTTTCAATATCATCCGCAATATATTTTATGAAATTTATAGTTTGTCTAATCTTTAATGTTGTATGTGAATAATCATCTAATATTTTATCTACTAATTTTTTTATTTCTAGTTTGTCATCTTCATTTATTAGATAGTCATTGAACTGAATCTGACTTTTATCAATAAAATTGGTATAATTTGGATATTTATATGAAATCGAAAATGTTTTATAAACTAAGTATTTGTAAGCATCTATCAGTTTGTCATTATTCAAAATTTTCAGGTCATAGCATCTTAACGTAAAGTTAAAAATATCATTCTTTTCATCATCAATAAACACTTCTATTATCTCCTTTTTTGAACTAGTTTTATTGTTTTTAATTTTATATTTTTCTGTCACATGTTCCTTGTTATATTTAAAAGACAAACTATTGAACGTATAACTATCCATAAACTCAATACCTTGTTTATGGAAATAGTAAAATAGAAAAGCAAGTCTAAAATTTGTTAGATTTTTTTCAGATTCCACATCAATTATGCCTTTATCCCTGTATGGATTAAGCACCAATGGGGTTAAATACCCATCGTTTTTATGGAAAACCTTATCAATCCAGACTCTATCCTTTTTATCATCTGGATTTCCGAAATTAATATCTTTACCAGAACTTTCATTGATATAATCATTTGCATTATAGGCATGAAATGAGTAATTAGAAACAATTGTAAAAAAGAATTCTCTGAGAATTTTAAGTGATTCTGTTAGTTCTAATTCACCAAGACATTCACCATCTTTTTCAGCATAAAGATCATCAAATTCACCTAAATGAATGAACCCATTTCCTTGATTAATATAAACCTTGTCATTGTTACATTTTAAACAATGAAGTTTTGAAGATTGAACTCCTTCATTTGATACCTCAACAATTTCATAAAATAATTCCGCGTTTAGATTATAAATTGTATCTAAATCTGGGTATTCATGTAAGCTACTTTCAAATTCTTTTTTAAAAAGCAAAAATGACAAATTGTTGACAAGCCTCAATAATGTTTCTATTACAGAACTCTTCCCACTACCATTTTTCCCAACTATAGCATTAATATTTATTTTCTCGGAATAAAAGTTCTCTGGGACAGAGTAAAATTGGTTCAGTACAAGTTCATCTTCACCTTCAATATATTTGTTGTTAAAGAAGTAGGGTTTTCCTTCTTTCAATACTTTTTGAATACCTTCATTACACTCAGGCAATATGCGCAATGCAATTAATGAGAATTTTTTCATGTTATATTTATTCATTGTACTATCTTTCAAATGTAAAAGTTAATTTAAACCCCAATTGTCTACTTCTCTATTCCATACCTTTACTGACTTTGAATCATAAAAAATATATTCTCTTCCTTTAAAAGTGAATTCATTTCTCCATTGTTGAATCTTATTAATTATCTTTTGATTAGTCTCAGAGCTTTGTTCTCCATAAAGACTAATGAAAATCTTTTTTAATTTAGCGTTATCATTCATAATTTCAAACACATGGTTATCCTCATCTCTAATTGAATGTCCAAAAATAAATAAATCACCACTTAAACCTTTTAGGCTAGAAAATGATCTTGCTAAATATCCATTTTCTTTTATCCGCTGCATTTTATGCTCTTGCGTACCTTCTGAAATAAAAACCGGAAACTTATTGTCATTAATAGATTTTCTTACCTGTTCACCAATTGTTAGGAGCTTATTTTTCCATGTGAATTTCTGAATTACAGCATGTTTATCTTTAAAAATATGCATAGCTCCATGTAAATAGTAAAGAGTTTGTTGGTGCTCACGCCCAATCTCCCATGTTACCATAGAATTATCGTCATAATCAGTTCTAAAACCATCATCTGACTTTAATCTGTGAAGGTCATCATCTATGAAATGCATAAAAACCCAATATAATAATAAATCATAATTGAATGTGTACTTTCGACCTTCTTCGAAATGTTTCAAAAACTCATAACAACTAAGGTATTGGTCAATGCTTATTGTACTTGGATTTTCTGGATGCGATTCAGTAATAACCGTTATCAAAATTTCTTTCAGTTTTTCTGCATCGAGTTTTACTTTCTCATAGATTAATCTGTCTTCATCGTAATAATTAAGAATACGCAAACTTTCGGTAAGTTTTAGAACTACATATTCAAAATCCGATGTGTTAAACTCATCAAAAATAGCTTTTATATTGGAGTCAGTAATTTTTTCCGCTAATCTTTTGTAATTAAAGATATGTGGAAACAAGTCAACACTAAAACCATTCCCTAAAATTAAATGTTTTTTTGGATTCGAAGATTCAATACATTCATCAAAACTAAATATTTTTTCCATACTATATTAATTTATTGGCCAACTTCATATTAGCCTTACCAACTAAGTTTATCAACAAGTTGACTAAAGAAACCCACTTTACCATTTTCCATTTTCTTTCAAATACTCTACATTTTTGAAAGCAGCTATTTTTGCATTATCGACATCATCGTATTTATTATTCCCGTATGTATCATCAATCTTGAGCTTAAATTTCCCAGAGAATCTATCTCTGAAAATGAGTAAATGATGATTCTCATAATTTAAAAAATAGTTGTCATTTCTACTTACCCGCCATTCTCTATTTTTCCAATTTGATTTTCTTGAAGCCCTATTTTTGAGTTCTCTTTCTCGTCTTTCAGGATTCAAATAATCACCCGTCATTTTTTCTGCACAATTACAGCCAACTCTGAACTCTTCTCCATACTCATCATGCGACACAATATGAACATACCGGATTTTGTCGTGCCCACACATCATGCAGCATTCATAATCCGTATCACATTCCGATTGGCCATCTTCGCGTATGTCTTCGACATCAAGCAATCGCCAACCCTTATGTGGAACACCCGATATTTTCCAGTAATTTGGCATTTACATATTAGTTATGATTCCGGCCGTTCAACTAATTTTCCCCAACCGTCAGGTACAATTTCTTTTCTGCGCATCCAAACCAAGGACTCATTTAGGCGATCTCTGTATTTTTCCTTATTTGGATCCCAATCTAAAAAGTCTTGTTTAAGAAAGTCATCGGTTATTACTTCGTTTCTTATTATTCGATTATTCCAGACAGCATAGAGCGTGGCAATAATTTCACAATGATCCCATGTAGAACTTCTGAATTTGCTGACAAATTGATTAATCTCAGTTGTCTCGGTTGAGAAGTTCTCATCAAACAATTCATCGATATTATTCACCCCACCCAATGGCAGATAATGAACTTGCTTTTTATCACATTTATCTTGTATAGAATGATAAAGCTGATATTTATTTAAGGTTAACTCAATCTCTTTAATCAAATAATCATCATAAGGTCCTGCCACTTTAATTTTATAGTGAGAATTGAAATCGAGTTTACAAACATGTTCAATTAAATAAAGTAGTTTCATAAGCATAACCCGACCAAAGCCCTTTGAATTAAATTGTTTGATAAGATAAGAAGCTAATGCAGTTCTTTCAGCCAAATTGCAAATTCTTGGTTTAAACTCAATAACCGGAACTTCTTTAATTTCATCTTTCTTCTCTTTCACCTCAAACGCCCCATGCAACAATGCTTTAAGCAACTGCTCTGTGGCTTGCTGATTGGCTATGATATGTTCCTTGAGTTGTTTGGTTTTTTCTAATTGCCTTTCTATTTCGGCAACTATGCGCTTTTGTTCGGAAAATGAAGGAAGTGGAATTGGAAATCTTTCAAGATTATATTTTGGTAATCCCTCTCTACCCGCTCCTGTTGTTGACGAAAAAACGAACTTTTGAAAATAAGGAGACATTATTAGCTTATGAAAGAAATTGGTGTTAACCAATAACGGACGTATAATACAAACATGCTGACTAACATTTCCTTCAATAAATTGAGGTGGAACTAGTGCACAACGACCTAATGATCCTCCTGTTATATTTAAAAGAATATCATTTGGATACACAACTGTTCCATTCATTTGTTTTTGAACTTCATCAGATACAAATTTAATATCATCGTATACCAAACCATCATTATGTATATTCTGTGAACGGAAAAATGGAAATCCTTTTTTGGAATAATTACTACCTTTCGGCGTACTTCCCGACCCAATTTTAGAACATATTTCTCCTAACCTACACCACACCCAACTTTTAGGAATTTCAAAAGGAATTTCTTTTGCTTTAATAGGCGGTAATGGTTTTTCTTTTTTGCCCGATTTTGATTTCTCTGTTTTAATGCGTTTCAGCAGTTTATTAGCTGGTTCATCTGAGGCATCTTGTGCCACCAACTTACCTTGCACCGCTTCTTGTAAGATGGCTTGGTTCAGGTTTTCAAGTTGGGTGAGTTGAAAATTTAGTTCGATTGATAATTTTGAAGCTTTAAGTTGTGAATTATGAAGATTGATTATCTTTTTCTCAATGGCATTATTGAAATATACAAAATCAGGTTTAAAACTTCTATTTTCAAAATCACTTAGGAAGTATATTATATTATTCTGTTCTGATACAGGTGGAAGGGGTATTAATGCTAACTGTCCATCCTTAGTACCCAATCGAGGCATTTTCATTCCTTTAGTCAAACTATTCACATGATTTATAAAATCTAGCCGTTTTAAAGCATATCTAAAGTAATAAGGGTTTATTCCACCGTAACAACTCAACGGTAAAATTTCTGTTGTGCACACACCATCTTCATCAGCAACAATAACTTTGTCTAAATATGGTCGTAGTTTTGAGTACAACACATCACCTGCTTTGAATCTGCTCTTTGTGCTTAATGAAGATCTTTCCTCAAATCTAATTTTACAAAGTAATCTTGATGAGGTTTTTTCAATGTCTTCTAAATCTAAAACCCAAGTTTCATTTTTTAAATCTTTTGGTTCTGCTTTTAAACTCGTTCCATAATCAGTGATTTCCCCTAATCTACACCATACCCAATTATCAGGAATTTTATACGGAATTTCTTCAGGTTTGATAGAGGGAAAAGTGTCTTTACTCTTACAAAATATTGACTTTTCTTCTTTTATTTTTTTAAGTAACTCAAATCCACTTTCAATACCAGTATTTTTCAACTGACCCAATTCATAAATTATGATTTGAAAATACGCACCTGCACTATTATCATACAATTGAGTCCAGTTTAGTGCATTACTGTTTGATTTAGGTTTTCTTCCTCTACTCATTATGTCCAATTTCTAATTGAGTTAGTAATTGCAATGATTTATTGAAAGAGTTTTGTAGTTTAGATATAATGGCATTTCTATCATAAACCACTTCCTCTACAATCTTATTTGGATTTTTTATATCCAAATCATAGCCACGCTCAATAATGTTATCTTTGGAAACTTTCCAACTAACTTCACTTTCTTCACGGTTGTTCCACCACGCTTTTATGTCGTCAAATTCTTCTATTCGTATGGGTTTAGTTTTGTTATATGCTTTTTGTCCTTCGGGCAAAATGTGTTCGTAATACCAGATTTCTTTCGTCTGTTTACCTTTTTCGAAGAATATCAGGTTGGTATTTACGGTAGCATAAGGAGCAAAAACCGATTGTGGTAGTCGGATAATAGTGTGTACATTACAGTCTTCGAGCAGTTTTTGGCGTACACGTTGTTTTACGCCTTCACCCGTAAGGCTTCCATCGGGCAATACAATTCCGGCACGTCCGCCGTTGTTGAGCAGTTGGATAAACAGAATCAGGAACAAGTCAGCACTTTCCTTGGTGCGGTAGTTTAGCGGGAAATTAGTTTCCATACCATCACCCACTACGCCTCCAAAAGGAGGGTTTGCCACGATGATATCCACACGGTCTTTCTGCTTAATGGAAGTCAGTTCACGGCTCAACGCATCGCCGTTGGTAATTTGTGGTATTTCAATATCGTGCGTTATCAGGTTTACCACGCTTAGCATATAAGGCAGTGGTTTTAGCTCTGTTCCGGTAATAGTGTCTTGTAATATAGCGCGGTCATTTACATTTTTTACTTGCTTCTTCAAATGTTCTATGGCGCAAATGAGGAAGCCGGCTGTACCGCAGGCCGGATCCAGAAGTTTTTCGCCCAGTTGCGGGTTTACCATATCTACGATAAACTGCGTAACAGCACGTGGTGTGTAAAACTCACCCGTATCTTTTTTAGTAGCAAGTCCCTGCAACACGTCTTCGTAAATGGCATTGAACACATGGTGTTCTTTACTGCTGTTGAAGTCTATTTCGTTCAGTTTATTGATAGCCTGACGAAAAGTGGTTCCACTTTTCATATAGTTATTAGTGCCGTCGAAAACGTTACGGATAATAAAACCGAGTTTGTCGTCCAAACCTACAGAAAGGTTCTTTAGTTTTGGGAAAAGCTTATTGTTTATGAAATCAATAAGCACATCGCCTGTCATACCTTCGTCATCTTCAGCCCAAGCCCGCCATTGAAACTCGGCAGGAATTGGTGATTTATAGTTGGTGTCGAGAATTTCCTTTTCTTTGTCTTTATCATCAAACAGTTTCAGAAAAATCATCCACCCCAATTGCTCGATACGTTGTGCATCGCCACTCAACCCCGGGTCTTTTCTGAAAATATCCCTGATTGTTTTTATTACTCCTCCTATGTTGCTCATCTTTATTTTATTTCTTCTAAGGTTTTTTTTATCGCTGAATCTCTAAGATTCTCAAATGTTGGAAAAATATTTAAGTCTGAATAATCACTTAAATACTTATTCCTGATATACTCAATCAATGATTTATGAATATTAGCACAATCGATTTGTTTCAGAATTGGTATATCCTTAGCAAAGTCTGGTTCTGGTGATTTAAAATGTAATTTTAACTTATGTAAATATGTTACACCGGTGATACCACTAACATATTTCCAAGGATGATAATTAAAAATAAATACTCCTTCTTGATTAATAATATTGAAATTTGAATATTTGATTAAGTTTAATTCTTTGGAATTATCGCTATCGAGGTAAATTATTCTTTCTTTTGAAGCAAGTTCTGAGTATGAAAGAACTTGCTCGCCTTCTATTTTATACAATTCAGTAAGGTGTAATAATCTATCTTTATTTTCAGAAAGGTTGATTGTATAAATGGAGAAGTAATCATCAATTTCATTTTCAGAAGAAATATGTTTTATATCTTTCAATGCAAAATATATAGCAGTCTTCAAACTTTTTGTGAAATCTATTAAAGGAGTTGGCAGCCCATAGTGTTGCATTATTGCGAATAATGCAATGTCAGATAAATTGTGGTCGAGTTTATCAAAATATTTTTCAAGTAAATTCCCCTGCCAACTTCTACAATTCGATATTAGATTTTGAATAAAATTAAAATAACTCTGATTATCATCTCCAAATGTGCTCACAAAGCCTCTTTCATTCCAAAGTTTTTGAGCAGATGAATATATTTTATATTTTGCTTCAGGTAGACCTCGAAAAATAAATTCGTCCTTTATTGGATTAGAACTAATAGATTCAAACCAATTGTCAAACTCAGTAGGGTTATTAATGGTATTGTCTATGAAATCTGATTTTTTTGAACTTAAATTTTGGAATTCTAATAACTTTCCCATTAGGCTATCTTATATAATTCAACTTCTAATTCCTTAATAGCTTCTAAATACTTATCTCTGCTTCCAAACTCTTTGATAATCTCTGTTAATGAACCAAATTCATTTATTGGTGGAATAGTAAGTACCGACATGCTTTCAATGTTTTCTATTCCTTCGTCAGCATATTTATCGAGCAAGGCTTCCAATACTTTTCGGGCTTGCTCACCGTATTTTGTAAAGTAGTTTCGTTTCTTCACATTATTGGCTCGTTCTTTTCGAGTTAGAGGTGGCTGGTCATATGCTAGATAACAAATCAGGTCGAACAAATCTACTTCTTTGTCAACAGCTTCGTATAAAGCATCTACCAAAACACCCTGTGTTGTGAGTTCCTGAATAATGGCTTCTTTTTTATCAGACACCGACCACTTGATGAAAAAATCGCTTAATGTTCCATACTTGCCTGTAATTATTTCTCGGGTATGATCTCTCAGACTCACAGTTATAGGTCTACCGTGTTGATCGAAATACAATTCACGGCTTATAAGTACCGCTACATCAACGCCATTTACATATACTTTTTCCCGTGGAGCACGTACCACTGTTTCAGGTGTCCGTGGTTCAATATATGGCGTTGCCGGTTCTACAAGCTCCAGTTCTTCACCTGTTTCAGTATCAATAACCGGTTCATCAGTACTTTCTTCTTCGTCAATGACATTACTCAAGTCCACTTCTTCAGAAGTTGGTTTCACTCGTATCGGGTCACCATCAAATGCAGGGTCGGCAAATAAATCGGTAGCATTTCTGAAATCCATAATGGTGAAAAACAGCTTTCCGTATTCTTCGTTGATACGAGTGCCACGTCCGATAATCTGCTTAAATTTAGTCATAGACCCGATATTGGTCTCGAGCACGATTACCTTGCAGGTTTGAGCATCTACGCCAGTAGTCATCAATTCAGATGTGGTGGCAATTACAGGATAGCGTTCAGCAGGGTCAATGAAATTATCCAGTTCTCGTTTTCCTTCATCGTTATCACCCGTAATCTGCATAATGTATTTATAGTTCTCCGCCACTAAGTCAGGATTACATTTAGCAAGTGCGGTGCGCATACGCTCAGCATGGTCAATGTCCACACAGAATACTATGGTCTTAGCAAAACGGTCATACCCTTTGAGAAATTCCGTGAGTTTTTGAGCTACCAGTTCGGTTCGTTCTTCGACTACAATGTTTCTGTCGAAATCGGTACGGTTGTAGATTCTGTCTTCAACTTCATTACCATTTTTGTCTTTAAATCCAACTGGAGGACGCCAACCTTCCAAATCGATATTTAAGCCAATTCTCAATACACGATAGGGGGCAAGAAAACCATCATCAATACCTTGTTTCAAAGAATAAGTATAAATTGGATCACCAAAATACTCAATATTGCTGGTTGTATCAGTTTCTTTGGGAGTTGCCGTCATACCGATGTGTGTTGCCGTATTAAAATACT
>Ga0302205_10000196_pt1 | contig 28617 bp, 16 predicted proteins | sample II_Fen_E1_3_FD_194582 | JGI IMG/M metagenome (GOLD analysis project Ga0302205, IMG submission 194582) | Peat permafrost microbial communities from Stordalen Mire near Abisko, Sweden - II_Fen_E1_3 | ecosystem: Environmental > Terrestrial > Soil > Wetlands > Permafrost | place: Sweden: Abisko...
TATTCTGAAAGGAACGGAACTGGATGAAAGTGCAGAGCAAGAAAACCCAAACGAACAGAAAAGCTTTGCTAAAGAACCATTGCCGGTGATATATAATGAAAAAATTCCCATTGAGTTTTTCGACTTTATTGTGATTGACGAATGTCACCGAAGCATTTATAACCTGTGGAAACAGGTATTGGATTATTTTGATGCGTTTCAGATCGGATTAACGGCTACGCCCGATAATCGGACTTTTGGATATTTCAACCAGAATGTTGTGTCGGATTACGGCTACGAAAAAGCGGTGATTGATGGTGTATTAGTACCCTATAATGTCTACAGCATTGAAACGCAGATAACCCAGCAGGGGGCGGCTTTGAAAATGGGCGAAATGGTGGATAAGCGCGAACGCCTTACCCGTAAGAAGTTTTGGGAAGCGGTGGATGAAGATGTGGAATACAGCGGTAAGCAGTTAGATCGGGATATTGTAAACCCCAGCACCATCCGCTCCATTATCCGTGAAGTGAAAAATACCTTGCCAACGATATTTCTTGACCGTTATGTAGGGACAAGTCGTGACTTGTCCGATTTTGAAGTGCCTAAGATGTTGGTGTTTGCCAAAACGGACAGCCACGCCGAAGATATTATTGAAATTATACGGGAAGAATTTGACGAGGGCAATGATTTCTGTAAGAAAATCACCTATCAGAGTTCCGAAGATCCCAAAACGATACTCAACAGTTTTCGTAATTTATATTACCCACGCATAGCCGTTACGGTGGATATGATTGCTACCGGAACCGATGTGCGTCCGCTGGAAGTGTTGCTGTTTATGCGCGACGTGAAAAGCCGCAGTTATTACGAACAAATGAAAGGACGCGGTACACGTACCTGTTCCATCGAAGAATTGCGTGCCAAAGGAACACCTTCGGCTAAGTTCTCTAAAGATCATTTTGTGATTATTGATGCCATTGGCGTGGAGCAATCGCAAAAGACCGATAGTCGACCACTGGAAAAAGCGCCGGGAGTATCGCTTAAAGAAGTATTGCAACGTATAGCCGTAGGTGACCGCAGTGAGGAAATGCTGACAACGTTGGCTAACCGATTGCTTCGACTCGACAAACAAATAAACGCACATGAAAAGGAAACATTCAGTTTGTTGGCCGATGGCAAAACCATAAACAATGTGGTAAAGCAACTACTCAATGCTTACGACCCCGACACGGTGGAGGATGTGCGTATAGCTGTGCAAACCGATAACAAAGGTCTTTCTCCTATTGAAATTGAATCGGTAGTAAAAGCCGAACAACAACGCATAGTAGAGCAGGCTGTGGCTGTGTTTCATAACCCCGACTTGCGCGATTTTATTACCGATGTGCGTAAAAAGTACGACCAGATAATTGATACACTGAACCAGGATGCCATAACAAAAAGTGCCTGGGTAAAAGACATAGAAGCCGAAGCACAACAAACCGTGCAAGACTTTAAAGTGTGGATAGAAGCCCATAAAGATGAAATTACAGCTTTGCAACTATTCTACGGACAGCCGTATCAACGCCGCGAGTTGACTTACAAGATGATTAAAGAGCTTTCGCAAAAACTGGTGTTGGATAAACCGAACCTGGCACCTATGCAGGTATGGCGCGCTTCCACTACGCTCAGCGGCCTGAAAAGGTCTTTGAGCGAAGCCGAAAAGACAAGTCCGCTCAATGAACTGATTGCCTTGGTGTCTTTAGTCCGTAATGTATGTGGCATTGACGAAATGCTCACTCCTTACGACAAAACAGTGGATAAAAACTTTCAGGACTGGGTTTGGAAACGCCACTCCGGAGCGGGACATAAATTTACAGAAGAACAAATGGAATGGCTACGCATGATCAAAGAACATGTAACCAGTAGTTTTCATATCGAAAAAGATGATTTCGATTACAATCCATTCAATTCTCAGGGTGGATTAGCCCGTATGTGGCAATTGTTTGGCGACGAAACAGAAAAAATTATTAATGAATTAAATGAGGTGTTGGCTGCCTGATGCTTTTTTTGCAGGGTTGAAATTACAGTGCAACATGGTGCAACCAGTATGGCTGGATTAAAACTACAGCGCAAAAAAAAAGATATAACCAATATGGATGGGTTGAAACCATAGGGGAAAAAATACAACCAATATGGCTGGGCCAAAATCATAGCGCAAAAATATACAACCTAATATCGCTGGGTTAAAACCCAGCGCAATAATACAGAACCGTGCCTACGGCACTATAGGGTGGAAAAGCAGCCTGGAGCAAGTCCTGCAGGAACGATCTGTTTTGAACTGTGGACTTTAGTCTATAGTGATAAGAGAGAAAGTGCAAACCAACATCCTGTAGGGAGGATGGGTTTTGTAACAACGGGTTTTAACCCGTTGAGTTAAGAGTGAACAAACAATCTAAAGTCCCATCGGGACGATGCATATAAGCTATAATGAGCGAACTAAATAATATACCAAAACACTGGCAGATCAAGAAGTTGGGGGAAGTGTGCGATTTCGTTGGTGGAGGAACTCCCAGCAAAAGTTGTTCTTCATATTGGAATGGTTCAATCGCGTGGGCATCAATAAAAGATATCAAAGGGCAATTCTTGACTAAAACAATTGACTATATCACAGAAGATGGAGTTGAAAATAGTGCAACTAATATAGCAAATCCAAACGAAATTATTCTTGCAACTAGGATAAATCCAGGTAAACCAATAATTTGCAAACTAAGATCTGCGATAAATCAAGATTTGAAGATTGCAAAACCAAAGGAAACAATCAACTCTTTATTCCTATATTATTCCTTTCTAAATATAGAAAAGGAAGTCCTTAAAAAATCAAATGGCACAACGGTACTTGGTATTAATCTAAATAATTTGAAAGAAATACCAATACCCATTCCTCCTCTCTCTGAGCAGCTCGTCCTGGTCTCCAAAATAGAAGAACTACTGAGCGACCTCGAAAACGGCAAACAACAACTAATTACCGCACAACAACAACTGAAAGTGTATCGGCAGAGTTTGTTGAAGGCGGCGTTCACTTCGACTACGCTCAGTGACCGCGACACAATATTTAATGAATATATTTTAAAGGATGTAACTCAAAAAATCCAAATTGGACCATTTGGGACACAATTGCATAAAGAAGATTACATTGAGAATGGAATTCCACTTATAAATCCAATGCATATTCAAGATGGTAAAATTGAAGCCAACTTCTCATACTCTATAAAAGAAGAGAAGAGAAACAGTTTGCCAAATTACATTTTGGAGGAAGGAGATGTAATCATGGGCAGAAGAGGTGAAATGGGACGTTGCGGTTTAGTAACAAATAAAGAGAGAGGATGGTTTTGTGGTACCGGAAGTCTTTATTTTAGACCACTAAAGGAAAGGTTAAGTTCGCAATTTCTGTTTTATTATTTGACTAGCCAACCAATAAAAAAATATCTGAACGATAACGCTGGTGGAACCACTATGGCAAATCTAAATTTGAAGATTGTAAATGAAATTCCCATTTCATTACCCTCATTAAAAGAACAAAAGCAAATCGTCGAAATACTTGAAAGCAAACTCACCGTTTGTGATAAGATAGCAGAAACGATTAGCCAAAGCTTGCAGCAGGCTGAGACATTGCAGCAGAGTATTTTGAAGAAGGCGTTTGAAGGGAAACTTGTATAAATATGGAAAACTATAATAAAACAGTATTTATATGAATGTTTATAAAGGTAGGATTGTCGATATAAGGATAGGAAGAGGGGGGATTCAATACAGTATTACAGGAATCAAAAAAAATAAGCAGCCTGATTATGACGGACAATTTGGTTCGAATGGTACGTATTTGGGTGCTGATTATACATATCCGGCTATCTTTGCTAAAGTCTGTATTTACAATTATTGTGATGATGGTTCAAATAAGACATTTGATATTGATATTAGAGAAAAATCCTTTAATTTTTATGGGTGGGAGCGAATTTCTGACCAACGCTTGAGTATAATTAAGAGTAAATTGACTGGCAAGAAAGTAATTGTTGAGTTTGGTGATGATTTGTATATTCAAGATCTTGAAAAATTACTATAACTATAATTTGAAAGTATGATATGATAATAGAAACAAAAACAAGTAAGGAAGTCATAGCAGAAATGGCAAGCCTCAAATACCTGGGATTTAAGTTGATATTGTTGGAATTAAAAGGTTTTTCTTTCTTCGGAGATATAAAATATGATTTTATAGACGATAATGATAACACAGAAAAACTTTATACAACTGTTGTTATCGGCCCAAATGGAACAAGAAAGAGTCTTTTGTTTAGATTGATTATTGATATATTTAATCTACTCGAGAAACACAAAAATGGAATAAATGCGAATTTAGCAGGATTGACTAAAGGTGATTTCCATTTAAAATACGCGTTGAATAATTTTTTTTATGAAGTAAAAAGAGTACATAATGAGAAAACAAACAAACCAGAGTTTTTCTATTTTCGAAATAATGAACCATATGAAATAAAAGACTTTGATTTTCCATATACTATCACAGGAAGCTCTACATCAATATCAGATAAATATCCCTTTTACAAAACAAAAGAATTTAGTCGTTTTCAATATCTCGGCGTTAAAAATAGTCCTCAATCTGCCAGTACCAGATCATATATTCGAAAAACTATAGATTTTATAGCTAAAACATCATTTCATGGCTCATTTCTAAATTGTCTAAATCTTATTTCAAAAACTTTTTTGGGAGAAGATAAGCAGTTTTGCATTTCATACAGAACAGCAAATACAAAGCTTTTTTTTGATGGGAATTTACATGTGGAAGTTCTAGATAAGCATTTTAATGAGATCGAAACTCGCTTTAAAGAATTACAAAGACAACCACCATTTAAACTTACGAATTATAAAACGGCAAAATCAAACAATTTAATTTTTGATGCTATAAATTTGAGTAAAGAACTTGTAAATAAAAATCATTTACAATACATATATAATTCTAGTGCTAAGAGGATATTTTACAATATCTCTGATGTGAATGATTTTGAAAGATTGAAAAAAGAGAATGAGGCGTTAAACACGCTCTATTCAATAGGTTTGTTGGTTAATCCTCAAATTGAAATAATTTATAAAAATGGAGAAAAATACTCATTAGAAGATAGTAGTAGCGGTGAGATGAATTTAATTACATCTCTAATAGGCATGATAGCAAGTTTTAAGCAGAATAGTTTACTCTTTATAGATGAGCCTGAAATAAGTTTACATCCTAACTGGCAGATGCGATATATTTCTTTGATAAAAGAATTGTTTTCAAATGAAATATTTAATTCTTCACACATTGTTATAGCAACGCATTCTCATTTTTTAGTTTCAGACTTAGAAGGAAAAAGCTCTAAAATAATAGGTTTAACAAATAATAATGGACTCAAAACTGTTGAATTTGGAGACAAGCTTAATACTTTTGGTTGGTCTGCAGAGGATGTTTTATATCGTGTTTTTGGTGTAAAATCATCTCGGAATTTTTATTTTGAAATGGCAATAGCTGATCTCTTAGATTTATTGTATCGTAAAAGCAAAGACATAAACAAAATAAGTGCAATTCTGAATGATCTAAAGAATCTTGACATTTCAGAAAATGATCCTTTGAATGAATTGATAAAAGAAACTGACAATTATCTCCATATATGCTAAATCAAATAACTAGAACTTTTTCCTTAACTGAAGTTGAAGAAATTCATATTGCTTCTGTTCCTGATAATAAAAAATCAGATGAATGGGGTAGAGGTACAAATTTAATGAATATAATAAAAAGTTCAATTGCAACTCAACTTAATGAGATTCAAAATCAAAAATGTTGTTATTGTGGATTGCAGCTATGGGAAACAGGTAGAGGTGAGATTGAACATATTGCACCAAGAGCTTCGAGAATAAAAGCGTATCCCGAATTTACGTTTGAGAAAATGAATCTTGCGTTAGCATGTGAGCATTGTAATGGTTCAAGTAAAAAAGGTGAAAAGAACGTGATTTTTAGAAAACATGCCGTCTATAGACATTGTGAATTTAAATTAGTTCATCCATATTTTGATAATCCTCAAGATCATTATGAATGGATAAATGAGATTACTAAAATTGTTATTAGACATAAGACATGGAAGGGACTATATTCAATCATTTTATTTAAATTGAAGGATTTGGCAATAGCAAGAGCTAAACAATATATATATGAACAAAAGGTAAATGAAAGAATGACTGATCAAGAAACAAAAGAAAAATATAATAGAATAATTTCATTTGAAAGATAGAATTACAACTTATGACAACTTCCTCTATAGTCTCCAAAGTATGGTCATTTTGTAATCCACTTCGTGATGTAGGCGTGGGTTATGGTGATTACCTGGAGCAACTTACCTATCTGCTTTTCCTAAAAATGGCAGACGAATACAGCAAGCCACCTTATAACCGCGCGCTGAATATCCCTAAGGAATATAACTGGGATAGCCTCACGGGAGTAAAAGGTGCTGAGCTGGAAATCCATTATGTCAATCTTCTGCGGGAGTTAAGTACCGAAAAAGGCATATTGGGTCAGATATTTACCAAGAGTCAGAACAAGATACAAGACCCTGCCATGCTGGCCAAAATCATTGATATGATAAACAGCGAACAATGGTTGGTAATGGGTGCTGATGTAAAAGGTGATATCTACGAAAAACTGTTGGAACAAAATGCTCAGGATGTAAAGAGTGGAGCAGGTCAGTATTTTACACCGCGTCCGCTTATTCGTGCTATGGTGGAATGCATTCAGCCACAACCCCTAAAAACTATAGCCGATCCGGCATGTGGTACGGGTGGGTTCTTTTTGGCAGCCTATGATTATCTGGTGGCAAACAATAAACTGGATAAAGACCAAAATAAGTTCCTGAAACTGGAAACCTTTTACGGTAACGAGATTGTAGCCAGTACCCGTCGGTTGGCATTGATGAATATGTTTTTGCACAATATCGGCGATATTGATAGCGATAACTTTATTTCACCGGCTGATGCGTTGATAGCAGCTTCGCCAATTACCTACGATTATGTATTGGCTAATCCGCCTTTTGGTAAAAAGAGTAGTCAAACATTTACCAACGAAGAGGGTGAACAGGAAAAGGATGATTTGACTTATAACCGTCAGGATTTCTGGGCTACCACCAGCAATAAGCAACTGAACTTTGTACAGCATATCCGCTCTATGTTGAAAACAACCGGAATGGCAGCAGTTGTTGTGCCCGACAATGTATTGTTTGAAGGTGGCGCCGGTGAAACAGTCCGCAAGAAATTGTTGGAGACAACCGACCTGCATACCATCTTGCGTTTGCCTACAGGTATCTTTTATGCCAATGGTGTAAAGGCGAATGTCATTTTCTTTGATAACAAACCTGCCAGTAAAACTCCGTGGACAAAAGAAATATGGGTATATGATTATCGCACGAATGTGCACCATACCTTAAAGAAGAATCCGTTGAAATTGGATGATCTAAAAGATTTCATTAGCTGTTACAATGCTGTAAATCGGTTTAAACGCAAAGAAACATATAATGCAGAAACTAATCCCGAAGGGAAATGGCGTAAGTTTAGCTACGATGAAATCATTGCTCGTGATAAAACCAGTCTGGATATATCGTGGATAAAAGATAAATCGCTTGCCGATTTGGATAATCTTCCCGAGCCTGAAGTTATTGCACTGGATATTATTGACAATATGGAATCGGCGTTGGATAGTTTCCGGGAAATAATGATAAAGTTGAAATAAGAATAGATACAAAAAGCCCCGTTGAACCAATCGATTCAACGGGACTTTCTTTTAGCAGTATATTTGATACTGTTCTACAACTCCGGTTTATATTCCACAAAGGCTTCCATGGCTTCGTAGGAGGCAAGTCCCAGGCTGTTGTATAATAAGGCTGTTGCCTGATTTCGTTCTTCCGCACGTTGCCAGAATAAGCGTTCGTCGTTACCCAGAAATGGAGCGCTTTCCATCTGTGACTGGTGTCGCAGGATAGAATTCCGTTTTTTGCGAAGTTGTTCCGGACTGATAGGTACTGCCATCTCGATATGGTCTATTTCCCATTCGGCCCAGGCGCCGCGGTACATCCAGATACGACATTCTTTCATCCAGGCTTTGTCTCTCAGTTCGTGAATAGCAGCCAATGCAGCATCCAGACAAACTTTGTGTGTTCCGTGCGGATCGGCCAGGTCGCCTGCAACAAAGATCTGATGCGGTTGCACTTCGTCTAACAAAGCGATTACTTTGACGATATCGACATCCGATAGTTTTCCTTTTTGTACCTTGCCCGTTTCGTAGAAGGGAAGATCGAGAAAATGCACGTTCTCCGGTTTGATACCGATAAATGTGCAGGCAGAGCGTGCTTCTTCGCGTCTGATCTGTGCTTTGATATAGAGCACATCTTGCGTGTCGCAATCACCTATTTGTTTAGTCTCTTTCAGGAAGTGAAGGATGCCGGCATATTTTTCTCTGGTGCTCTCGTTTTGTGGATCAAACCTGTCGAGCACATTCAGCATCAGGGATACATAACGAATTACCTCTTCATCGCCCACGGCAATGTTTCCCGAAGTCTGATAAGCAACATGTACATCATGATCCTGATCAACCAGTCGCTGCAAGGTGCCACCCATCGAGATCACATCGTCGTCGGGGTGTGGACTAAATACCAATACACGTTTGGGGTAGGGGGTTGCCCGTTCCGGACGATTGCTATCGTCAGCATTGGGTTTGCCGCCCGGCCAACCGGTAATGGTGTGTTGCAGGTCGTTGAATATTTTGATATTGACATTGTATGCCGAACCATACTGGGCTAGGAGTTCATCCAGTCCGTGCTGGTTATAATCCTTATTGGTCAACTTTAAAATAGGTTTGTCGGTCTGAGCACAAAGCCACACAATGGCGCGGCGGATAAGCATATCATTCCACTCGCAAGGACCTACCAACCACGGATGACTGATGCGGGTGAGTTGCTGTGCTGCGCTCAGATCAATAGCCGCCATGGCATTTTTGTGCAACTGAAGGAAAGATGCCGGCACATTGTCGTCCACTTTTCCTTCAATGATTTCTTTCAGAATACTTGATTTATGTTCGCCCCAGGCCAGCAATACCACCTGTTTGGCATTGAGTAAAGTGGATAGCCCCATGGTTACCGCACTGTCGGGCACTTCGGAGATGGAACTATAATAATGTTTCAGATCGCGCTGTGATTCATTGTCGAGAAGCATAAGTCTTGTCAATGTGCTCACCTGAGATCCGGGTTCGTTGTAGGCAATGTTTCCTACCAGTCCCACGCTGACCAACACTAAATCCAAGCCATCGTTTTGCTCAATCAGTTCTTCGTAATGCCGGCAAAAATCATATACATTGCTGCGGTTCACTGTAGAATCGGGGGTATAGAAGTTTTCGGCATTAAAGTCTACTTTGTCCAGCAGGTGTTTGCGTATTAGTCCGGCATTGGAGTGCATCTCCCGATCGTGAATAGGGAAAAACTCCGAGACATTAAATACCACCACATCGGCAAAACTCAATCCCTCTTCTTTGTGCAGTCGCACCAGTTCATCGTACACACCCAGGGGTGAGAGTCCTCCCGATAAACCCAGGATACAGCGTTCGCCCTGTTTCTCTTTTTCGCGAATCAGGGTAGCAATGTTTTGTGCAATAAAGCTTACCCCCTCGTTTGCTTCCGCAAAAATACGGGTAGGCAGTTTTTCATATCGTGTTTGTCGAAGACTTTCTATCATGTCATTCGACCGGTAATAACGTTCCGGAGTGCGTTCCAGCGTTATTTTTGAACTTAAATCGTATTTCATATCTTTTTAATTTTGTCTATAGTCTATAGTCTATAGTCTATCGTCTATTGTCCTTAGTCTTTATTCTTTGCTCTTTGTTCTTTGTTCTTTTGTCTTCTTCCCTCTCCTCAAATCTTCTCAATCTCTTTAAAATACCGGTACGTACCGACTTTTAATTCAACGGTTGAAGCTTCGTCGCATACAATGATGCCCCGTTGGTGCAACTGCAAAGCTGTGATGGTCCACATATGATTGACCGAACCTTCCACAGCTTGCTGAACAGCCAGTGCTTTGTTGTGCCCGTTCACCATAATCACGACTTCATGTGAATCCATAATTGTTCCGACTCCCACTGTTAGTGCCATCTTGGGAACCAGGTTCACATCATTATTGAAAAACCGGGAATTAGCGATGATGGTATCTTGCGTCAGGGTTTTTATGCGGGTGCGGGAATGTAAGGACGATCCCGGCTCGTTGAAAGCAATATGACCGTCGGCACCTATTCCGCCCAGAAACACCTGAATGCCTCCCAACGCTTTTATCTTTTGTTCGTAGGCCTCGCATTCAGCTTCCAGATCGGGGGCATTACCATCCAGCAGGTGTGCATTCTCGGGAAGAATGTCAATATGGCTGAAAAAATTATCCCACATAAAACTGTGGTAACTCTGTGGATGAGCTTTGGGAATGCCAACATATTCGTCCATATTAAAGGTGACTACATGCTTGAACGAGACCTGTCCCAGATTATACATCTCGATGAGCTTTTTGTAAGTGCTCAGTGGGGTAGATCCGGTTGGCAAGCCTAATACAAACGGACGTTCGGCTGTAGGGGCAAAACTCCGTATTTTGGTGACAAGGTAATTGGCCACCCAGGTAGATATTCCTGAATAATCAGGTTGAATTATTAATCGCATCTTATTTTATTTAAATAAATTAATTCGATAAATGAAAGGTCTTTGTTTTATTGACCTCTAAGTAGGGCCTACTGAAAAACTCCGATAGGAGTTAAACTGTGCATAACCCCCAGTTCAACTGGGGGATGGAACTGTCCTCTGAAATACAACCCCGTAGTGGGTTGAACATAATAATTATTTGTTGTTGAACCCACTACGGGGTTCTGTTCTCTCTCTTTTCTTCATTCCCCCAGTTGAACTGGGGGTTATGCATAGTTAATCCCTACGGGATTCAGATTCTTGTTTAAACAATGAAGTGCATGGATTTTGAGCACTTGAATTCAAAAACTTTGCACATTAAATCAAAAATGTATTTTTATCTCATTATAATTCATTGACATAATAGTTTCTCAGCAGACTCTAAGTAATACAAATCAGGTGTTGCAGACATATAATATTCGATTGTTTAAGTAATGGAACGCATATAATGTACCATTTTTAATTTTCAAAGACGATACTATTCAACATCCCCTTTAGGGGCTTGGGGCGGAAAATATAGTTGAAAACCACCCCTAATTAGCTTCGCTGATCTTCGATTCCCCTAAAGGGAACTTAAAATTACAACCGTATCGTCTAACGTTTTTTTGAAGAAGGAGACCATTTACTTCCTACTATTTATCTATATCCTTTAACACTCCTTGTAAGGTTTATGTTCTCCAAAACCATTTAATTCGGGTAAAAAACATGGTAACCAACACGGCAATAGCTGTGAGAATAATGCCACGTAGAAAGCCCAGTCCTGCATTCAGACTAAGGTATTTGAGTAAGGGGGTTATTCCCAGTAAACCCGCAACAGGCATAATAAACAAATCGCCGGCCACATAAGCAATCATGGGGTTTTGACCCGACATAACTAAAAACTTAGTACTACGCACGCATCCATAAAAGTCGCAGATGATATTCAGTGCCAACAGCGCCATAAATGCGAGCCCCGAAGTTACAAAATAATAGCTATAACTGGGTGGATCTTTTTTAATTCCTCCTTCGTATGATTCAAAACAAAGCCCGAGGAACAACAAATAAGCCCCGGCATAAAATAAGTTCTTCCATAATTGCTGGTTGAAGCCATCTTCTTTGTGAAGCAGGAAATAACCGACACCCAATAGCGAAACAGTAACCACTAAGTTGGCAACCAACAATCGACAATACAGAAAATAGAGGTTTGACACAATAAGGACAATAGTCAATACCAATAAAAGTACCGACAGTTTGCGGTCATTTTTAAATTGGATGCCTCCTCCGGTATTGCGTTGATTCATCCATTCCAGCAGATATTCTCCGGCAAAACTACCGGGAATGACAATAAAGAGGTATTTCAGATAGGTGAATTTATACATCCATGGAAAGGGTGTGAAATTGAATAGTGCCTGAGCCCACGAGCTTTCTACGCTTGATGATAATAAAATAGCCATTAAACAAAAGAGCACTGCAATGCGCGACCAACGGTTCTTTTTGGTCAGGGTATAAACGATAGAACCAAAAACAGCCATGTTGGCAAGTAGCAGAATGATGATATTGCTGGAATCCAAACTCCAGGTTCTGCCTCCGGCATATTGTACGGTTATCATAAGCAGAAAAGCCAAACCGTAGGCTGATAGTTTAATGACCCTATGTGCCCATACAGGCATCTTCAACGGAATGCGCATAAACATGGGAAAAAGCAGTGCAAAAGCTACTATGGCAAGACCCCATGCACGTGGATCCTGAGGAGAACTTAGCATATAAGGATAAAAGTGTTCGATGAAAATAGCAAAGAATGTGAGTTGCAATCCGCGTAGTACAGCATCCCAAACCATTCGAAACTGGCTTTCGCCCCTCTCCATCTTTTTGCTAATGGAAAAAGGAAATGCAGCTCCCATAGCAAAAAGAAAAAAGGGAAAAACCAGATCGACCCACGTAAGCCCCGACAATGCTGCATTGTAAATATGTGTTGGAGGGGGCGTTTGGGTGTGATACATCCAGCCCGGAAGTATTTCGGGTGCAACGGTCGCCGATAGCACCATCGTAATGATGGCGTATCCGCGCAAAGCATCCAGCGCAAAAGCCCGTTGACTTGTTTCTTTATTTTTCATTCCTCGTGTTTTAGTAATCAAAGGGCTGTATCAAAAGTCTTTTTTAGAACGCAAATGACGCAAAATGCCCAAATTAACGCAATCTTATTGAATTAAAATTCAGCAAATCATATTCAACTGCACAAATCTTATTTGCGAAAATTTGTGTTGTTTGCGTCATTTGCGTGCTTTTGATACAAGCTCTGATATTTATTTTGTGCTACTCTTACTTTTGGAAGCGGGCTTCAAAGCACCTCCGGCAATCATGCCTTCTTCAATTTCTTTCCACAAATTTTTATTGATAATGTGTACGATATCAAAGACCATCAGACCATCGGAAGCTTTCAGATTCATTTCAATAGCTTTCGGTAGTTTGGCCGGATTTGAATAAAACTGATCAACAAGAATACCACCCATAAATTTATTGTCTTTCAGAATGGTTCTCAAATGTGCGCATGAACCTTCCACACAATACCAGGTTCCGGATTGAGCCTGACTATCGGTTTCATTCCAAATGCTGTGGTTGTTTTTATGATACTCTTCAATGGTAATGTCGGTATAATAACTTCCGGTCATATAAAAGTCGAGTAAATCGCCGTAAGCAAAGTTTTTATATTCAGGTGTAGCCCAGTCAAAGTCTTTGCTCGGATCGTATTTGTTACTGGCAAAGTTTACACCCACTTCGTAATACGAAGGATACCAGGCTCCGGTATAAGTTCCAAATAAAATGTTTTTATTCACCGATTTTACTTCTTTACGAGCCAATGCAAAAAAGTCGTAAATGTTCTTGGTGCGCCATTCCACCCATTTCAGGAAATACTTTCCACGTTCAGGAACATATTTACCGGCATCATTTTTCTTCCAGGTAAAGATGTCGGCAGGAAAATTAGCCACCTTCTCACCAATATATTCTTCAAATTTACTTCTCGACAAATCGGAGAAATCGGCACTGATTCCATCATAACGAGCGCGATCCAATACAATCCCATCCAGCTTCGGGTATTTTGTAACAATCTCTTTCGTGATGTTCAGAATGTATGTTTGAAACTCCGGGATGATCGGGTTTACCATGGCACCGTATTTTTGTTTTTCCTGTGTAATCGGAATAATTCCTTTTTCGGGTGTATACACCATAGAAGCCCATTCCGGATGTTTTGAATAAATAATTCCACGATCGAAATAGTTATGACCGGCCACAAACACGTTGAGCTCTGCCTGAACTTTCATTCCTAATTCATGACCTTTTTTGATAAAGCGACCCAGATAATCAAAATTACTTCGTTTTGCGCCCTGCCATTCTTCCATGCGGGGAGCATAAGCACTTTCGTAAAGCACTTCGCCGGTGATAGGACGAACATCAACAATGACCTGTGTAAAACCAAGTGATTTTAATTTGGTCAGGTAAAAATCGATGGTGTCCGGACTACTGAACCGGGCAAAATTGGCTTCACCGTCAATCCACATGATTGACTCTTTTTTTTGCGTTACTCCTTTTTTCTTTGCTGCGTGAGAGCTGAGTGATATGGTGAATAATATCGCCATTAAAAATACTAGTTTTTTCATATTTGTCATTCTGTTTTTTTATTTATACTTGTTTTTGTCATTTCATTTTAATATTGCCCGAAAGGGTGATGCAGGGATACCTGCATTGCTGCATAAGTTACCTTCCTTATAATTGCGAAAACAATAGCGAACTTCTTTGGGTGCTGCGATGGCTTCGTTCCAGACTTTTACTATGGAGGAACCACCAATGATTTCGGCATGTGCGGGAATAAATTTCCCGTCGGCTCCGGCAATTTCGAATCCTTTCAGCTCTTCATTCTCGGGTGTCATACCATCTTCGCCATAGTCGAACTGAACTTCTACTGTTTTATCGTTCAGCTTACAACTATTATAGATAGGTCCGCTGTATGCAATTCCATCTATGCCATAAGTTTTGGCCAGTGCCCAATAAGCCAACCGTTCGCCAACCTTTATTTTGTAAGGTGGGTGAATAAAGATCTCGCTTCCGGCATCGGTGGTGGTAACCATGCCTACATTCGGTACTTCTTTCATCAATTCCAGTTGTGCCTGACGAAACCACGCCCAGTCTAACTCGTCTTTGTTGCCCGATTGCCAGGGTGCTATTTGTACATAATAAAAAGGCAGATCGGGTGAGCGGAAAAACCTTCTCCATTGTGCCACCAGTGCCGGGAAAAGCTTTTTGTACAGTGCCGGTTCGTTGCTGTTGGCTTCGCCCTGATACCACAGTACCCCTTTGACGGGAAAGCCTTCGAGCGGTTGTACCATTGCATTGTGGAGTAGGGTAGGGGTTCCGTTGGGATAACCGAATTCTTTATTTTTCAATACCGAAAGATCCACTTCCGGAATGCCTGCCAGCGTTTCTTTGTCCATCCAGGCTTCAATCTTGGAAGCACTCCAGGAGCAATGTACCAATCCTACGGGCACTCCCAGAATTTTCTGTAACATATTCCCGAAAAAGTAAGCTGTAGCACTAAAGGTGGAAACTTCTTTGGGCGAGCTCAGGCTCCAATGTCCCTCCACATCTTCTTTTGGGGTAGTGCTCCAGTCGTTTTTTACGGTAAATAATCGTAGCGGACGACTGGGATCGGCCGAAGCAATATAGGGTTGAGAACCAAAGACCGGTTGACCACGAAATCCCTTGACAGGCATTTCCATGTTCGACTGTCCGGAGCAAAACCATACTTCGCCAATGAGAATGTTTTTCAATTCCAGCGTTTCACCGTCGGAAATAGAGATGCTAAACGGACCACCGGCAGCCGGTGTACGAATTGCTGCACTCCAATGTCCGGATGCATCGCTCTTTGTTTTAATGCTACTTTTACTCCATGATGCATTCAGTGTAACAGCTTTTCCGGCAGTTGCCTTTCCGTGAAAACGGACTTCCGATTGTTGCTGCAACACCATGTTATCACTCCATATAGATGGAAGTGTTACTTTGGCTTGCGCAATGCCTGCACAGAGTAAGCATGCAATGATTAGCCTTGTTTTATTTCTGTTATTCATTCTTTGAACTTATATTTTATTTACCAATATCCGCTTTGTTACCTAATAGCACGCAAATAACGCAAAATGCGCAAATTAACGCAATCTTATCAAATTGGAATTCAGTAAATAATATTCTACTTTACAAATCTACTTTACAAATCTTATTTGCGGAAATTTGTGTTGTTTGCGTTTTTTGCGTGCTTTTGACACAGCCACTTTGTGATCCTTTTGTGGTTTTATCTTTTGATTAGGTGAAATAAAGGATAATCATATTTTATTTAGATACACCTGACCAAACCGATCGGTTACTTTAATCTCTATTTTAGCTCCTTTTTTCTGTGGAGTGGCACGGAATAAATGATCGGTAGGGTTAATCGTGATCCAATCGTATTTTACCTTTTCCCTGTCGGCACACAATGCTTCGGCTTTGGGATCATTGCCCGTGTAGTGAATCATTTCACCTTTGTTTACGCCGTCTTCTATCCATTCCACTTTCCAGTTTTTATCCCAGTTCCATACGTTAGCTATCACGTCGTTCGGATACTGAGATGAAGCTCCCACCGGATAGGTGCGCACCTGATATTCTTTAGCGTATCCGGCACTTTTATAATACCACTTTACCTGCGTACCATCTACTTCGTAGACTCCATATCCACGGGGTGTTCCGTCTAAACCAATATCGCCTCTCCACCAGATTCCGCATACTGCACCGGTGATATGTTCCATTAAATTGGAAGAGTAAACCAGGTTCCGGTTGTAATGCATGTGACCGGAAATGATATGCGCCTGATAAGGTTTCAATATTTCGTGAAAAGCTCCGGCATTTACCATCTGGTCGGCAATGGCACTATAGTTATATTCAAACGGAACTTGCTTTTCCTGTAATTGCGAAGGAATATGCATCACTACAAATACCGGCGAGCCTTTGGCAACATACGAAAGATCCTGCTCTAACCAATGAAATGTTTTCTCGTCGATATAGCCCATGTAGAAATAGTCTCTACCCAGAAAAAAGTTGTCGTTCAAAATAATATAATGCGCCTTGCCTTTATTGAAGGAATAGTAAGTCGGACCAAAATACTTCTCAAACGTTTTGTACGATGTTTCAAATGTCCGTCCGTAATAATCCATATCATGATTACCGATGGCACGGTACACCGGAATGTTCAAAACACTTGCCGCTTTGATATAACCGGGGTATAAGGCAGGTGTATCGCCCACTATATCGCCGCAGTCGACACTGAAAACATCCTTGCTTTTTGATTCTTGTTTGATCAGCTCAGCGCAATCGGGCAGCATTTTTTTGTATGTTTCCAGACAATCGTTGTCGGTCAACTGCACGTCGGCTTGTGCCAGAAATACATGCTTTGTGTCGTCCTTTGTATTCTTTGTAAGCTCAAAATTATATGTTCCTGTATTGGTATCAATACTCTGGTAAAAAATGGGAATGGAATTTTCTACCCGGGTCAGATAACCTGCCGGCGTGGAGATATAAATAAAAGCAGCCTTGCCCGCAAAGAGTTTATAATTGCCTGCCGCATCTGTTCGGGTACAACTGATGCCATCGCTCACCACTACATTGGCAATGCCATTGCCGTTGCATGTCACCTGCCCGTTCAATTCCCGTTGCTGTGCCAACAGACTTCCGGTTGCCAGCAGGCATAAAAAGATGAAAGTGAGAATTCTTAGTTGATTAATATATTTCATTTGTCACTTGTTTTATATGCTATTATTCTTTCGATATAGAGTTTATTGCCCGATGAATGTGCATTCTTATCTTCCGAAACAATGACTTTCAGGGTGTGTTTGCCATTCTTCAATCCGAACTGATGAAACAGGTAGGCTCTGTTTACATCGTATTTCCCGGCTTCTTCGCGGTAGTACGTATCGATTTCTTTTATAAACCGATTGTCGATATACACTTTTGCTTTGCCTGCATCCACGTTCCAGCTTCCAAGTAATGATACGCCTGTTCCTGTGAAATCAATTTCTACTGTAGCTCCCGGCGTGGTGGCTAAGGCGTATAAATCATTATCGCCATCGCCGTACACAAAGTCTTTCCAGTTGCTATCGAATTTCCAGTTGGCTTTGTCTTTTACCTGTACCTGATAGTTCATCCGAATGTTTCTGAATCCTTGTTCAAGCTTGGGTGCTATGGGTTTTTGTGACTTTATAAAATAAGAATCGCTACCAACCGAGCCACCGTTATTCTTTACGTTTTCGGCTATAAAAACCAAAGTCTGTTGTACCGCTTTATTGTACGAATAGCTGGTATACAGAAAGTTTTTATCTGCAATTTGTGGAATATAGGATTTCAACTCATCGGGAATGGCTTTGTACCCGTGAATCAAACCCAACACTGCTGCGGCGTTGGACGTGTTGCAGTCGGTATCCTGTCCGGACCGGATGGTTATTTCCATTGTCTTCCTGAAATCGCCACCTCCATAAAGCAGACCGATGGTAACAAAGGCGCCATTCAGTTTTGCATCAATGTCGAAAGTATGATAAGGTGCACAAATGTCTATATTGCCCCATCTGTGTTGAATTTTCTCCCAGGCTTTTTTCCAGTCGGTAGGATCCTGATGGTAAGCGGCAAGTACATCTTTTATACACAAGGCATAGGTGCTTTGCTGCGGAATAGACTTCAGTGCATTCGTTATAAGACTTTCAATATTCTCATTATTATATGCCAGAGCATGAATAGACGAAAGATACATGCCACCATACATGCCGTCGCCGTAAGACATAATGGAACCAACTCTGCGGCATAGCTTATTGGAAGACTGCGGCATGCAGGGATTGATAAACCCGATAAAGTCCGACTCTATCTGAAAGTCAATATCATCGGCATGCATATTGTTTTCCGGCTTCCCGGCTTCTCCTACCGGAATATGATCAAAGTAATTCTTCCGGCTTTGCAGGTTGGCGTGACATAGAGGAAAACCGGCATTTGCAAAGTTCCTGACCAAAGAATCAACAGGAGCATCAAGTCCGAGTTTTTCCATAGTCATCATAAAGCTTAGCTGACCATAAATGTCATCTTCCAACAATGATTTTTCAACCTGTTGCGGAGTCCATGATATATCTCCGGTGTACATCACTCCGGTGGCTTTGAACTCCATCGCCCGTCCGTACATCACCCCGATCATTTTACCTGCCCAGGCTCCCCGCACTTTATCTTCTACTTTCTCTTTCGATAGGGTGACAATCTGTTGCCCCTCTACCACCGAATGGCTTGTTGCAACCAGCAGGAAGATAAAAACGGATAATATTTTAAATGCTTTCATGAATCTTGTAATTTTTAAAGCCAACTTAAAGTTGGATACGTGCTTAGAATAAATAGTTCTGAGTTTCATTTATAACTTAAACTGTTTTTAGTTAAACAGAAACAGGCTTTAGTAGAGCTACATGAACCGGAAAATAAACTAAACCAATAAGAAAAAGAACTAAACCTACAGGAAAAAGAACTAAACCTACAGGAAAAGGTACTAAACCTACAGGAAAAGGTACTAAACCTATAGGAAAAAGAACTAAACCTACAGGAAAAAGAACTAAACCTACAGGAAAAGGTACTAAACCTATAGGAAAAGGTACTAAACCTATAGGAAAAGGTATTAAACCTACAGGAAAAGATATTTATCCTATAAGAAAAATGACTAAACCTATAGGAAAAATTATTTATCCGACAGGAAAAGGTACTAATCTGATTGGAAAAGGAGCTGAGCCAATGGAAAATTGAATAAACTCTTTTAAAATCAGACTAAAGCTATATTGAATATATCCCAATTCTAGTTAGAATTAGAACAAAACTAGCTTGCATTGTATCAATTCTAGTTAGAATTAGAATAAAACTAGTTAGAATTAGTACAATTCTGGTTAGAATTAGAATAAAACTAACTTGAATTGATACAATTCTGGTTAGAATTAGAATAAAACTAACTTGAATTGATACAATTCTGGTTAGAATTAGAATAAAACTAGCTTGCATTGGTACAATTCTAGTTCGAATTAGTACAAAACTGATTAGAATTGTACTAATGCTAACTAGAGTTGGAAAATAAATAACCGGTAGCCACCGCTACAGATTAGAAATCAAAACATTCTATTTTTTATAAGCACTAATCGTTGTTTTTATATCATCATACAGTTGCACACCAAACTGATTGTATTTTGGATCATCAATATGCACTAAGTCGAACAACATGATACCACCCGTATGATTTAAAATAGTTGAAATGGCGGTGGTCATATTGCTTTTGTCACTCCATTTGGTATTTCCCATATCCACACCTCCGTAATATCGCGAAGCTAAGAGGCCTGTTGCGCTTTTCAGTACAATGTCTGTCCCCGATAATTCTCCGTTTACTGTCCACCAGCCTGCTCCGGTTATGGTGCTGGTGTAATTCCCGGTATAAAACTGATCCAACTCTTCGGCATATCCGGTGTTTTTATACGTGGAGGTTGCCCATTCATAATCTTTGGATACATCGTAATTGCTACTGGCCCAATTCACTCCCACAGTATAATAGGAATCGTACCATGCTCCGCTATAGGTGCCGAATACGATGTTGGGTTTTACCGCTTTCAGGTCTGCGCGCATCTTATGTACAATGCTTTTGATATTCGATGCTCTCCATTCGAGCCACTGGCGTCCATACGTTCCTATTTCTTTTACTCCTGTACCTACGTTGTCGGCTGCGGTATTTCTTTCCCACGATTTTACAATATCTGAAGGAGTAGGGATAGTCGAAAGGTTTGCCCAGGTTTTAAACTGTTCCAATGAATAGCTGGAAAAATCGGAAGATATATCGTAGTACCGACAATAATCCAGAATAATACCATCGATATCGTAATTTTGTACCACTTCTTTTAGCAACGATATTTCATAATCATATACTTTTGAATAGATAGGATTCATAAATACCGCACTGGAAGCATTGGGCATGTCCGCCATCTTTTTGACTGTTACGTCGGTTCCGTCACTGTTGTTTACCTGAACAATCTGTGCCTGCATATTCATAAAATCTGCATTTGTATAAGCAAGCCCACGACCACCATAACCCTCGGTCATAATACTCATGGAGGCATAAATGTAGAGATTGTTCTTTCTGGCAGCTTTTATCATTTCACCTAAATAATCCAAGGATTCTGGCTGAGTCATACCATTACTTTCTTTCAGATGTCCGGCAATGCTGCTGTTGTATTGTACCAAACCGGTCATTCCTTTTATTTCGACAATGATTCCGGTAGCACCCATCGCTTTTATTTTAGCCAAAACAGTATTCATCTTGTCTGCAGAATTCAGCCGTTCGAAATTAGCATTGCCTTCTATCCATACGGTGATATTATTTTTCGTTATAATGTCTGCTACCGCAGCGTTTGTATTGGCATTGGCTGTTCCGTCACCAGGTTCGGGCGCCACTACATCCGGTACTTCTGTCGAGCTGCTTTTGCATGATAATAGCAATGCAATGACAAAAACCAGTATGAGAGAAAAAGATAATTTAGATGCTTTCATAATCTGTCAATTCAATTATTTAAAAGAAACGGCAGTAACTACTTTTCGTTGAGTGCCATCGCTGGGTTTAATGGTTTCTTTTCCATTTATCAGCATACACGAAGATCCTCCACCATCAAGATTTAGTGCTTCCACACAGCCTATGCTTTGAAGTATTTTTGTTTCTTCGGCCAGTGTAAAACCGGCTATACCCGGAGTCATGTTTCTACCTTCGCAAACAAAAAATATCATGAAGCCTTTTTTTGTAATGCCAATGGATGTTCGGGGAGCATTTATTTCGGGTTGTATGCCACTCTCATCGTCAAATAATTCCTCTGGAAACGAATTAATTGCTTTTCCGTCTTTTATCAGTACCGGACCGGCACCAATAGCTGTTTTGGCTTTCCACGATGTAGCACCTGCAGGGAATGAAGCCGAAGGCATAGCCAAAGGTGTTGTTCCGCTTTTGTTTTCTGCGGGAGCAGGGTATGAATAAGTCACATCGTTATTCGTATAAATCCAGTTCACTTTATACGTTCCATCCGTCATCAAACCAAAGGCACCCCGGGTAGGGTAATAAAGCACTGTGGCATTCGACCGGTATTCTATTTGATTGTTCGGACAAATTACTTTGCTGTCGCGACACAACATGCTTAATGAACTTCCGTCCCAAAAATATCCGCCGTTGATTATGATTGGGGCATTGTCGGCATTATAAAATTCAGTAGGAGTTTTATAACCGGATGCTTCACCCAACACATTGAATGTAGCGCTTTTATTCATATCGGCCACCGCAATATAAGCTATAGCACTTTTGTTTAATAATGTGGCAGATGATTTATACACTTTTATATAAGAGGGCAAATTGCCAAATCCTGTTTGGAGCTTCCAGCCCTGAGCCAGAATTGTAGAATCGATACTCGCACTGTCGCTAATGGGGTCGTTCCACTCCCATGCAGGGGTGTTATTCCCATTATGACTGCATGATGAGAGTGTTTGTATAAAAACAAACCCAAAGGCAATGAGTAGATTTGAGGTTTTACATTTTATTTTATACATATCTGAAATGAGTTATAAGATGGATTTATGAAAAAGAAGGGTTCGGCACCCAAATTGGATTGATAAGGGTGCCGGACTCTATCTTTTTTCTACTTTTTTATACAATCGAACTGATAAGCACCAAGTGCTTTACAATTGTTGTCAATGTAATACAAAGTTAATGTGTAACCATCGGCTGAAGGTACCAACAAAACATCGCCGGTAGCCGATACTCCGTCTGTACTGTTGTAAGACGTAATAGCGGGACTGAACGTAAGTGCCGGAGAAGCATCAACAGTTCCGGTAAACTGTCCCATGCTTGTTACATCATACAGATAGAGCTGTGTATTTACACTCCATTGAGGAAATTGTGAAATACAGCATAATGATAGGTATTTAGCACCATTGAATGCTTTTACATCCAAACAATTGTTATTATAATTACCTGCATTTGCTTGTCCTGTTAAACCAGCTTGGCTACTTGTTCCTTTCATATATTGTAATACATCAGCATCATAGAAAGATGTAAAATATCCATCCGAAGGATTGGTTGTAGGATAAACAATATCGCCAATGGTAGCATATGTATTCCAACCTTTGATACCGGTCATGGTAATGACCTCAGGAGCACCAACAGTTCCTCCGCTTACAATCCAGCGAACGTAGCTACTTGAAGTGTTAGCATTTTCAAGTTCTGCGCTGATAATGGCATCTCCATCAATGCTACCTTGTACCGACATTTTCCGTCCAAGTATAGAACCTGTGGAATTGCTGTAAGAAATAAATACAGACGGAGCTGTGGTTACCGATTTTGTTCTGTAAATCCTGAATGTATTACCATCTGCGGCATAGTTACACGTTAAGAGGTTTCCATTCAAATCGTTTGTTATGCAACCTGCCGCGCTAGCCGAACCTAAGGTTATTTGCCCTATTTTGGCTCCGGTAATTCTATTAAAATAAATTGGTGTAGTGCCATTTCCCATATTTACAATCAGGTTATTCCCTATAGATGCTAATGATGGATTATTTGTATCGTCCCATGCAAAGCCTTTAGTGGTAAAGTCGAACGACCATAATAATGTCTGACTGCCTGATCGGTAACCATAAGCAATCTTTTCGGGGGCTGCTTTGCTCACAGTATAGGTACTGGTACTACCGTCTTGAGCGGTTACGGTAAATTGTGCACCTGCATTCAGATTCATAACTGTAGTTTTAGGGTCAGGCGAAATCGTAGTGTGTGGCGACAATTTGTAATCCACATTTACTGCCGAAAGATCATCAGCGGTAATCAGCGAAATGATTTTTTTATCCTGATCTATAGTGCCTGTTACACCAGCAAAACCTGTTGCGTCATTGGCAGGTACAGAAAAGTAAGTGATCTGAGTACCGCTTAACTTTTTAATAGCTCCGGTTATACAAATTTGTTTGGTTTCTCCGCGTCCATTTGTGAATTGAAAGTAATTCTTTTGAGTCAGGTCCAAAATTCCTAATTTGGGAGAAAGACTGCAGTTGTCGTCCATCGAAGCAGTCACTTTCATTTTCGTAATAGTAGTTGTAGTATTACTATCCAGAGGATAGTAATACGGGATGTTGATAACTATGTCGGAGCTAATATCGGTAACAGTTGTTTTAAATTCAGCTTTGGTATAATTACCTTCGGTAAAATAAGCAGTGAGACTATTTAACCCCATATTGTTGGATGATGAAATCAGATCGTCAGGCGATTGACAGCCCGCGAAGAGTCCCACAATTCCGGTTAATATTATATATAGATGCTTTTTCATATTGCTTTTATTATTAAGTAATAATGTTTAATGATCTGTTTTCTGGAAGCAAAATTCAGATAAACAGTCTTGTAATTAGTAACTATTTACTTGTAACTACTTCTATGTTATTTCCATTCCGGATATTGTTGGATAGCCGTGTTGTCTGTTAATTCTTCTTGTGGAAGAGGAATGCGATAGAGTTTAGCCGGGAAATAGCGATCTTGTTTGTCACAGTCTACATAAGTGTATGTGAAAGATCCATCAAGATTTTTGATGATTTTTAATCCATGTACCCGGTAGCCGGTATATTCGGTTGCGGCAAGTTTCCAGCGGCGCATATCCCAGAACAAAAGTCCTTCATAAGCAAGTTCTACTTTACGTTCCTGACGAATAGCTTTCATTAAATCTGTACCGCTTTTGCTGGTGTAAGGTAATGCGACTCTGTCTCTGATTGCTTTTACAGCTATATTGGCACTGTCGGTATTTCCTGTATGGTAACAAGCTTCGGCAAAGTTTAATAATACTTCGGCATAGCGTATGGAAATCCATGGCTGTGTACTTGCTGTCTTTACGGATAAATTATGCGTTTCATCAACAAGCTTTCTTAAGTAGTAGCCGGTAGTTGTACGCCCTGCGGGTGCCGGATCGTCGCTGTATTGACACCAACCGTCAGTACCATTGACAAATGGTTCGATTTTACGACCTTTCCACGAAGCCTGATTGTATAGTATTGAAGCTTTAAAGCGTGGCTCTAACTGATCATAAGGAGGAGTAGTGCTGGTTGTGCCATGCCATTCAGACCAGTCGGGAAAGCCACCGGTTGCTAATTCGTATGACTCTACCATTTCTTGTGTAGGAGTTCCTAATCCACCTTGTTGAATGCCGGGATCACCTTTGGGTGAAAACTCATCATCAAAATTGTGAGTTATACCGCTTGCATTATAGTCATATTCAAGTATAGACTCTTGATTGCCATTTTTTCCCGATTTGAATGCATCAGCGTAGTTGGCTGCCAATTTGTATTTATTAGAGTTCATCACTTTAGAAGCTGCGCTTTTAGCCGCATCCCATCTTTCGGCGTAAAGCATAGCCCTCGATAACAAAGCATACGATGCGCCACTGGTAATTCTTCCAAAATTAATTGATGCCCACTCAGCGGGAAGGTTTTCTGCTGCAAATTTTAAATCTGCTGCAACCATGTCCCAACCTTGTGCTTCAGTACTTATAGCTTTGTTAGTGCTAATCTCATTTAGATTTTCTGTGTATAAAATTACTTCTTTATAGCGTTTTAGTAATTCGAAATAATAATAGGCACGAAAGAAACGAAGTTGTCCCGAAATCTGTGCTGTTGTTGTGGCATCGAAAGAACTGTATTTGTTCATATTACTCATAGCCTCATTTACACGGCGGATACGTTCGTATAAATCCTTCCAGGCGCCTAAATCGTACGATGCCCAACTGGCTGATATTGTTCCGGCATACACAAACAAATTGCATCTATCCATATGAGTGCTGTTTGTTTTCGAACCGTATTTTAGTGTTTCGGTGAAACCTTCGGTCAGACCATCAATAGATTGATTTGTTTCAAAGCTACCATATAGATTGATAGAGTTGTAAAAATCATTCACAGCTAATTCTGCATATTCAGGTTTGCTCCAGATTAATTTATCGGAAGCTCTGTCGGTAGGTGTCAAGTCCAGATAATCGCTACACCCAATGAGACTAAGTGAACAGCATATTATTGCTGCGCTTACTATCTTTATATTTATAGTTTTCATATCTTTAAATTTAGAATGTGAGAGTAATACCTGTCATAAATGTTTTTTGTTGAGGATAGTATCCGTTATTTACGCTTGGCGATTCTGGATCAATACCCTGTGGTAATCCGGATAATGTAAATAAGTTAGATCCCTGAACATAAATTCTTGTTTTGGTGATTCCGACCTTTCTCATGAGTGAAGCCGGAAGCGTATAGCCAATCTGAGCTGATTTTAAACGGATGTACTTTCCATCACGGAACCAAAATGTAGAAGCCAATCCATTGTTATTATGAGGATCATTTATAGTCAGACGCGGATATGTTCCGCCGGTATTATCTGGACGCCATGCGTTCTCAACTAAATAGACAGGTGAATTTGCTCCTCCGTTGAATGTTTTTGTGTAGATGGTATTGTCGTCATAGCCGTTGTAGTAAGTTCCGGTCATAGACACTTCGCATATTGCAGCTCCGGTGAATTGAACATTGAAATCAAATCCGTGCCAATCGCCAAACAGGTTAATCCCTGCAACTAATTCCGGTTTATTTGATTTTCCAACAAATGCCTTGTCCTGATAATCGACAGTTCCATCACCATTTAAATCTTTGTATTTAATGTCACCTGTACGTGGTCTATTTCCAAATGGCCATGGTGAATTGTCAATCTCTTTTTCGGTTTGGTACAGTCCATCGGCAACCCAACCAAATAGAGTTCCAACAGCCTTTCCTGTTATCTTTGCATAATCCGGAGTATTTGGGCTATCGGGATAGCGCAACCAACGGCTTTTTGCGAACGTGAAATTTACACTGCTACCAAAATTAAAGGTGTTTTTACCTGTTCCGATATGGTTCCGATGTGTCAGAGTAACTTCAACCCCTTTTGTATCCATTCTTTTATAGTTCTCGTAGGATGGATAATATCCACCCATGGATGGTGCATAGTTTGACCCCATTTCTGTAAGAATATCATAAGTATAATTATAGAATGCATCAAACTCCACTCCCAGCAAACCTTTCCATAGAGTAAGATCAAAACCTCCATTGTAGGATAGTGTACGTTCCCAACTTAAATTAGGATTTGCATAGCCGGTTGTATATAGGGAATTCACAAGATTTCCACCAATGCTTGTTGATTTTTCTCTAAAGTCATAGGTGTTCAAATAAGAGTAGGCCTTGACTCCATCGTTACCGAGCATACCAACTGATCCACGGATTTTCAGATTGTCGATAAAATTGAAATTTTTCATAAAGTCTTCTCCCGATATTCTCCATCCAACTGAAAGTGAAGGGAAGAATCCCCAACGTTTTCCGCCTACATTTCCGGAGAATTTATACGAACCATCGTATCGTCCGGTAAACTCAGCCAGGTACTTGTCATCATAATCATACTTCATTCTGAAAACGTAGCCAATGCTTCTTGTCTGATCGCTTTTACCTTCAATAGACTTGTCGTCTGCTGGTTGTGCAAATCCCAGTTCCGGTAATGATTCAAATACCGGACTGGTACTTTGTCCATAAGCACCAAAACTGTTCGATTTATAATCGCGGATTTCAGTCAAAACCATTGCATCAACATGGTGTTTTTTTGCAATAGTAGTAGCATAGTTTACACTTCCCTGTCCTACTAGTTGAGTGTATTCAGCATCTCCTTCGCCTAATTTATAATAAGTCTTTCCACGTGCATCAATAACCTTATTAAAACTTATATCTGAAGTTGATGAATCTGGTATTCTGGCCATTGAAACATAATAGGGAGTATCAAGATTTTTGTTTCTTGAGGTTTCGAAGTCATATGACCCTGTAACCTTAAAATTAAGGCCTTTTATACCCGGAACATCGTATTGTAAACTGATATTTGATTGTATATCCTGACTGTTAGTCTTGTATAAACCGGATTTGTTTATGGCTGCCAATGGACTGTTAGGTTGATTGCTTCCATTGGGAGTTGCTACGTCCAATCCGTTATAGGTCTTAGGTAGATATGGATGGCTGTTGATGGCCTGATTCACGATAGTCATCCAGGAATCTCCATCTGTACCATCTGTGTCTGTTCCTGCTGAACCTGCTTCGTAACCGGGTCGTTGTTTTCTTCCAACCTGACCGGCTATGCCGAGGCTAAACTTCCAGTTTGTCGCAATATTAGCATCAATGTTAGCACGCATGTTGTAGCGTTTGTAGGTGTAGTTCTTGATGTTCCCGGCTTGATCTAAATAGCCTAACGAAGTAAAGTATTTCAAATTTTCAGTTCCTCCTTGTACGGTTACGCTGTGCTGTTGATTTTGTCCGGTTCCAAATATTTCATCCATCCAGTTTGTGTTTCCCCAGCCATCAGAATCATCGCCATTCGTCATTTTGGCAATCTGAGATTTAGTAAAAACAGGACTGTTCCCATCCATTTCTAAACCTTTATTGTAATATAAGGCAAAGCTGGGACCATCCAAAAATTTCGGAAAGTTTGCGTTTCGTGAAATACCCAATGAACCGTTATAAGTAATCTGCGACTTACCTACATGTCCTTTCTTCGTAGTAACGATGATTACTCCACCGGCTCCTTTTAATCCATAAACTGCAGCTGCAGCTCCATCTTTTAAAACAGATATTGTCTCGATATCATTCGGGTCGATGTCGTTGATAGACCGCGGCATACCGTCAACAATATAAGTTGCACTATATATTGAACCACGAATAGTTAATGCTGCCTGATCGGAACCTGGCTGACCAGAAGTTTGCACGG
>Ga0302205_10000207_pt1 | contig 27293 bp, 17 predicted proteins | sample II_Fen_E1_3_FD_194582 | JGI IMG/M metagenome (GOLD analysis project Ga0302205, IMG submission 194582) | Peat permafrost microbial communities from Stordalen Mire near Abisko, Sweden - II_Fen_E1_3 | ecosystem: Environmental > Terrestrial > Soil > Wetlands > Permafrost | place: Sweden: Abisko...
GATGATGATTCCCTCCGAATTCGCCCGTCAGGTTCTGCCCCATGGCACGGTTGCCTGTGTTTGCGACCCACACGAAATCGCCAATGTCTGCGGCATACCCGGCATCGACTACATGATCAACGATGGGAAGAAATCGCCCTTGAAATTTTATTTCGGCGCCCCATCCTGCGTACCCGCCACCCATGTGGAAACCTCCGGCGCGATACTGAATGCAGCCGATATAAAAACACTGCTGAAACGCGACGACATCCATTTCCTGGCCGAAATGATGAATTTCCCGGGCATCCTGATGGGCGACGAGCAGGTCCTCCTGAAACTCAGCTACGCCCGCGAACTGAACAAACCTATTGACGGGCATGCACCTGACTTAAGCGGCGACAACCTTCGCACCTATGTGGACGAAGGCATTTCCACCGACCATGAGTGCATGACACTGGCTGAAGCCAAGGAAAAACTGGCTTTGGGCATGATGATACTCATTCGCGAGGGCAGTGCCGCCCGCAACCTGGATGATTTAATGCCCCTTTTAAAAGACCATTCCGACCGTGTCATGTTTTGTTCTGACGACAAGCATCCGGACGACCTGCAGAAAAATGGACATCTGGACAACCACCTGCGCCGCATCGTTGCCAAAGGCTACAATGCGTTGGACGCCCTCCGTTGTTGCTCGCTGAATCCCATCAAGCACTACCACCTCAATATTGGTCTGCTTCAGGAAGGCGATCGTGCCGATTTCGTCGTGGTCAATAATTTAACAGAATTCAAAGTGGCTGAAACTTATATTGGAGGCACTATGGTGGCCGAAAAGGGCTTGGCCTGTTACCCAGCCACTGAACCGGCGGAACCCATAAACCAGTTCAATGCCCTACCCATTAACGCCGAAGCGCTTCAAGTCGCCCCAACCGGCAAGCACATGCGGGTCATCGTGGCCGAAGATGGGCAACTCCAAACAAAAGTCATGCTTGCAGAACCGCTTGTCGAGAAGGGTTCAGCCATATCCGATCCCGAAAACGACCTCCTCAAGTTGGTGGTATACAACCGCTACCACCCTGCAAAACCGGCCATCGGGTTCATCAAAGGCATTGGTTTGAAGCGAGGCGCCATCGCCTCAACAGTGGCACACGACAGCCACAACATCGTGGCTACAGGCGTTTCCGACAAAGAAATCGCTGCTGCCATCAACCACCTGATCGAATGCAAGGGCGGCATCGTGGCTGTGGACGGTAAAAAGTCCGAATTGCTGCCGTTGCCCGTGGGTGGCCTCATGTCCGATGCCGACGGCCTTTCCATTGCCGCTGCTTACCAAAAAGCCGATGCAATGGCCAAGAAAATGGGTTCCCCGCTCGGCGCTCCCTTTATGACGCTTGCGTTCATGTCCCTTCTGGTCATCCCCGAACTGAAACTGGGTGACAAAGGGCTTTTCGAGATCTTGAAGTTCTCGTTTACCGACTTGTTTACAAACGATTAGGGCTACTTCTTAAACTTGCCCAATACTTCTTTCAGCGCATCCTTGTGCACTGTAATGCCCATCATCTTGAGCTTCATGAAGTCTTCGCTGAAGAAATAATAACCGAACTCGGGCGCCTTCTTGTCGTTGTTGCGTGAACCGGCACTGGAATCCTTGATGAGGAACCAATCCTTGCCGTCACCTTTGAAGTTTTCCAGATAGCCTACCAGGTGCATGCCGTGATCGTCCGTCGTCGTATTGTTGGAGAAGCGGAACTGACGAGCGTCGTCGTTGATGTAGGCGGAAGGAATGTCGAAATCGGGAATGACACCGCATTGGAAATCGCGGGAAAGGCCGGCTTCCGAAACGTCACCGCCGATGCTCATGGTGTAGCCTGCCCGGATGGCCGACTTGATGATTTTCATGTAGTCATCCAGCGGAACATTGTAATAATCAGCACTGTGCCACCAATTGTCGGGCACTTCGTACTCCACTTTTTCCCAATAGGGTTTCTGCTTGTACGAGAGTATTTCGATGAAATCGTCCGGATTGATCTTGAGGTAATCGCTCAAATACGTTTTGGGCGTATAGTCCTTGCCCTCCACCTTGAATTTGACCGGAGGTTCGCCCAGGTAATGATTGAGAATGCTGCGAATGGTCGCCAGCACCTGTTCTTCGTTCCAGGCATTGCTTTCCTTGACGGTCTTGAGATATCCGCTCATTTCCTTGAACATGTCGGCATGGGAGTGGTATTGACGCTTGTTAATCAAACCGGTGTAACAATCTTCAGGAACCATGCCGTATTCGTCGCTGATGCGCGCCACGGCATTGGCTTCCGAGCCTTCGTCAAACAGGGAATTACCGCGTTCCTGAACAAAGCGCCTGGCCTTTTCAACATACTCCCAATAAACCGTATAGATTTCAGATAGTTTTACTTTCTTACCGAACTGGCGGAACACTTCGCTTTCGTATTGCGAGGTCGTGCTGAACGCCCAGCACGTACCGGTATTGCCCTGCGAGATAACCGGATTGGCCCAGAACTGTTTGTATAAGGCCACTTTGTTGGGCAATTTCAACCCCGCCATATCCATGATATACTTGATCTTTGGCTTTTCTGGATTGAGTGTGCTGTCCACTTGCCGCACATCCTTCAGCACCACATCCTCATAAAAACTACCCTTCGGCACTTCAATGAGCTTGCCCTTATCCACATTCTGTGCCTGAACGGAAAGCAGTGCAGCAAACGCCAACACCATGGTCAATTTTATTTTCATACAAATTCGTTTTAGTGCCGGCAAATATAAAAAAATTGCTGCATAATTATACAAAAAAAACTGCCCTTTCAGGCAGTTTCTTTTTAATATGCTCTACGTGATGAGCGAGGTTTTAATGGGGAGTCAAGAACAAGGCGCTTTTCGTGAGTAAACCGGAGCGTACTAAACGTACGTGAGGATTTACGAACGGAAAGCAACGCAGTTATTGGCTTTCCATTAAGACCGAGCTATTACTTAACTGAGTCCATGTGGGCGATGAGGTCGAGCACCTTGTTCGAATAACCCCACTCGTTGTCGTACCAGCTAACCAACTTAACGAAGTTGCCGTTCAAAGCGATACCTGCGCCTGCATCGAATACAGAAGTGCGGGTTTCGTGGATGAAGTCGGAAGAAACAACGCTGTCTTCGGTGTAACCAAGGATGCCTTTCAGTTCGTTTTCAGAAGCTTTCTTGATGGCAGCTTTGATTTCGTCGTAAGAAGCAGCTTTTTCCAAACGGACGGTCAAGTCAACTACAGAAACGTCAGCGGTCGGAACGCGGAAAGCCATACCGGTCAATTTGCCGTTCAAAGCAGGAATAACTTTACCTACAGCCTTAGCAGCACCGGTAGAAGAAGGGATGATGTTGCCCAAGATGGAACGGCCACCTCTCCAGTCTTTGGAAGAAGGAGCGTCAACGGTTTTCTGAGTGTTGGTAGCAGCGTGAACAGTGGTCATCAGACCTTCAACGATACCGAAGTTGTCGTTGATGACTTTTGCCAAAGGAGCCAAACAGTTGGTAGTACATGAAGCGTTGGAAACAACGTCCATGTCTTTTGTATATTTTTCTAAGTTTACACCACATACGAACATGGGTGCGTCAGCAGACGGAGCAGAGATAACAACTTTCTTGGCACCACCTTTCAAGTGAAGGCCAGCTTTTTCGGTAGTGGTGAAAACGCCCGTAGATTCAACTACGTAGTCGGCACCTGAAGCACCCCAACCAATGGCTGCGGGATCTTTTTCAGCGAAGAAGGCAACTTCTTTGCCATTGATGATCAATTTGCCGTTTACGTTTTCGGCTGTTCCCTTGAATTGACCGTGTACGGTGTCGTACTTGAGCATGTAAACCAGGTAATCGAGATCCAGGAACGGGTCATTTACTGCAACGATCTGAACATCGTTTCTTTCTTGAGCGGCACGGAATACCAAGCGGCCGATACGGCCAAAACCGTTAATACCTACCTTAATCATTGTTTTAATCGAATTTTTAGTGTGTACTTGAAATCTGGTGCAAAAGTACAGCTTTTGTCCGAAAAAAACATCATTTTCATCATATTTTTTCAGTAGGTTAGCAAGTTACTTAGTTACCGCAACCACAGGGAGTTTTGCAGGAAACCATGACAAGTACCAGCAAAAAAAAGCAGAAAAAGTAGAAAATATTTTTTTTCATAAGAATCAATTATGGAATACTCCACTAAAACTCCAAAAATCGCATTTTATTTTCCAAAATTGCCGAATCTTTTCGACCAAACCGTACTTTTAGCGTATCATATTCAAACAGCCTAACCAGCATGGATCAAAATACCTTGAACGAACTGATCACACGAAGCAAGCACAACGACGGAAACGCGTTCCGTCAGCTTGTCGAATGCCATCAGTCCATGATCTACTCCCTTGCCTTCCGCCTACTGTGCAACGAGGAAGAAGCCAAGGATGCCGTTCAGGAATCGTTCATAAAAGTATGGCTAAACCTGAAGTCGTTTGACACCAGCCGGAAGTTCAGCACCTGGGTGTATGCCATCGCCACCAACCTGTGTTACGACAAGTTGAAGTCGGGCAAACATTTCAGCAAATGCCTACCGGCTGAAACCTTGAATGACGTGCTTTCGAACGCTGTATTTTCAAACGATGATGTGGAGAAAAAGATGATCGATACCGAACTCGGAGCGCTCATCGCCACGTTGACGGACAAACTCACGCCCAAACAAAAGATCGTCTTCACGCTCAGCGATTTGGAAGACCTCTCAACGGAGGAAATCGTTCAAATCACCAACATGACGGCGAGTCAAATCAAAAGCAACCTGTTTCTGGCCAGACAGGCGCTTCGAACGAAACTAAAAAACTATCAAGATGGAAGATAAAATGGAACAACTTATTCGGTCGCTCAAGGAGGCGAAGCCAGTATTGAAAAATCCGGAGAGCTTGACAAACAGCATCATGGATCAAATCGGAAAGCAAACTGAACCGAGGGTCTCACCTTTGGTGATTTGGGCCAGGGCTGCATTGAGCACTGCAGCCGCACTTTTGCTGGGTCTCTTTATTTTCCAGCAAACAGAAGCTCAGGATACACAAATAACCTCCAGCACATTGAAGCCTGTCATCGAGAAGCCCGCTGAAATGGACTCCGCCTGCATGCAAATGCTGGGAAGTGAGCATTTGAACTACCTAAAAACCTATCTGTGTTACCTGCAACAGAATTCCATCGAAAACGAATTGAACAAATCGTATCCACTGCAAAAAAATTAAGACAATGAAAACGCATACCAGAATACTGTTTTTTTTGGCCGCCGTCTGCGCACTGACTTCCTGCATCAATCCCGACCATATGCTTACCGTAATCAATTCCGACGGTTCCTGTTACAGGATTTTCAGCTCCAATGCCGGCCAGGATTTTATGATTGGAAAGGATTTGGCAAACCAGAATACAGTTCCGATTTCCATCGATTCCACCTGGAAAATTACTTGGAAGTTGGATGATTCCACCCAAATCCACACGAATTTTCCTCTTAGACAATCGGAATATGATTCCATCGCTGCTGGCATGCCTAGTAAAATGGATCCGGGCACCCACAAAATCCAGTTGATAAATCCAACTTTCCAACTGACCTTTCGGCGCGATTACAAGTCAGTTGCAGAAATGGCTAACACCTTTAAGTTGTCCGAATCGCACGCATGGAGCAAGATGAAGGTCAAATACAGCCTTGAAAAGAAGTTCCGTTGGTTTTACACCTATTATACGTATAAGGAAACCTACCCGAAAATCCAAACGAAATTCAAGACCCCCATCGATTCATTCATGACCAAGGATGAAGCAACGTATTGGTTCACAGGAATTCCGAACATTTATAAAGGCATGAACGGCGTCGAAATCCGGGAGGCCATCGGAAGTTTGGAAGACAAGTACAACCATTGGTTCAACAAAAACATGTGGGACATGCAATACGACTTATTGCTTAAAAACTACGACCTAATGACCGCTCCGCCCGTGAGCAAGGACAGCTTGTCTCTTTGCAAAGACAAAATATTTGATGACAAAGTAAACAGCAACAAGGATTACGACATGGAAAAAATACTGAACAAGTATTTCAAGACCAAAGCATTCTCCATTTTTTGGACAAACAAGGAAAGCGCTTTGAAAAAATTCGAAGATAATTTTGAGAAGTTAGAATTCGTTTCCTACTTCGGTAAAGAGTTCGATTACAACCTTTGCATGCCAGGCCGCATCATACCCAAGGAAAACGTGGTGATGCAAGGTGACACGCTCAACTTCAAACTGACCGCCTACCGAATGGTCTACAACGACTATGTGATCGAAGCCGAATCCCGCAAAGCCAACGTTTGGGCGTTCATCGTTTCCGGTCTAATCCTTGCGTTGGCCATAGGGAGTTTTTGGTACAAACCCAAGCGAAGGGTTTAATTGTCCCGCACACAACGTACAGAGAGCGCATTAAACCCCGATCTGTCTAAATTTTTCAAGTCTTTATAATACCAATGGACATACCATACAGGCGTTCCGCTGGAATAATTGGAAGACCACCAATAAGAAGCGTATCCTTGAAGCAGGAACAAATTGGTGACACCCAAAATTCCACCTGGCAAGGCGTGAAATCCACATTCAGCTGAAATGCCGATTTCAGAAGGCCATAATCCGGAATTGTAGTCCATCAGTTTTCTGCCTGCAACGGGCATGCCTCCGAGGCTGTCAGCCAGAGACTTCCATTCCGCATCGGTAGGTATATGCCAGCCTGCCGGTGCGATGTTTCTCAGGTCGTGTATGGCATACCAATCATACAGACGGCCATAGGTGGCTGAACTCGATTCCAAATTATTGTAATTCAAATACTTGCCCACCGTTGAGCGGATATCGAACGATTCGTTTGTCACCAAATCGATGGATTCTCCATTGCGATATTTGGTTGTTTTCAGATTGTCCAACATCCAGGTTTTTCCGAAGAAAGTGGCGTAGTGGTATTCATTATGGTCTATATCGGTGAAAATTCCTGAAGCGGCAAGTGTGCTGAAAGGAACATCAGCACCATAAAAGGGCCCTTCGTCCGTAAGAATATACCCTCTGATGTGATAGGTGGTCGAAGCTTCCAAATTATTGATGGTTGTATTGAAGAGATCATTCGAATTGCCCAAAGCGCATACATTATTAGTGACGACAGGGTTTTGATTCTTACTCCAACAGACACCGCATTCGGTCACTTCCAAGCCTCCGAAGTCGGAAGCTTGCATGCTTGCCGCAACAGAAAAAGCGCCAATTTTCAGGATAGGACCGGTCCAAATGTCGGGCGTTCCACTAAGTGTTGAAAAACTGACTTCGTTACCGTACAAAAATCCCGAGGCATTCTTTAAGAAAGTTCGCACATAATAGGTTGTCCCATGCTGCAATCCACTAATTGAAAATTTATAAATACCCTCCTCGAAAGGAATGCTAACGACAGAATCATTGGCGGTAGGATGCGGAGAGGTGTTCCAACAAACGCCTCTGGCCGAGACGGTGACACTATCGCCTACTTTTTCGGCATACGTTCCAAAAATTGCCGTGGAGGCTTTGATCTCCGAAACCGCCATGGTTCGAAGTTTCAGATAATTTGTAGTGAATTTTTTAGAGAGACCATAGGCCGTTCCTCCTTTGTTTGTTGCATAGGCTCGCACGTAATACTGCGTACCCGGCTCCAGATTTCTCAATGTACAGGTGAAATAAGTGCTTGCAGGTGCAGAACTGGAGCTATCCAACAGCGTCGGATCCAACTCTTTACTCCAGCAAACGCCTCTGTCTGTTATTTCAGCACCTCCTTTATTGACAATTGAACCACTGCAACGTGCTGTAGCATCCGTAATTTGTCCGACTTCATTCGTGCTAAGAAATGGTATTTCAATTACTGGTTCTTTTGCACATGCAATGAACAACAACAAACAAAATAAAATGCAAGCGGTATTTTCTCTTTTCATCATCATTACGATACATTTTACAAATATATGAAAAAAAATTACAATCTAATTATACCATAAGCCAGCCCGACCAATCACCAACTTTTCCGAATTTTTTCCGTACTTTTGCAGGGTAAAAAATCCACTTTTTTCCTATGAATGAAAGAATCATCATCCTCGATTTCGGCTCCCAAACTACGCAATTGATTGCCAGACGTGTGCGTGAATTGAACACCTACAGTGAAATCCTGCCGTACAACAAGTTTCCATACGACGCCACCGATGTGAAAGGGGTCATCCTTTCAGGAAGTCCGTTCTCTGTTTATGATGAAGCGGCATTCAAGACGGATGTGGACCTATTACGGAAAAAATACCCGGTGCTGGGCATCTGCTATGGCGCACAACTCATGGCGCACAATGCAGGTGGCAAAGTGGAACCCGCCGGCACCCGCGAATACGGTCGTGCCAACCTCTCCTACCGCAATCCGAACTGCAGGCTGATGAAAGGCATTTCCGACAATGCTCAGATTTGGATGTCACACGGTGATTCCATCACCAAAGTTCCGGAAGATTTTGAAATCATCGCTTCCACCAAGGATGTCCCAGTTACTGCTTATCACATCAAAGGGGAAGACACGTTCGGCGTGCAGTTCCATCCGGAAGTGTTTCATACGCTGGAAGGCACGCAATTGCTGGACAATTTCCTAAACATTTGTGGATGTGCAAAAGACTGGTCTCCAGCCTCTTTCATCGAAACAACCGTTGCCGGTTTGCGTGCTCAATTGGGTGATGACAAAGTGGTACTTGGCCTTTCGGGCGGTGTGGATTCCTCCGTTGCTGCCGTGCTGCTCAACAAAGCTATCGGCAAGAACCTGACCTGCATCTTCGTAGACCACGGTTTGCTCCGCAAAAATGAATTCGAAAATGTGATGCGCGATTACGAACATTTGGGACTTCATGTTATCGGTATCAATGCCAAAAAACGCTTTTATTCTGAACTGGCCGGTGTATCCGATCCAGAACAAAAACGCAAGATTATCGGCAAAGGTTTCATCGATGTTTTCGATGAAGAAGCGCATAAGATTGAGGACGTCAAATGGTTGGCACAAGGCACCATTTACCCGGACTGCATCGAGTCGCTTTCCATCACCGGCACCGTCATCAAATCCCACCACAATGTGGGTGGCCTTCCTGACAAAATGAAACTGAAACTCTGCGAACCGCTGCGCTTGCTTTTTAAGGACGAAGTTCGTCGCGTGGGCAATGAATTGGGCATGATGCAGCACCTCATCAAACGGCAACCTTTCCCCGGCCCCGGCCTGGCTGTCCGTATTCTGGGCGACATCACCGAGGACAAAGTGCGCATTGCGCAAGAAGCCGACGCCATCTTCATCGACGGTCTTCGCGAATGGAATCTGTATGATCAGGTTTGGCAGGCCGGTGTCATCCTGTTGCCTATCCAATCCGTTGGTGTGATGGGCGACGAACGCACGTACGAAAACGCGGTTGCCCTTCGTGCCGTGACTTCCACCGATGCAATGACAGCAGACTGGGCGCACTTGCCGTATGAATTCCTGGCCAAGATGTCAAACGAAATCATCAATAAGGTGAAAGGCGTCAATCGAGTGACGTACGACATTTCATCGAAGCCGCCGGCAACGATTGAGTGGGAATAATTAATAGAAAGGGGGCTGCGGCTCCCTTTTTTTGTGTACTGGAGCGGCTGCGACTGCTAGTGATGAGACAGGGGTTTCAGTCGATCGGGATTGGTCGGCGGCGCGCCCTCGGCACAAAATTTTTGTCTCTCTGAGCCTTCAATATTTTGTTTTGCCGAGCCCACCCCACCTCGGGCGCCCTCCTCCAATGAAACCCCTCGCCTCACCCCTCTTCGCCTCTGCCTTGCCTCGTTCTTGCGGGGCAAGTGCGCTTCCATATGGCTTTTTCAACTTTTCTTTATATTTGTTTAGAAATATTTGAGTATCTCTATTTTAACATTTAATAAATATTGGTATATTTGGTGAGTTAGACGTAGGGGTGATGTGTCGTGATTTCCGACTAACCACTCAACAGATGTAATGGTGGGTAAAACGCAGGTGATTAAATGGTTTCTGTGTTTACAAAAAGAAAAATAACGAAATGAAAAACGAAATAATTCTATATCAATCAAACGAACTACCTGAACGAATTGAGGTAAGGATAGATAAAGAAACGGTTTGGCTGAATCGTCAGCAGCTGGCAGTTTTGTTTGGTAGAGTTGTGAAAACTATTGGTAAGCATATAAATAATGTGTTTTCAGAGGGAGAATTAGTTAAAGAAGTGGTTGTCGCAAATTTTGCGACAACCACTCTACATGGAGCAATTAAGGATAAAACACAAACACAAAATGTAGCGTATTACAATTTGGATGTCATTATTTCGGTAGGTTATCGTGTTAAATCAAAGCAAGGTGCACAATTCAGAATTTGGGCTACTAGTGTTTTGAGAGATTATTTACTAAAAGGATATGCAATAAATCAACGAATAAGCTGCATTGAAAACAATGTTGAAAATTTGGCTGAAAAAATAAATGCAATTTCAATGCAAATACAATCAAGTGTCATTCCAAATCAAGGTGTGTTTTTCGACGGACAAGTATTTGATGCTTACGAATTGGCATCAAGAATAATCCGTTCTGCCAAAAAAAATATTGTGCTGATTGATAATTACATCGACGAAAGTACACTGACACATTTAGCCAAGAAAAACAAGCTGGTAAAAGTGCTTCTGTTATCCAAAACCATTAATAAGCAATTGGCTTTGGATGTGAAAAAAGCAAATGAGCAATATGGTGATTTTGAGATACAAGAATTTAACAAAAGTCACGACCGGTTTCTAATTATTGATGGCTCAGAAGTGTTTCATCTGGGTGCATCACTTAAAGATTTGGGTAAAAAGTGGTTTGCTTTTTCGCAGTTGAATAAAAATTCGGTGGAGAATATCTTGGAATCAATTACGAAATGACTAACATTTCACAGGTCCTGGCTTGGCGGTGCGCATCTTGGGTGATATCACGGAAGATAAGGTTCGTATTGCGAAGGAATGCGACGCTATTTTCATTTTATCCAAACCATTGGCAACGATTGAGTGGGAATAAAGAATTGAAAGGGGGCTTCGGCTCCTTTTTTTAATGCAGGCAATTAAGTTTTTCTATATAGTCATTGAAATATCCGATGTGTTTTTAACGCATTCATGTATTAGTTTTGTAATTAATAAATTACTCAATTAAAACATAAGACTATGGCACGCGTCAGCATATATCTGAATTTCCCCCGCAATACGGAGGAAGTCTTTAATTTCTACAAATCGGTTTTTGGTGGTGAATTTACGGGTGGAATCGGCCGTATGGGAATTGTTCCCGCACCGGAAGGAATGCCCCCCTTGGCAGAAGCGGACAAGAACCTCGTCATGCACATCGAGTTGCCCATCCTCGGTGGATTCGTACTGATGGGAACGGACGCTCCCGAATCCATGGGCTTTAAGTTAAATCCCGGCGATACGATGCACATCAACCTGGAGCCGGACACGTTGGAAGAAACGCAACGGCTCTACGAAGCCCTTTCCGCAGGCGGTAACGTTTCACAACCTTTGGAAAAAGCCTTCTGGGGCGCCTATTATGGCAGCTGCACGGACAAATACGGTGTTCAATGGATGTTTAACTTCTACATACAATGAACAAGCCCATCACCCCTTGCCTTTGGTTTGACCATCAAGCCGAAGAAGCAGCAACTTTTTATACTTCCATCTTTAAGAATTCGAAAATTGGAAGCATAAGCCGTTATGGAAAAGAAGGTTTTGAAATCCATGGTCAAAAAGAAGGCACCGCATTGACAGTAAGTTTTGAAATCAATGGACAGCCCTTCACCGCATTGAATGGCGGACCCGTATTCACTTTCAACGAAGCCGTTTCCTTTCAAGTCTTCTGTGATACGCAAGAAGAAATTGACGACTATTGGGCGAAACTGACTGAAGGCGGCCAAGAAGTTCAATGCGGCTGGCTGAAAGATAAATTTGGCGTTTCCTGGCAAATCGTCCCCACCATCCTGCCAACCTTGATGACAGACCCGTCACGGGCTGAAAGGGTCATGAAGGCGTATATGCAAATGGTGAAGTTTGACATAAAAACGCTGGAGGAAGCATAATGGTTCCGATTTAAAAGAAAACGCTTAATCTTTCTTTTTCATCAACGTCTGCCAAACAAAGAAACAAATCAACAGCGCATAAGCAGCCAGCGACAACCATTCGGCACCGTTGGATTCCACCCATTTTGTCTGCATCAGGTTCACACCGGTGAATCGGATGGCGGCGCTTACTACGCCCATCAAGGCTCCTCCGGCAATGAAACCGGAAGCAATGAGCGTGCCCAGTTCGCCGCGTTCCTCGTTGAGCGCCTTGTCTTTGGTTCTGGTTGTGACATACCATTGAATGAGGCCACCGACCAACAAGGGTAGGTTAAGATCGAGCGGTATGAACATGCCCAATGCAAATGCCAGTGCGGGGATGCGGAAAAAGGTCAGCACGATGGAAAGTAGGGCTCCGATGCCATAGAGCACCCAGGGAGCGGACGTACCAGACATCAGCGGATCTATGACGGCGGCCATGGCATTGGCCTGTGGAGCAACCAAAGCTCCGTTGCCTGTGAAACCATAGGTTTTGTTCAGAATGATGAGCACTCCACCAACGGTAGCGGCTGAAACCAATGTTCCGAGGAATTTCCATTTTTCCTGAGTGGCGGGTGTGGAACCCAACCAATACCCGATTTTAAGGTCGGTGATGAAGCCACCGGCCATGGACAATGCAGTGCAGACGACTCCACCCATGATGAGGGCGGAAACGATGCCTCCAGTGCCTTTCAGACCGACTGCCACCATAATGACGGAAGCCAGGATCAGGGTCATCAGGGTCATGCCCGAAACCGGGTTGGTACCGACGATGGCGATGGCATTTGCAGCTACGGTGGTGAAGAGGAAGGCAATGATACCGACCACCAAAATGCCGACCACGGCATGAAGCAGGTTGAATTGCATCACGCCAAAGAAGAAAAAGGCAAAAACGGCCAACAGTGCGGCAATGACGCCGAAAACGATGATTTTCATGGGGATGTCGCGCTGGGTGCGGGGTTCAATGACCACGGCACCTTGTGCTTTTCCACCTTTCAGTTCTTTAGAAGCCAGTCCGACGGCATCCATGATGATGGTTCTGGATTTGATGATGCCGATGATGCCGGCCATGGCGATGCCGCCGATGCCGATGTGGCGGGCAAAGCTTTTGAACAGAACTTCAGGAGACATGCCGTTTACAGAGTCGATGACGGCAGGGTTCAGCCAATGGAGCGTTCCGTCGCCCAATTGAGCCATCAGGGGAACAATGATCCACCAAACGAGGGCGGAACCGGCACAAATGATGGCGGCGTATTTCAGACCGACGATGTAGCCGAGACCAAGGACGGCGGCGCCGGTATTGATTTTGAAGACTACTTTGAATTTATCGGCGAGTTCAGCACCATAGGGAAGGACTCTGGAAGTGAAGGTTTCGCTCCAGGTGCCGAAGGTGGCAACCACGAAGTCGAAGATACCGCCGACCAAACCGGCAATGAGCAATGGTTTGGCCTGATTGCCGGCTTTTTCGCCTGAAACCAGCACCTGAGTGGTTGCAGTGGCTTCAGGGAAGGGGTATTTGCCGTGCATTTCCTTGACAAAATACTTGCGAAAAGGGATGAGGAAAAGGATGCCGAGAATACCACCCAACAACGAACTCAAAAAGACCTGCAGGAAGGTGACGGTCATATCCGGGTACTTTGCTTGCAGGATGTATAGGGCGGGCAGTGTGAAGATGGCGCCGGCCACGATGACACCGGAGCTGGCACCGATGGATTGGATGATGACGTTTTCGCCGAGGGCGTTCTTGCGCTTGGTGGCGCTGGACAAACCAACGGCAATGATGGCTATGGGAATGGCGGCTTCGAACACCTGGCCGACTTTGAGGCCGAGGTAGGCTGCTGCTGCCGAGAAAAGGACGGCCATGAGCAAACCCCAGATAATGGACCACGGGGTGGCCTCAGGCATTTTTTTATCGGCGGGCATCAAGGGTTGATAGACCTCACCGGGTTCCAGTTCCCGAAATGCGTTCGAAGGTAGACCGGTAATTTTGTTTTCTTCTTCCATGGTTTTTGTATTTGAACCACGAAGATAGAATTTATTTTTATTTCTGCAGCTCGCCGTTGATGCGGAAACCATCAAAAACCACCTTCCCAGCACCGACAAGCACATTTGGTTTGTCCACATTGTTGAACGAACAGTTGCGAATCTGGATGTTGTGCACATTGGTCACGTTTTCGAACCCGTCAATCCACAAGCCATAAACGCTCTTGTTGGTAACAATATTCGAAAGGAATACGTTTCTGATTTCGGGCATGTTGGGACCACTCGTTACACCTTCGTACTTCATTTCCACGCGAAAAACAGCTTCGGCGCATTGACCGACGCGGATGTTCCGAAGAAAGATGTTTTCAATCTTGCCACCCCGGAGCGGATTGGATTTCATACGAAGCATTCGGTCCAGAAGTGGACTGTCCATGTCGCAATCTTCGGCCCATACAAAACGGCAGCCACCGGTTATCTCACTTCCGACCACCACTCCTCCGTGGCCGTTTTTCATGGTGCAGTGCCGTATGATGATGTTTTCGCTGGGAATGTTCCAACGCTTTCCATCCTTGTTTCGGCCGGATTTGATGGCGATGCAATCGTCACCGGTGTTGAAAAGGCAGTTTTCAATCAGGACATTCTTGGACGATTCAGGATCGCAACCATCGTTGTTGGGGCCTTGGCTGTCCATCGTGACTCCGCGAACAATGACGTTCTGGCACATCAAGGGATGAATGAGCCAGAAAGGCGATTGAACAATATGGACGTCTGAAATCAATACCTCGCTGCAATGGTAAAATTGAATGAACGGAGGCCTCAATCGGTCTTGGACGGTCATGATCCGCTCACTGATAGGCACTTGGAGCATTTCCATCGCTGCCAGACGGTTGCGACCTGCAATCTTGTCGCCGTTCCATTCCTGAGAAACGATGCCGGCTTGCCAACCGAATTCAGCTTTTCCTTTCCAGGGCCACCAATTGGTTTCATTAGCCTGACCGTCCAGGATTCCATGCCCGGTTATGGCAACATTCTTTTGCCCATTTGCATAAATGAGCGGATGAAAGTTGATGCAATCCCAACCTTCCCAGCGGGTCACCACAAACGGTTTGTAGTCCTCCGGATTGGTGGAAAACTTCAATATTGCGCCTTCTGACAGATGCAGGCATACATTGCTTTTCAACTCGATGGGGCCTGTGAAAAACACGCCTGCCGGTACAACCACGGTTCCTCCTCCTTGATTGCTACATGCCTGAATCGCTCTGTTGATGCAGTTTCCTGAATACATGACCACGCCCTGAACGGCTCCGAAATCCGTGATTAAGAACGTTTTATTTGGAAATTTCGGTTCGGGAATGGAGGCGACAACCTTGGCTTCCATTTCCCAGCCCTTCTTTTCGGTCATTTCGGCAAACAGGGTACATAAAGGCATCGAACTGAGCAATGTCAGCAGCATCAGAGGTTTAACCAGGCGTAGGTTCATAGGTTCTTGGGCGTTGATTTGTTTTTATATTCGGATGGCGTCATGCCATATTTCTGTTTGAAACATTTGCTGAAATAACGGGCATCGTTCATGCCGATTTGGAAGCTGACTTCCGAAACGTTGAACTGGCCGGTGTCCAAAAGCTGGGCAGCCCGTTTGATGCGGGTTTCCTTGATGAATTCGATGGGCGACATTCCCAGCAATCCCTTGAGTTTGTTAAAGAATACAGTTCTGCCCAACCCGACGACGGAAACCAATTGATCGACCGTCAATTCGCTGTTCGACATGTTTTCTTCCATGAAATGCAGGATCCGTTTTAGAAAGACCGAATCCGGAGAGGGTAAATTCATGCGTTCTGCCGAAATAGACTGAACGGAGAAAATGTCGTGTCTGAATTTTTCCTGAAGAACCGTCCTCTGTTTGAGAATATTATCAATCTTGGCTTCCAGATAAACAGCACTGAAAGGCTTGGCGATGAAGTCAGTGACACCTGCCTGAATGCATTCCATCTGGGTGACCATGTCGGATTTCGCGGTCAGCATGATAACAGGAATGTGACAGGTTCGGTCGTCTTCCTTGATGTGCTTGGTGAGTTCCAAACCATCCATGACAGGCATCATCAGGTCGGTGATGACAAAATCGGGCATCAGGTTGCCCATCATGCTCCAGGCTGCATGACCATCGGCGGCTTCGGCGACCCTGTATTTTCCGGAAAGAACGGATGTTAGGAATGTGCGCAGTTCGGCATTGTCTTCTACGACCAGCATTAAGGGTTGATTTCCGGTGCTGCTTTCTTCGTGTGAGGCATCGGTTTCACTTGATAATGGGCGCATGGTGTCGGTGACAGCATCCAAAAGCACGCCCTTATCCGCATGAATGATGGTTACATGCTCATCGAAATGAGCCGTACCAGGTTTAAAACGGACTTCGAACGTAGTGCCTTTCCCCTCTTCGCTGTTGACTGAAACACTGCCCTGGTGCATTTCCACGAGTTCCTTGACCAGATGCAGTCCAATGCCAGTTCCACGTACTTTACTTGTTTCGTCGTACGAGAAGAACCGTTCGAACAACCGGGCTTGTTTGTCAACGGAAATACCAATTCCTGTATCTGCAACGGACAGAACAGCTTGGTCATCCTCCAAAAAACTGGTCACTGTGATGGATTTCCCGGGTTGCGTGAATTTGAACGCGTTGGACAACAGGTTGTATACGATGGTGTCCAGTTTATCGGTATCCAACCATACAGTGGCTCCTTCGGTCTGGTCTATCAGCCTGAAATCGATTCGTTTTTCTTCGGCAGTGACATTGAAATTGGCAGCGACGGAGGCAATGAACGAACCGAACGGAACTTCCTGTACCTTGAGTTGCATTTTCTTATCCTGAACCTTTCTGAAATCAAGCAATTGGTTGATGAGTCGGAGCATTCGGTCGATGTTGCGCTGTACGATGACGAGCAAGGTTCTGGTGTCGCCGGTCACGTTTTCGTCGTTCAACAAATGCTCCACCGGGCCTGAAATCAAGGTGAGCGGTGTTCGCAATTCGTGCGAAATATCGGTGAAGAAGTTGATCTTTAGGTTGCTGATCTTATGTTCCACTTCTACCTTGCTGCGTAGGCGCAGAATCGTTGTGAAGAAATAAAGCCCAAAAGCTGTAAGTGCCAGTCCGAAAATGATATACAGCAGGATGGCATACCAAGTCTGCCAGAAGGAAGGACGGATGCGCAGTTCGATCTGACGTTCGTTGTTCATCCAGAATCCTTCACTGTTGGTCGATTTCACCCTGAAAATGTACTTCCCGGGCGAAAGGTTGGTATAATTGACGCTGTTCAGTTTTTGAGACTTGGTCCAGTCGGGATCGACAGGATCCAGGCGATAGGCGTACTGGATGTTTTCAGGGGCCCTGTAATCCAATGCGGCGAATTCGATGGTGAAAACGTTTTGTTTGTGGTTGAGCGAAATCTTTCCGATTTCATCGACATTTTTTGTGAGCGGTGAATTCTTCTCTCCGATGTTCGCCTCCTTATTGAAAAGAATGAAGCGGGTGAACACCAACCGGGGCACAAACGTGGCGGTCTTGACTTTGGAGGGATTGAATTGGTAAAAACCGGTGGTGGTTCCCGCATAGATTTCGCCCGATTGAAGACGGTAGGAAGATGATTCGGAGAAGGTGACGCTTTCGAGTCCGTAATTTTTGTTGTAGATATCCATATCGCCGGTATGGCGGTCGAAGCGGGTGGTGCTGTTTTCGGAAAAGAGCCAAAGAAAGCCCTGCAAATCGTCCTGAATGCTCAGTACAATGTCGCTGGGCAAGCCTTCGTTCATGGTATAAGCTTTGAATTCTGGTGTTTCACCCAATTTAAACTTGGCGCTCAATTCATTCAGCCCGCCGCCGAAGGTACCGAACCAGCGATTTCCCGCGTCATCCACATAGACGCAATGGACATCGTTGATTCGTAGGCTCTTGGGATCCGTTCCCATTTTGCGATACTCGTAGAATCGGATGTCGGAAGGCTTTTTGAAATTGGCATCGAAGGCTACGACACCATTGACTGTACCCACCCAAATGATGCCCTGCGGATCTTTGGTCAGGCTGCGAATGTTGCGACAGCGGTCAATCGGATAATTCTTCAGCTCTTTTCGGACATTTATGAATCGGAATTTACCGCCTTTTTCTTCCACCAGATTCAAACCACCGCCATAGCTTCCTGCCCAAATGCGGCCTTTCTGGTCTTCCAACAAGGCATAGAAATTATTGGAATTGGGCCGGTCGGCGACAGGTAACGTTTCGATGAAATGAGTAACGGTATACGCATTGCCGTTCGGGTCTTTTTCCTCCAGCAAAAGTACTCCTGCACCTTTGCTGGCTATCCAGATGCGCCCTTTCCTGTCCGTCAATATGTCGTACGCAAAATAATTGGTTGTAGAGCGTTGAGAGGTGATCGAACCACGATTGTCCAAATAGCCGATCCGCTGGCCTTTAGGCGTGTATAAAACGATTCCGCCTTCCCGGTCGGCAGCCCAAATGCGCTTATGTCTGTCTTCGAAAATGGTACGGACTTCACTCCCACCCCTTATTTGAAGGGAGGACGGCACATAGGTGAAGTTGAAAGTGGATTGCTGGATGGAGCACTTTTCAAGCCCTGGTGAACGGGTGCTCAACCACAGGGTTCCGTGCTTGTCGTAATACGCCGCATGCATGGTATTGAAGAAATGCCTGTTCGGGTCGGAAGGGTCGTTGTAGAAAGGTTTCAGCGATAAATCTTTCCGGAAGAATTCCGAAAAACCTCCGGAACGGGGATGTACCCACAAATGGTCTTTGTTGTCTTCCACCACGAAGAAGTTGGGTTGCATCTGAGCCAAACCGAATTGTTCGTCACTTTTTGGCTGATAACGGATAAAGCGGTTTTCGTTGGCAACATACAGAACAACACCTGGAGCATCGACTTCCAGCCAGACATCTCCCGCCATATCCTTATAAAAAGAATGGATCAGGTTGCTGCCCAAAATGGGCGTTGTCAGCAAATTTTCGTGTGACAAAACGTTGAATTCGTTGTCCGTAAGGAATACGCCATCGCCTCTAGTGATAATCAGTATTTTGCCATTATTCAAGGGGCAGAAACCATTGACGGCGGCATTCGCGCGGAAATCTTCCAAACGGAAACTGTGCTGTTGCTTTGACCAGGCCCAAATCTGACCGTTGTCCGAACCGAAATAGAGGTTGCTTTTGGTTTCCAGATGGGAGTAAAAGCCTGTTTCATCCTGGAACTGATGGAAGAAATGGGTGGATGTTTCTTTAATCGGATCGTATAGGGTAATACCCTTGTCGGTGAGAAACCAGAACTGGTTGTTCTTGTCTTTGAACACCTCGCGGACCAAGTCGCCAGCCAAATTGCCGTTTTTACGGCTCAAGTATTTAATTTTTACGATTTCTTGCCCGTCGTCGCTGACGTGGACCAGGTAACAGCCATCGGTAAAGGTGAGCAGACAAACATCCTTGCCAGGAATCATCCGTACCGTCTGGATGGTCTTTGTCACCACCTCTTTGGTCGTGTCGGAATTGTACGAAAGTCGCTGAAATTTTTCGTTCTCGGGATTGAAACGGTAAATCTGGAAATCATTGGTCAGAATCCACAGGAAGCCGAAAGAATCTTCCTGCATGGTGTTCAGTCGGTTGTTGGTGAAACCGTTCGGATCGCCGGCCAGGCCTTTGTAGATTTTGAAATGCCGTCCGTCAAAACGGTTGAGACCGTCCCAAGTGGCGAACCACATATATCCTTTTTTGTCTTGAAGAATGCTCATCACCCGATTCTGAGACAAACCATCGTCTGCCGTGTAATGGGTGAAGCGCACCTTTTGCTGTGCCTGCAAACCGAAGCATGCCCATAAAACTACGAATAGTAAAAGGTTGCGTTTCATATAGGTGTGTTTTTCGGCATCTGAAAACAAAAGTCATCAAATACCGGGATTAAGATGTGGAATTTCTGTCAAATTTCGTCGATTAATTAGCCGGTGAAGCAGTTTAATCCGGTTTAACCGCCAAAGGGTTCCAATTTCCGAGAACGGTTTGCAAATTTACCCTCGCCGCTTCCTTTTTGGATAGTTGTCTCGACCAGGGTACCCGCTTGCTGATATCGGAGCCTGGGCCTGAATTCTTGTATTCTGCATAGCGGGTATTCGCTTCATTTTCTTTCTTGCCCCAGTTGTTCCAGCCTTCCGGCTTGATCTTTCCGGTCAGGTTGCATTCCTTAAACAATGTATAGGCGTAGGTTCGCCAGGGTCTGCCCAAATAGACGGAAGAGGCAGAGTCGGCAGTAGCTATGGTACAACGATCGAAAACAAAACCGTAGGCTATGTTTTTGGGTGTGGAAGCCGCTGTCAGATAGGAATTGATTTTCCCAAGGATGGTGCAGCCCTCGAACCAAGCTGTGGACGCACCAAAAATGAAATCGGTGGTTCCCTCGATGTAACATCCGCTGAAAAAGTTCCGGCTGCCTTCGCGTCCAAGGTAAATGGTATCCTGATTGCCCAGAAAACGGCAGTTGAAGAACGCCACTCGGTCGCCTTCCACGTGCAAGGCAACCGCTTGTCCAAGACGCGGAGCGTTGTTTTCCACCGTTAGGTTTTCCAAAACGATGTCATTGCCTTGAATCAGAAAAGTATAGGTTTTGAAGGTGCCCATCTTATTGATGTTCGCATGGTCGTCCCAAGTGATGACGGTGCTGTCGCGATCCTCGCCGATGAGGGTTATTTCCGTTTTCTGGGTGGGCAGCACCACCTTTTCCTTGTAGATTCCTTTTTTGATGAAAATGACCGTCCGTCCTTCAGGGCGGAAATCACGAATGGAACTTATGGCGGCCTGGACGGACGTAAAATTGCCGCTACCGTCTTTTGCCACCACCAAATCATACTTAATGGCGGAAATACTGCCTGAAACCAGCAGAAAGAGGAAAAAAACGAATTTTTTCATGGTTTATGGTATTGTACTACAAGTGTACGAAATTTTGACGAGGGCAAAAAAATAGGATGCCCTTTTGAGGCATCCTATTCGATGATATCGTAAAGATTTTACTTGCTCAGGTAGTCATGGACCGATTTGGCCATGTCACGGCCGGAAGCCATGGCACGAACAACCAGACTGGCACCCGTTGCGGCATCGCCGGCAGCAAAAACACCTTTGAGCGAACTTTCATTATTAGCACCCGTTTTTACATTGCCACGGGCATCGTATTCAACAGTGAGTTCATTGAGCAGGCCTTCGTGAACCGGGTTAGTGAAACCCATGGCCAGAAATACGATGTCGGCTTCCAGAATTTCGGTCTTTAAGGTGGGCTGCATGCTCTGACGTCCGGTTTTGGGATCAGTCACCCATTCCACTTCCGCAATTTCCACGCCGGTCAATTGACCGTCTTTTCCGATGAAACGGTTGGTCGTGAGGCACCAGCGACGAATGCAACCTTCTTCGTGTGAAGAAGATGTTTTCAGAATGTTGGGCCAGTTGGGCCAGGGAGTAGCCGGATTATCACCAACGGGAGGCATTGTCAGAATCTCAATCTGAGTTACTTCCGTTGCACCCTGGCGGTTGGATGTACCAACGCAGTCGGAACCAGTATCACCACCGCCGATGACCAGCACGCGCTTGCCTTTGGCAGTGATTTCAGGCCCTTCAATGGGTAAACCGGCCAGTCTGTAGTTCTGTTGAAACAGGAAATCGAGGGCGAAATGAACGCCGTTGAGTTCGCGTCCTTCTACTTTCAAATCACGGGGAACACCAGCACCGATGGTGATGCAAACAGCATCGAACTGCGTTTTTAGGTCCTTGATGGAAATGGTCTTACCAACTTCAGCATTGGTGACAAACGTGATGCCTTCGGCCTCCATCTGTTCCAGGCGGCGGTCAATGATGTTTTTATTGAGTTTGAAGTCGGGGATGCCAAAACGCATCAGACCACCGACTTGCGGGTCTTTTTCATAAACGGTCACTTCGTGACCAAGACGGTTCAGACGGTAAGCAACCACCAGTCCGGCAGGTCCGCTGCCGATGACAGCTACTTTTTTACCGGTGCGGGTCTTGGGCGCTTTCGGAACAATCCAACCTTCAACCCAGGCACGTTCGGTCACGGATGCTTCGTTCTCACGGATGGTCACGGCATTGTGGTCGATGTTCAGTACACAGGATTTTTCACAGAGTGCGGGACAAACGCGTCCGGTGAATTCCGGAAAATCGTCGGTCTCAGCAAGTATTTCATACGCTTGTTTCCATTTTCCTCTGAACAACAAGTCCTGGTATTCAGGCATCTTGTTACCCAGCGGACAAGCCCAATGACAGAAGGGAATACCGCAATCCATGCAGCGGGAGGCCTGCAACATGCGGTCTCCGTTGTTCAGGGTTTGTTCGACTTCCCCAAAGTCGGTCTTGCGCTCGTGAACCGGACGATAGCCCGCTTCCTTGCGCTCTATAGTAAAGAAAGCTTTTGGATTTCCCATATTAATAGTCGAATTCTACTTGTGCAATTTTCTTTTTAACAGCTTCAATCTTTTCATCGTGCAATACCTTTTTGTATTCGATGGGGATTACTTGGATGAATTTATCTACGTACTCGTTCCAATTGTCCAGAATGCGCTTGGCTTTAGGGCTTTGCGTATACCGGTAATGAGCGGAAATCAGGTCCTTGAGCTCACGGTTGTCGGTCCTATCTTCGATGAGCGACAATTCCACCATCTGCATGTTGCAGAAATAATCGAAATCACCGTCTTCGTCAAGCACGTAAGCAACGCCACCGGACATACCGGCGGCAAAGTTGCGACCAGTCTTGCCCAGAATGACAGCGCGACCGCCGGTCATATATTCGCAGCAGTGGTCGCCAGCGCCTTCCACCACGGTGATGGCACCGGAGTTGCGGACACAGAAACGTTCACCGACCTGACCATTGATGTAAACCTCGCCTGAAGTGGCACCATACATCAGCGTATTGCCGGCGATGATGTTTTTTTCAGGTGCAAACGTAGTGCCTACGGGAGGAACTACGATGATGCGACCGCCCGACAAACCTTTGCCAAGATAGTCGTTGGAATCGCCTTCCAAACGGAAAGTCACCCCTTTGGACAAGAAAGCGCCGAAACTCTGTCCTGCTGAACCCTTGAACGTGCAGCTGATGGTATCGTTCGGCAATCCTTCGTTGCCGTAGCGTTTCGCGATTTCTCCCGAAAGCATGGCACCAACGGTGCGGTCTGTATTTTTGATTTCACGGACGAACTGTACAGGGCTCTGATTCTCAAGGGCTGGAGTTGCCAGTTTGATAAGGGAGCGGTCCTGAATGTCTTCGAGATCGTGATGCTGTTTCTTAATGTTGTGAATGGCTTGTTCCTTGGCTTCTTTAGGAACATACAACAACTTGGAGAAATCCAGTTTCTGCATTTTCGGATTGTTTGCCTTGGGAACAAATTGCAGCAGGTCGGCACGTCCGACGATTTCTTCGAGGGACTTGTAACCAAGTGCTGCTAAGTGTTCGCGAACGTCCTGAGCGAGGAAGTTGAAGAAGTTCACCAAATAAATATATTTACCGGTAAATTTCTTGCGAAGTTCTTCGTCTTGGGTAGCGACACCGACCGGGCAGGTATTCAGGTGGCATTTGCGCATCATGACGCAACCCAGTACGAGCAGCGCACTGGTGGCGAAACCGAATTCCTCAGCACCCAAAAGTGCGGAAATCACGATGTCACGACCGGTTTTGAGCTGACCGTCCGTTTGCAGGCGAACCTGACCGCGGAGACCGTTCATCACCAGCGTTTGTTGTGTTTCGGCCAAACCGATTTCAACAGGCAGACCGGCGTGTTTAATGGAGCTTGAAGGACTTGCACCCGTTCCACCTTCGCATCCGCTGATCAGGATCATGTCGGCTTTAGCTTTGGCAACCCCTGCAGCAACGGTACCCACACCGCTTTCGGACACCAGTTTCACACTGACGCGGGCGGTAGGATTCACATTCTTGAGGTCGAATATCAACTGAGCCAAATCCTCAATGGAATAGATATCGTGGTGCGGCGGCGGTGAAATTAGGGAAATACCGGGGATGGAGTGACGGGTCTTGGCGATGACCTGATCGACTTTGTAGCCGGGCAGCTGACCACCTTCGCCGGGCTTGGCACCCTGAGCAACCTTGATCTGGATTTCGTCGGCATTGACGAGGTATTCGGTAGTCACACCGAAGCGTCCGGAAGCCACCTGTTTGATGGCGCTGCGGGCACTGGTGCCGTCGGGACGGAGTTTGTATCGTGCAGGATCTTCACCACCTTCACCGGTGTTGCTCTTACCGCCCAAGATGTTCATGGCGATGGCCATGGCTTCGTGGGCGTCCTTGCTGATGGAGCCATACGACATGGCACCGGTTACGAAACGCTTGGTGATTTCGGATGCGGGTTCCACTTCGCTGATATCGATGGGTTCCTTACCCTTATAAGCAAGGAAATCTCTTAAAAATATCGGATGTGCCTTTTGATCGACGGCAGAAACGTATTCTTTGTATTTCTCCCAGGAATTGGTCTTGGTGGCAATCTGAAGGCGTGAAATCGTTTCCGGATTCCAGGCATGGAGTTCACCATCCTTGCGCCATGTGTAAACACCCGTGTTTTCAAGTTCGGCGGGTTCACCCTTACCGAATCCTTGCAGGTGCGTGTAGATGGCTTCGCGGGCGATGTCATCCAAGGTGATGCCTTCTATTTTGGAAGTCGTACCCTCGAAATAACGGTCGAGCACCTCAGTGCTGATACCGATGGCTTCAAAAATCTGAGCGCCACGGTAGCTGCGCAAGGTTGAAATACCCATTTTGGACATCACTTTGAGCAAGCCTTTGTTGATGGACTTGATGTAATGCTTTTGGGCGGTTTCGAAGTCGGCCTGGATTTCTTTGTTCTTGACCTGATCGTATAATACGGCCAATGCACCGTACGGATTGACCACGCTGGCTCCATAACCGAACAGCAAGGCGAAATGCATGATTTCGCGGGGCTCGGCGCTTTCCACCACAATGTCGATCTGCATGCGTTTGCGGCACTTGATCAAGTGATGGTGAACAGCAGAAACTGCGAGCAACGAAGGTATGGCCACCAAATCGGCGTTCACACCCCTATCGGTCAAAATCAGGTAGTTGTGACCGTTTTCAACGGCTTCCTCCGCTTTCAGGCAAAGACTGTTCACGGCATTTTCCAAGCCTTTGGCGCCTTCTGTCAGCGGGAAAAGCATGGGCAACTCCACAGATGAGAAGCGTTTGTAACGGATATTGTTGAGAATGTCGAATTCAGTATTGCTGATGACCGGGCTCTTGAGTTTGACCACCTTGCAATGTTCCGCGCTGGGTTGCAGCACGTTGGCTTGGTGGGAACCCAAATAGGCTGAATGCGACATCACCAGTTCCTCACGGATGGGGTCGATGGGCGGGTTGGTTACCTGAGCGAATAACTGCCGGAAATAGCTGAACAAGAGTTGCGGTTTGTCGGACAGAACGGCTATCGGGGTATCGTTACCCATGGAGGAAACCGGTTCCTTGCCTTCCAAAGCCATCGGAATCATCAAGCGTTCAATGTCTTCCTTGGTGTAGTTGAAGGCCTGCATATAGGCTTTCAGGTTGGGCAGGTCGCTCTTGATTTCACGGCCTGAGGAAAGATTTTGAAGTCTGATGCGGTTCTTATCCAACCATTCGCGATACGGATAGGCGGAAGCCAATTCCTGTTTGATTTCGGCATCGTAGCGAACGGTATGTTCCTGCATGTCGATAATAAGCATCTTACCGGGTTTCAGACGGCCTTTCTCACGGATGCTTTCGGCCGGAAATGACTGAACACCGGTTTCGGAAGCCACAATCATGACATCGTCCGTGGTGATGAGGTAACGGGCGGGGCGCAAACCATTGCGGTCGAGCAAGCCGCCGGCATAACGTCCGTCGGAGAACAGCAGGGTGGCAGGGCCGTCCCACGGTTCCATCATGGTGCTGTGGTATTCGTAGAATGCCTTGACATTGTCAGGGATGGAGTTGGTATCGTTCCATGAGTCGGGTACCAGCATCGCAATGGCGTGCGGCAAGGAAAGACCGGCCATCAGCAGGAATTCCAAGGCATTGTCCAGCGAAGCGGAATCGCTCATTCCATATTGTATGATCGGATAGATGTCATCCATATTGCCGAGCACTTCCGATTTGAGAACGCTTTCGCGTGCCTGCATCCAAAAACGGTTGCCCTTGATGGTGTTGATTTCACCATTGTGGCCGAGCAAGCGGAAAGGCTGTGCCAAATCCCAGGTCGGGAAGGTGTTGGTGCTGAAACGGGAGTGCACCAGCGCAATGGCTGATGTAAAGTTGGGGTGGCTCAAGTCGGGGAAATAATCGCGCAATTGAAGCGAGCTGAGCATGCCCTTATAAATCATACGTTTGGTGGAAAGGCTGACAATGTAGAAACCCCGTTTATCCGTCAAAGCAGATTGCATGATTGCATTCTCCACTTTTTTGCGGGCAACGAACAGTTTACGCTCCAGTTCCTCGGGTTTACCGGGACCGGTCACCACAATCTGCCTGATATTCGGTTCATTGGCAAGGGAGGTTACTCCAAGTATGGAATTGTTGACCGGCACTTCGCGAACGGCCAAAAGCTTCAGTCCTTCATTCGTCAGAACAGACGTAAGCATATCCATACATATGTCGTTTTCCTTTATGTCTTTAGGAAAAAAGACCAAACCGGTGCCGTAGCTTCCGCGTTCAGGAACGGGAATACCTTGCAACAGAATGAATTCATGAGGAATCTGTACCAGAATGCCGGCTCCGTCACCGGTTTTTTGATCAGCGCCCTCAGCTCCGCGGTGGTTCATATTTTCCAAAACCTGTAAACCGCGCTCCACTATATCGTGGGTTCTTTCACCTGTTATGCGGGCAACAAAGCCCACCCCGCAGGCGTCATGCTCATTTTCGGGATGATATAGTCCCTGAGCAATTGGATACTTTAACATAGATCAGATGCTTATTTTTTACCTATACTAGTGATCAGACCGCTTCTTTATGACGACTCCGGCAGGCCACCGGAACCGTTTCAGCCTGAAATAAAAACATGCCGGGAGAGTACCCGACTTAACTCAATTAAACCATCCTCCCGCGCTCGGGAGGATGGTTCCTTCTTCATAATTTTCTGCCTCGCGGCAGATATGGCCTCAAAAAAACTATGAAGGATGTAGGGT
>Ga0302205_10000210_pt1 | contig 26977 bp, 21 predicted proteins | sample II_Fen_E1_3_FD_194582 | JGI IMG/M metagenome (GOLD analysis project Ga0302205, IMG submission 194582) | Peat permafrost microbial communities from Stordalen Mire near Abisko, Sweden - II_Fen_E1_3 | ecosystem: Environmental > Terrestrial > Soil > Wetlands > Permafrost | place: Sweden: Abisko...
ATTACTGCCTTTATTTGTTCTGGCATATCCGGATGAGGATGTAAGAATCCCTCATTATGAATGAATATCATGCTATCAGAACATTTGGTTCTTCAACCATCATTGCATTAATGAATCGAACACATCAAATATCACTTCTCAGCATTTATTGCAAATAAAAAGGGCGCACCAATTAGTTGGGCACCCTGAGTGATAAAATAATAATTTTTGAACTATTATTTCTGTGTCAATAACTCTTCGCTTTCGTGGTTAATAGATAAATTCAGAACAACTAAATATTTTTTGTACTGATTGTTTGTCAAGATATATTTTGCATTTCCCACATTAAAAAGCAAAGCATTGTCTACTGCCAATTCATTTTCAGATTTCATAGCAGATTTCATTTTGTTTTCAGTTAATTGAAATACATACTTTAATTGATCTGCCTGAGTCTCATCTACATCCAAATAACGAACTAATGCATCAAAAGTAGGTTCATTGTTTAATTTGTAAACAGCTTTATAATTACCCGGATTAATAGCAAATGCGCTTGTTGCAATAGTAACCAAGACTAAAACTAATACCTTTTTCATACCTTTAAAATTTTAAATTATCTTTTTGTTATACCTGTTAAATAAAAAAAACAAAGAATTCCCTCTGTGATAAATTCGTGGGTATTCTTTGTATTAGATTGTTGTCGTATCTAAACTGATTTAAATGACGATGCAAAAATACATGTTTTAAAACATATAAATGGCATGTTTACGGTTAAATCTTTTTTAACATGCCTATATTTAACATTTAGCCGGAAAGTATACGGATAGTATGTCTCAGTATATAAGTTATTTAATAACATTATAACATTGATAGTTAAATAACTGATTTTAGATGTCCGGGAAAATTAAGTAAGAAGAGATGATGTGGAGTAAATAATTCAAAAATTCAGATCATATAATCAGATATACAGCTTTTTGTGTCTGTTTTAGATGTTATTTTTTTTGAAATTTGAATAATCGGGTAATTCAGCAAAAAACTCATATCGTGAGTTCTCCGTGTCAACTTTGCAGCAATAATGTTCAATTCCATTGCTAATCATAAAAAAATCGACCTTAAGTTTGGCATTATATACGGCAACCTGATCGAAAGTAGATTGAGTGATTGGAACAGTTGGCGCTTTTAATTCAATAATCAGAACGGGTAATGAATGTTCATTGTACAAGATGGCATCACAACGTTTTTTCATACCATTCATATTTAACTGCTTTTCAACAGCCAGATAAGCGGCAGGATACCCTTTTACTTCAATCAGAAAACGAATAAAATGCTGACGGACCCACTCTTCGGGAGTCAGCGAAACATATCTTTTTCGTTGGGTATCGAAAATTAATAACTTATCGTCAAGCTTTTTTATTCGAAAATTATACTCGGGAAGGTTTAATTGCAACATTTTTTAGTATTTTTGTTTTCCTTTTTTACGGAGCTGCTGTAACTGCCTTAAAGAATTGATGGCGAAGTTACAAAAACAATATTTAATATTGATAATAATGAAAACAAAAAAAGAGATTGTAGAAAATTGGCTTCCCCGGTATACGAAACGCCCGTTAAATGAATTCACGGATCATATATTAATAACCAATTTTAATAATTATGTCGAATTATTTGCCGAATGGTATAATGTGCCGGTTCTGGGACGTGATGGAAATATGCCAAATGCTTCTGCAAATGGAATTACTATTATTAATTTTGGGATGGGAAGTCCGAATGCTGCCATTATCATGGATATTTTATCGGCTGTTCACCCGCAAGCTGTTTTGTTCCTTGGAAAATGCGGGGGATTAAAAGATAAAAACAAATTGGGTGATTATATTTTACCCACTGCAGCCATTCGCGGTGAAGGAACCTCGAATGATTATTTTCCACCCGAAATACCCTCATTGCCTGCATTTATGCTCCAACGTGCAGTTTCATCCAACATTCGTGACTTTGGAAAAGATTACTGGACAGGCACAGTTTATACGACCAACAGAAGGGTGTGGGAACATGATGAGAAATTTAAAGAATATCTTCGTTCCACCCGTGCAATAGCCATAGATATGGAGAGTGCTACACTTTTCTCAGCAGGTTTTTATAACAGCATACCAATCGGAGCTTTATTACTGGTTTCGGACATGCCCTTGATGGAAGATGGAATCAAAACCGAGTTGAGTGATCAGAAAGTAACTGCCAGCTTTGTAGAGGAACATATTAAGATTGGTGTGAAATCACTTTCGTCGTTGATAAACAATAGCAGGACAGTCAAACACTTACGTTTTGAATAAGGAGTAAGAGGCGAGGAATGAGGGATGAGGAATGAGTGGTAAGAGTAAGAAATAAGAAGTAAGTAATAAGGAGTAAGTAGTTGGTGATTAATTACTTTGATTAAATAAATAAAACTGAATTGTGGCAAAACAAGAAACATCCTACGAGCAAATTCTGACAGATCTTCGTAAAAAAGTATATTCTCCCGTCTATTTTCTAATGGGTGAAGAACCTTATTATATTGATGTTCTATCCGATTTTATTCAAAATAATGTATTGAATGAAACAGAAAAAGAATTTGACCAGACCATTTTGTATGGAAAAGATGTTGATATTAATGTGGTTATAAATGCAGCCAAACGGTATCCTATGATGGGTACTCATCAGGTATTGATTGTGAAAGAAGCTCAACTTATTAAAGATTGGGATAATTTAGTTCATTATTTGTCAAAACCTTTAAAATCTACGATATTAGTATTCTGTTATAAATACGGAACTCCTGATAAAAGGAAAAAATGGGTATTGGAACTGAACAAGGTTGCAACAGTATATGAATCATCAAAATTACGTGATTATGAGGTCGGATCATGGATTTCAAAGTATTGCAAATCAAAGAATGTAGCCATCGATGAAAAAGCTGCTGCTATGTTATCCGATTTTTTAGGGACCGATTTAAGTAAACTTGTTCACGAACTGGAAAAACTGGTATTGACTAAACCTGCCGGTATGCAAAGTATCACTCCGGAATTAGTTGAAAAAAACATAGGAATCAGTAAAGACTTTAATGTCTTTGAATTGCAGGCTGCACTTATTAACCGGGATGTATTGAAAGCAAACCGCATTATTCATTATTTTTCAGAAAATAAAAAAGCGAATCCAATGGTATTGGTACTGGCGCAATTGTTTAAATTCTTCAGTGAATTGATGTTGTACCATTATCTACCGGATAAAAGCCAGGGAGCTGTTGCCTCTGAATTGAAGATAAATCCCTATTTTGTAAAAGATTATCAAAAAGCTTCCCAGGTGTTCGGAGCCTGGAAAACTATGAATATCATTTCTTTTATTCGTGATACCGACTCCAGGTATAAGGGAATTGATAACCCCAGTACTGATGAAGGAGATTTATTGACAGAACTGATATTTAAGATACTGCACTAAATTCAACAGGATTGAACAGTACAAACATCAAACGTTCAAATAAATCAACCTTTCAAACCAATCAAACATCAAACTTTCAAACTAAAATTCATGTCTGCTGAAAATACATCCATCCCATTAAAGTTTATTACTCTCATCGCTTTATCACTTCAACTCTCTGAAAAACAAATCCGTAATGCCATTCAATTATTCAATGAAGGTGCCACTATCCCTTTCATAAGCAGGTATCGGAAAGAAATGACCGATGGCATGGATGAAGTTCAGCTTGGTGATACCAAAGAGCAATATGATAAATTGTGTGAACTGGCTAAACGGAAAATAGCGGTTTTAAAATCAATTGAAGAACAAAATAAACTTACGCCGGATTTGAAGGCGAGAATTGACTGCTGTTGGAATATTACTGAGCTGGAAGACATTTACCTGCCCTATAAGCCAAAACGTCGCACAAGGGCTGAAATTGCGCGTGAGCGTGGTCTTGAACCGCTTGCTACAGAGCTGATGAAACAACAGTCGAATGATGTATCTAAAATGGCACTTCCGTTTGTAAAAGGCGACGTGGTTGATCAGGAGGATGCCCTGAAGGGTGCCAGGGATATCATTGCCGAATGGATCAATGAAAATGAAACTGCCCGGAATGCAATCCGTACTGTTTTCAAGCGTGAAGCAACTATTTCGTCCAAACTCATCAAAGGAAAAGACGAAGAGGCTCAAAAATACCGCGATTATTTTGAAATGAGTGAGAAACTGGCCCGTTGTTCTTCGCACAGATTGCTTGCCATGCGACGTGGAGAAACGGAAGGCTTTTTAAGAGTTAATATTTCACCCGAAGATGATCATTGCCTTGAAAGACTGGATAGAATCTTTGTTAAAGGAGAAAAAGAATCATCTCAGCAAGTTGGTGAAGCTGTTTCGGATGCCTATAAGCGGTTGTTGAAACCAAGTATTGAAACTGAATTTGCTTCTGAAAGCAAGGCAAAAGCTGATACTGAAGCCATTCGTGTGTTTGCCGAAAATCTCCGTCAATTGTTACTTTCACCACCTTTAGGACAAAAACGGGTACTGGGTATTGACCCGGGTTTCCGTACAGGCTGTAAAGTAGTATGCCTGGATGCACAGGGTAATTTGCTCCATAATGAAACAATCTATCCACATCCACCTGTAAATGATACTTCACAGGCCATGCGAAAAGTTCAAAAGATGGTAGAAGCATATGATATTCAGGCAGTAGCTATTGGAAATGGTACAGCAGGACGTGAAACGGAGCAATTTATTCAAAATACCCGTTTTGACCGTGAAGTGAAACTCTTTGTGGTTAGTGAAAACGGGGCTTCCATATATTCGGCTTCGAAAATTGCCAGGGATGAATTTCCTGAGTATGATGTAACGGTACGTGGAGCAGTATCCATAGGGCGAAGACTGATGGATCCTTTAGCCGAATTGGTTAAAATTGATCCTAAATCTATTGGAGTCGGTCAATATCAACATGATGTGGATCAATCACAACTAAAAAAAGCACTGGATCAAACTGTTGAAAATGCAGTTAACCGGGTGGGCGTGAATTTAAATACCGCCAGTAAACATTTATTGATTTATATTTCAGGACTAGGACCTCAGCTGGCACAGAATATTGTTGATTACCGTACTGAAAACGGAGCCTTTAAGAGTAGGAAACAATTGATGAAGGTTCCAAAAATGGGCGCTAAGACATTTGAACAATGCGCCGGTTTTTTGAGAATACCCGATAGCGTCCACTTATTGGATAATTCAGCGGTCCATCCCGAGAGTTACGGTATTGTAGAATCAATGGCAAAAGATTTAAAAATGGATATCAGCGACCTGATTCAAAATAAAGACCTAAAGAAAAGTCTTGACTTACAAAAATATATCACTCCTGCTGTTGGTTTGCCGACACTAAATGATATTTTACAGGAGCTTGAAAAGCCGGGTCGTGATCCACGAAGTGAAATTCAGGTTTTTGAATTTGATCCCAAAGTGAAAAAGATTACCGATTTGCGAACAGGGATGGAATTACCCGGAATAGTGACCAATATCACTAATTTTGGTGCTTTTGTCGATATTGGGATCAAGGAAAACGGGTTGGTGCATGTATCACAAATGGCTGACCGTTATATCAGTAATCCGGCAGAAGTTGTTTCAGTGCATCAACATGTAAAAGTCCGGATAATGGAAGTGGATGTTGAAAGAAAAAGAGTGCAATTGAAATTAATTTGATTCTTTTATCTCATTTAGAAGTAAAGTTTCGTTCAGCTTAATTGTTTCAAGTATCACTTTTCGGTCATCAAACATTGTGCAGGCAAATAAATAAATATCACCACCATCCCTGATCTTTAATTTCTTACGCAATTCATCTGCAGGGACAGGATAATTCCGGGTGCTGATATTTGCTTTAGGTATTTTAATAGACAAGTCTTTAAGTTCCTTTTTGGAATTTCCCCATTGATATTTCACTTCAAATACTCTCCCCGGAAAATCAGGAATGAGTTCGTTGGATGTATATAAATGGGTGTTTTTATGTAATTTATGAATTTGAAATCTGTTTCCTGTCAATTTAAAGGCACCACTTTTCATGATCGATGCGTTGGGTTCATACAGGTATTTGTCAATATGAGTAGCAAAAGTGACTTCAGATGTTGATTCATCGTTCAGATTATATTCAAAAGTCTGATTCACTTTGTTTTTTCTGAAATTTATTGTTTTTACCTGAATGTCCTTTTGCATTGCTTGATTCAGAATCAGCAAAACTTCCTTGCATTCGTTTTCGACACTGATTATGTGTATTTCAGCAGTGTTGGGTAAATCAAGAATTGCTGCCGAAATATCCATCATGGGTGATAATTTGATCATTACCCGGGTAGATCTTTCAAGCAATTGTGGATAAAGTTTACTTATATCAGGTTCACAATCAGATAATAATACTACTTTTTTACCCCCATTTCCTCTTCTGGCAGGATCTATAAATATCCAATCGGCATGATTCATTTCCAGCAAATACTTTTCGGTTTCAGAATGAATGACTTTAATAGTATTACTGCCTAATATTTTGAAGTTGTAAATTGCTAACCCACAGAGATCTTCCTGACGTTCTACATAAATTGTCTGTTTGAATTGTCGGGACATAAAGTAGCAGTCCACCCCGAAACCCCCGGTTAGATCGACCAATGAATTTCCGTTACTAATTGAGGATTTATAACATGCTGTAGTTTCAGAAGATGATTGTTCCAACGAAAGTTGAGCCGGAAATAAAAAATCTTCAGTTGTGTAAAACAGCGGAACTTTTGTTTTAACCTTTTGTTTTCCGGTTATTTGTCTGATCGCTAAATCGATATCAACATTGGAAACATTGTTGTATTGTAATTTTAAAAAGAAAATGTCATCCTTTTCATGCTCTTTAATAAATCGTTGAGTTTCCGGGTTCATACAAATTAAATATATTTTTGCCAAAAATACTACATTTATCCTACAGGTAATCGAATAAATGATGTTTTAAGTAAAGAAATAAAAAAGGTGTTTGATTTTTAATGTCAAACACCTTTCAAAAACTTTTGAATTTAATACACTACCACATTATCACTGTACGAAAATTCATTGCTGCCGGAGGATTGGGTTTAAAGTCCGAATTAGTAACATAAACATTGATACCTCCAACCGAATAATCAAAATCTATAGTTTGTGTCCACGAGGTTCCATCTGAATTCTGATAATGTCTGACAGTCGGTAAAGGCTGTTGAACAGCATCAATTATTATATTCGTACTGACTGAACCATTCATGAATATATCAGATGTAATTTCAGGCATTGAGAAATGGCAGTAATAAAATCTGTTTAGTTGGTTCCCATCTAACGTTTCAATCCAATCACCTGTGCCTGCCACTAAATTAATAATCTTTGTGTTCGTTCCCCCCTGTGGCCCTTCCGGTCCGACAGGACCCTGACATGATACCACGAATAATGCGACCAGGAAAAAATAGAGAGCTTTTTTCATAAATAATTTTTTTAGTTTGAAGTATAGAATTCTATATCCGGAAGCAATTATTAACTTACAATCAGACTTAGTATTTAAATACCAAAAAACGATTCTGAGTATACAAATACATAAACTAATAAAACAGTCGAAAATTGTATGCAAGGTGATTTTTAAATATATTGGGAAAACTTAAATTTTTTATTTAAACATCTTTCATTCAATTTGATAAGAAGCAGGACTGTTTATTCTATTTCAAAGTTATAAAACAAAGGAATTATTTTTTGTACTTTTACGCACGATTTTGGTATCGAAACAATCATCATTGAATCGATAAAAGGGAATCCGGTCAAATTCCGGAACAGTACCCGCTGCTGTATGCTCCAAAAAATGTTTTGAACAACACTTTTGCCACTGATTATTCGGGAAGGCGTTCATAAACAGGAGTGAGTCAGAAGACCTGCCATTTTCAACATGTGTTTTTTGCTCTCGGGATTAATAGCAAAAAGGGTTGGACTCATCCGTGCGTGTATATTCTTCATTCATCATTGTTGTCTTTTTTATCCCTGATACCGGCATATGCGATATTAAGTAATTAATAATTATAAATGAACAATTAATAATTTTCAGAATTGCAAATATTTAATACTTTGATTTTTAAAGTGTTAAATATTTGCAATTACATATCTACTTATTTTTAAAATAATCAATAATCCAAAATGAAATCAACAACATTATTTCTTGCAATTGGTATCTTCGGAATGTCATTCACTTCGTGTAAACAACAAACAGAGGAGCAAACAACATTAGTCGATTTTGAAAACGTATCATTAAATGCTGATAGTATTTCGGGTGGAACCAGCTTTATTTCAGGAAATTCAACATTTAAATTAAATGAAGGAGCTTTTTGGAACGGTGGAATTGTATGTTCTTCAAAAAATGATACCTTGAAGGCCGGATACCTGAATCAATACAGTGCGATAACAGGTTCAGGGGCATTTAAGTCAAAGCAGTTCGGCGTTGTTTATTCACCCGGTTCATTTACATGTCCTGCTGATGTAAATGGGTCCTATTCGATTAAAAGTATCATGCTTACAAATTCCACGTATGCCTATTTAGATATGAAATACGGAACTCCCGGGGTTAGTAAGGTGTTCGTATCCGGTGATTGGTTTAAACTAACTATCAAGGGCTTTAAAGAAAAGAATCAAACAAACAGTGTGGTTGTTTACCTGGCTGATTTTCGCGACGGCAAAACTGAAATGCTCAAGACATGGGAAAAAGTAGATTTAAGTTACCTGGGTCAGGTTGATTCCGTGGCCTTTAATTTTGATTCCAGTGATAAAGGATCATTTGGTGTTAATACCCCTTCTTATGTTTGCATCGATAATATCGAATTTACACAGTCGGTTTCGACAAAATAAGAATCCCATAAGTATGAAATTTAGTTTTTATCTGCTATAATATTTGCTTTTCATGCTTTAAACAGGGACTTTTTAGTCTCTGTTTTTTTTATTTGAATTTATTTTTAGGGAATAGATTTCTGAAAATGAATGGTGTAGGGACTTTAAGTAAAATATTTGAATGAAAAGCTTGTCAGATTAACCGAAAAGGACTACTTTTGTCGCGGGTAAGTCCTACACGACCAGCTCCTTTTGAACTCCCCCAGGGCTTGACGGCAGCAAGGGTAGAAAGTTGTAGCGGTGCGATGTAGGGGGCTTACCCACCTTGCCTCTTTAGCTCAGTTGGCCAGAGCACGTGATTTGTAATCTCGGGGTCGTTGGTTCGAATCCGACAAGAGGCTCACTAAAAAAGCCGTTTCCATTTATTTGGAGACGGCTTTTTTCATTTTCTTATTTCATTACCAATAAATAAATTCAACAAATCCATTTAAATTGTAAAGATTAAATGAATTTGTATTTAAATATCTTTTACCAGGATTTGTAATGTGTTTTCTTCGTTCACTTGTTTGATGTTAAGTGTTTTTTGCCAAAAGGAATCCAACAACTCATTTTTATTGGTCAAAAACAATTCAGAACCATAGCAATCAAGCTTGTTGAACAATAAATTTATGGTCAACTGATTGATATCGATGGCCGGTTGATAGGTTTTTGATTTTGTCGTATCATTAAAAACCTCTATAAGGATCGAAACATCAACCAATTTAGAAAGTATCTGATTGACTATTCGTGCCGGTAGTTTAAAATCTTCGGATATTTCTTCCGATGATAAAGGAGGACGTTGATTTTCAAATTGTTTTATTACAATGTGAGTAATAAACAATGTAAGAAAATTATTGTACCGGGTACTCATGGTATCTATATCCAGTTCGTATTCGAAATATTTTATGTTCTGGGAGGCATAAGATATTTCAGCTCCCAGCAATACGATTAAAAAGGATATCTGTAACCAGAGAAGGAGTAACGGAATTGCGGCAAAACTGCCGTATACTATATTATAACGGGAAAGATATACTTGTCCGTGAATATACAGGAATTGAAATAACTGGAATGCTGTACCGGCTATAACCCCGGCAATTAAAGCATTTGTAAAACGTACTTTCGTATTGGGAATTATCAGATACAAAACAGTGAATACTATCCAGTTAATGACATAGGGTGCAAATTTAAATCCGAAACGTAAAACAGGACTTAAAACGTCATACAGGAATGACTGAGCAATGGTAGTATTAATAAAAATAGAAAGTCCACTGGATAAAACAATTAAGATTGGTATAAGTAGTATGGAAGAGAAATAAGTACTGAATTGACGAACCAGCGACCGTGACTTTTTAACCTTCCAGATACTGTTAAAGGCTCTTTCTACCTGCATGAAGAAATTCATGACTGAATAAAACAAAACAGCCAGACCGATGCCAATAAATAATCCTCCCTGCGTAGTTTCCAGGTAACGTTCTACAAATCCCATGACCTGTGGAATCAGATCTTCCTGACCGAAGAATGTACCTTCCAGTGAACTTCTGATTAGTTTCTCAATCCCAAAACCTTTTGCGATGGCAATAATCATTGCAAATGTAGGAATCATTGCAAATAAAATAGAATAGGTAAGTGCTGAGGCTTTTACATTTAAATCTTCATCGATAAAACCTCTGACCGCTAAAACCAGTGTTTTTATAAATCTGTATACAATTCGACGACGGTGTGATAATTCATGTTCAGTAATACGCCAAATGTCGAATCGAATAAAATTAAAAATCCGATTGTAAAGTGCTGTTAGCTTTGACATAAAGATGATATGAAGGGTTGGACTGAAATCAAGAAGAAAAAAAACAGCAGGTCTGTAAGCCGGGTTCTGTACTTTATTTGCATAAAGCGTTTGTCATTTATCTCGAACAAATGTCACCATTTGCCTTTAGCAATCTACCCCCCGACATCGGGCGAGCAACCCTACATGCGTCGGTATACATGATCTTGCAACCCATAAGACGTACGGCTTTGAATGTTACCACCCAAACCGGTGAGCTCTTACCTCACCTTTTCACCCTTACTCCGATAAATCGGAGCGGTTATTTTCTGTTACGCTACTCTGCTCTCACAAACAGCTTCCCGTTAGGAAATATGGTGCTCTGCGTTGCCCGGACTTTCCTCCATTCCCGAGGGAAAAGCGACAAACCGACCTGCTATTATAATGCAAAGATAGAGATAATATTTTATATTTGTTTAAAAAATATATGTTGGTTTATTTCAAACACTTATATATTCAAATAAATTTAATTAGAGAAATATTTCCTTATTAACCAACATTTATCTACTTTTGTTGTTTATTAATGAAACGAATATAAATAAAAACAAGGTAAATGGATCATTTAGGGATTAAAAAAGGGGATAAGGTTGTTATTGTGGGAGGAGGTTTTGCCGGATTACAGTTAGCTAAGACTTTACGAAAATCAGATTTAAGAGTAATTTTAGTAGATAGACAAAATCATCATCAGTTTCAACCTTTGTTTTATCAGGTAGCAAGCGGTCGTCTCGAACCTTCCAGTATTTCGTTTCCATTCCGTAAAGTCTTTCAGAAAAGTAAGAATGTTGATTTCAGGATGGCTGATATTATCGGTATTGATCCGAATGAAAGAAAGATAATGACCTCTTATAATCGTACCATTACCTACGATCATTTGATAATTGCAAGTGGCTGTAAGACTAATTTCTTTGGAAACCAGCAAATGAGTGATAATGCCTTCTCCATGAAGACGACTCAGGATGCCATTGAAATTCGCAATAAAATATTGTTTAGTTTTGAAAAAGAGATATTTGCACGTCCTGAAGACAAGCAAGCCTGGATGAATATTATCATAGTAGGTGCCGGACCTACCGGTGTTGAATTATCTGGTGCATTTGCTGAATTAAAAAAGGATGTTCTTCCAAAAGACTATCATAATATCGATTTTTCTAAATTTAATATCATTTTACTGGAAGGAAGTAAATTCGTTCTGAATAATATGAGTGAAGAATCGAGAATATCTTCGAGAAAATATCTTGAAGATATGACCGTGATTGTAAAAACTGAAACCATGTTAGAATCGTACGATGGAAACGTGGCAATTTTAAACACCGGTGAAAAAATTCCTTCCAAGAATGTAATCTGGGCGGCAGGAGTTAAAGGTAATATTATCGAAGGTCTGTATAAAGAGGATGTCTTTAAAAACAGATACGTTGTTGACAGGTTCAACCGTTTAAAAGGCTTCAATAATATCTATGCATTGGGTGATGTAGCCTATATGGAAACTCCAAAATATCCCCATGGGCATCCTCAGGTAGCTAATGTAGCAATCAATCAGGCAAAGAATCTGGGTAAAAACATATTAAAAACGATAAATAATGAAAATTATAAAGCGCATGAATATGAATACTATGATTTTGGAATGATGGCTACCATTGGGAAGCATAAAGCAGTGGTTGAATTTCCATTTTTAAAGTTTAAAGGTCCGTTGGCTTGGTATGTATGGATGTTTTTACATTTAATGCTCATTTTGAGTGTCCGCAATAAAATAGTCATATTTTTCAATTGGGCATGGAGCTATTTAACTAAAGACACGTCCTTAAGAATTATAACGAATATAAATTATAAAAAAGAAAAAATAACAGATTTCTAAATTCAGAAAAAGAGGCTTCCAATGTTGGAAGCCTCTTTTATGATCTTTATAAAAAAAAGGTCACCTTTTTTTTATGAATCGGGAATTATGGTTTAACTATAAGTTTCATACTTGTTTTTTCACCCAGAGAGTTTGAGAGGGTTACAAAGTAAACTCCGGATACAAAGTTGCCAGATAACGGGATCGTAAATACCTGGTTACCCGATTCAAATAGGTTATTATCCAACTTGTATTTTTGATTGCCCGCAATATCAGTAATGTTAATCGTAATTTTCTGAGGTTCATTCAAGCCAAATCTGATCGATACATTTTCTTTGGCCGGATTGGGATAAAGTTGAATTTGTTCTGATAACATGCCCGGTTGAAAGGCTTCTGTCAGAATCATATCCATTTTTTGAAAATACCATTGTTGGTTTACATTGTTGTTGATATCATTGGTCCATGTGATAACACTATTCCCGTTTGCAAAGGAACCACCACTGTTATCAATAGCATTGACAGACTGACTGTCAATTATTCCATAAAAACCTCCCGTATTGACAGGTGTAATTTTCCATTTTTGTGTATTATCCTGATCATTGACAGACACCTGGGTCAAACCTTTGTTATAACCATTTCCTGCAATAGCTAATCCGGAATTTCTGTTTTCAATTCTGAATAATCCATTGCTCAATGACTTTATTTCCCACAATTGACTCATATCTTCCTCCGCAGGTTCCCACATTACCAGTGATGCATTGGCAATTAAAGATGACGTTTTTACATCAATGGCATTATTTGTGCCTTTATTCAGAATCATGAAATAATTATTTGATGTTACAAATGGTACTGAAGGATTTGAGTCCCCGAGAGTCTTTAATTTAGTGTTTAGAAAGGCGATACGTTTACTCAGATAGGTTTTCAGGTAATCCACTCCTTCACCGTAGGTACTGAAAAGGTAGGTTTCATTGTAAACCCTTGTATTCAGGATATTCCAAAGTTTAAAATTATTTTGTTGGGAAGTATTAATTAATGTTTGAGTATCGTTTATATAGGTGTTCAGTGTACCCAACAGGTTGTTTGATTCTATTTCCTGCCAACGTCTCCATACGGCTTCCTGAAACCATTTATCAGTAAGTAATTGTTCAATCCAGGTCCTTGGACTGAATGCCACCTGGCTCATGAGTTTCTCAGTTACATCTCCAAGCCGGTTATTATTATTGAATGCAATGTCATAATCCCACATTGGGCCAAAATATAATTTTTCATCGGCGCGTTTTTTATAAATATAGGTACTCCAGAAAGAATCTGAATTACCTGTTAATTCACATCCCAGATACCAGTTAACAAGCGATGTTGTATCTACTTTTGACCGGTATCCGGTTATTGGATCTTTGTAATTTTCCGAAAACAATCGATTTTCAAAATCGGCAATGTAATTTTTGATATAATTTAATTGTGCAGGGACTATTTTATCACTGTCGGGTGTTTTAACCGTGATTTTAAGGCCTTTGTCTGTAGTGAACCACAATGGTTCATCGGCAGCAAATCCATCAATCTCCAGAAAATAACCCCCCGAGATTGAAGGTTGCAAAGTATCGGTGACAAGTGGAATATCAATATCTACCCGTAAAGGATTTACTTCCATTTGATCGGTAATCATGTAATTGCCCAAAAATTGATCATTCAGTGTTAAATCGGCGAACCGTGCAGATGGTGAAAATTTCAAACCGATAATATTACTTATTTTAAAGGCAACAGCATTTCTGATAAGCGTTTTATCAGCATAGTTGGCAAGTAATACCCAGTTCTTTTCTTTGGCAGGCAGATTTAATAAATTCGTTTTACTTCCAAGTTTTATGCGGTATGGTTTTTTGGGCATATTCCAGGTAGAATTCCCACGTCCCCTTATTTCAGTCGACATGTTCAGAACTTCGGTAGAATCATTGCTTTTTATGATAATTTTTCCGGGAACCCAGTTTACCTTATCGACAACAGGTTGTTTATTTGTTGTTGTAATGAATATTGAAGGAAGATTCGTCAATTGATTTTGGGCTGGGGCTAAAACAGATATAAAAATCAAGAGTAGAATTGTAAGTGTCGTGTTTTTTTGCATTAAGATTAGATTTATAAACCGATCAGGCTAATGAACTGAATGAGTCATGTATGGAATAATATTTCAAATAAAGAGGATATTTTTTTTGTAAATTCAAGTATTATATATTTATGTTTTAAGGTGTTGCATTTCAATAGGACAAAAATAATGAATGTTTTAATTTTTCACACTATTAATAGTTCTATTTAAACAGAACTGATTGAAAAATGGTGTATTTTGAATTGATTATATCCCGGAGACAAACCGTATAATTTACTAAATTAAATTTCAAAAGCCGGAAGAAAAAACTGATGCATTTTTATTCAGTTCAGTTGATCGTTCTTATCCTATTTTATACTGCATTCGAATACAACATTAAATTTTAAATTCATACCTATAAAAAACAATCACCACCCGGTAATCCTTTCGGATACCAAGTGGCGATACTAAATTGATAAAAAGAAAAATTGATTCTTACCAGATTTTTATTTTACAAGATGTTCCAGTTGACTTACATTTTTAGCAATCACATCATTCCCTAACGTATAATTCACTAAGTCTCCCGCTAAATATTGATCATATGCTGCCATATCTACCAGTCCATGTCCTGAAAGATTGAACAGAATTGTCTTTTTTGTTCCTTCCACCTTGCATTGAATGGCTTCTTTAATAGCTGCTGCAATAGCATGTGCCGACTCCGGAGCAGGCACTATGCCTTCGGTCTGAGCAAACAGAACACCTGCTTTAAATGAATCCAGTTGTTCAATATCCACAGCTTCCATTAAATTATCTTTCAACAATTGACTGACAATAGTTCCGGCGCCGTGATACCTTAGTCCTCCGGCATGGATATGTGCCGGAGCAAAATTATGACCAAGGGTAAACATTGGCATCAAAGGCGTATATCCGGCTTCATCTCCAAAATCGTATTCGAATATTCCACGGGTTAATTTAGGACACGAAGCAGGTTCTGCTGCGATAAAACGGGTTTTTTTCCCTTCCTTTATTGAATGGCGCATAAAAGGAAAAGATATTCCGCCAAAATTGGAACCACCACCAAAACAACCAATGATAATATCAGGATATTCACCTGTCATTTCCATTTGTTTTTCAGCCTCCAGCCCGATCACGGTTTGGTGTAAGGTAACATGGTTCAGAACACTTCCCAGGGTGTATTTGCAATTTGGGGTCTGCATGGCAAGTTCAATAGCTTCCGAAATGGCTGTTCCTAAACTTCCCTGATAATTTGGATGGTCGGTCAGAATTTGACGACCTGCTTTTGTGGACATGCTGGGAGACGGAATAACCTGAGCACCCCATGTCTGCATTAGGGAGCGACGATAGGGTTTTTGTTCATAGCTGATCTTCACCATATAGACAGCAAGCTCTAATCCAAATGCCTTGGCTGCAAATGATAAGGCTGTTCCCCATTGTCCTGCGCCTGTTTCGGTTGTGATATTAGTTACACCTTCTTTTTTACAATAATAAGCCTGCGCAAGGGCTGAGTTGAGTTTATGTGAACCTACCGGGCTGACACTTTCGTTTTTAAAATAAATGTGTGCGGGAGTATCCAGGGCTTTTTCAAGGTTATAGGCTCGTACCAGTGGCGTTGGACGATAAATTTTATATTGTTCCCTTACTTCCTGAGGTATTTCTATCCAGGGATCAGTTTTGTTTAATTCCTGATGGGCTAATTCTTTGGCAAATAACGGATACAAATCTTCCTCTACAATAGGTTGTTTTGTTCCGGGATGCAACATTGGGAGTGGTTTGGTTTGCATGTCAGCAACGATATTATACCATTTTGTGGGTATTTCTTTCTCTGCCAATAGGAATTTTTTAGTTTTTTCCATGTTTTATAAAATTTCAGTCATTAAATTGAATTGTGTTTATCAAAAAAAAAGCCTGTCGTTTTTTTAAACAACAGGCTGTTATGATGGATTATTTATTTTTGAAAGCATACATAACACTCAACCTCATTGTTTTATATGATAGTTAAGCCAGCGCCAGGAAAATTCAGATTCAAATAAATTCATGATAATTGCTTTTAACGAAGGCAAAGATAAGAACATTTTTGAAGAATCAAAATAGTTTTTTAAATTTTTATTTTTTTGATTGGAAGCGACAATTATGCCAATATAAATTACTGAATGAGTTACATCCTCTGTTCTTTAAAATAAAAATTGTATTTTTGTAGATTCAATTAAAAATAAAAAAAAATATCATGATACAATCGATGACAGGTTTTGGTAAAGCCACTTGTGAATATGGAAATAAAAAAATAGTGGTTGAAATTAAATCACTAAACAGCAAACAGTTGGATGTATCAACACGCATTTCGGGTCTGTATCGCGAAAAAGATATCGAAATAAGGAATGAGATTTCTCAAAAACTCGAACGTGGTAAAATTGATTTATCACTTTATGTCGACAATTCAGGTAAAGAATCAGTGACTCTGATAAATCAATCGGTAATCGAATCGTACTATCAGCAAATCAAAGTTTTATCGGATAAGTTGGGTATTGAAGTTCCCGCCAACTGGTTTGATGTATTATTGCGTTTACCCGATACCATGAGAACAGAAACGGTTGAATTGGATGAAAACGAATGGATTGAGATTCGTAAGACTATTGGATTGGCCATTGATCAACTTGTGGTCTTTCGTATTCAGGAAGGCAAATCGCTCGAAGCAGTATTTAATGATAAAATTGCCCATATAGGACAGCTATTAACGGATGTGGCACCTTTTGAAAACGAACGTGTCGAAAAAATCAAAGCCCGTCTGGAAGAAACTTTAGTGGCTTTGTCCGATAAAATTGATTATGATAAAAACAGGTTGGAACAGGAGCTCATCTTTTATATCGAAAAGCTCGATGTAAACGAGGAAAAAGTTCGTTTACGCAATCATCTTGAATACTTTATCGAGACTCTGCAACATGAAAAATCACCCGGTAAAAAACTTGGATTCATTGCTCAGGAAATTGGAAGGGAAGTAAATACCCTTGGTTCGAAATCAAATAACAGTGAAATGCAGAAAATTGTTGTCCTGATGAAAGATGATCTCGAACAAATCAAGGAGCAGGTGTTGAATGTGCTTTAGAGCCAAGATCAAAGAACAAAGAACAAAGATCAAAGACTAAAGAATTAGGACTAAAGATCCAAGAACCAAGAACCAAGACTAAAGAAATAGGACTAAATAATTAAGATTAAAGAACCAAGATTAAAGACGTTGAAAGATACTATTCTTTTCTTATGAACTGTTCTTATTTCTTGCCTCTTACTTCTTACCTCTTACCTCTTACCTCTTATTTACTAACTACTAACTACCGAATAAAAGACATGTCCGGCAAATTAATTATATTCTCAGCCCCCTCAGGTGCAGGAAAAAGTACAATTGTTCATCATATTCTCAGCTGTGGATTCAATATGGAATTCTCAGTATCAGCTACCAGTCGTCCTCCCAGGGGGAATGAGCTGAACGGAGTTGATTACTACTTTCTTACAGCAGACGAATTCCGTTCTAAAATTCGAAAAAATGAATTCCTTGAATACGAAGAAGTATATCCGGATTCATTTTATGGAACACTTCGTAGTGAAATTGACCGTATAACCGGTGAAAGCAAGAACGTTGTCTTTGATATTGATGTGTTGGGAGGTATTAATATTAAGAAGCAGTATGATGAACAGGCACTGGCACTTTTTATTGCACCGCCAAGTATGGAAGTATTGCATCAACGGCTCATCAACCGGGGGACAGATTCAGCCGAAATGATAGCCAAACGGATTGGTAAAGCTGAATTCGAATTAAGTTTTGCTCCACAGTTCGATAAGGTGGTGGTCAATGATGACCTGGATAAGGCTAAAAAGGAAGCTGAACTGTTAATCAGGAACTTCCTATCTAAATAATCAGCCAATTATCATGATGAAACCGGACAAACCTACTGCAAATCAACAAAAAAAACGAATTGGTGTTTATTCCGGTTCGTTTAATCCCATTCATACCGGACATGAGAAACTTGCAGGATACCTGATTGACAATCTGATTGTTGACGAAGTGTGGTTTATAGTCTCACCGTGTAATCCACTTAAGAATCAGGAGGAAGTACTTGATGAATACATCAGGTTGGATATGTTGATGCTGGTTATCCGTGATCAAAAGTCTTTTAAGGCTTCCGACATTGAGTTTACCATGCCCGTGCCTTCGTATTCCATTGACACTTTGCATGAACTGACTTTCCTGTATCCTGATTTTCAATTTGTTTTAATCATTGGAAGTGATAATGCACTGGTATTTGATCAATGGAAGGATTACACTCAAATTCTAAACGAATACCCTGTATTGGTTTATCCACGCAGGGAATATGATTTTGAGCTGGTATCAGCCAGATATCCACAAATGCAATTGCTTCAGACTCCTTATTTTGACATCTCATCTACTCAGATCCGTCATTTTATCGCACAAAAAAAGGATGTAAGCCAATGGCTGCATCCTTCTGTGTTAAAGTTTATTCAGGAGAACAACCTCTACCTTTGATTTATAGAAAAGGATTATTTTTTTTCTCAAATCCAATCGTTGTTGAAGGGCCATGACCGCTATAAACCACAGTGGAATCGGGAAGTGGGAGTAATTTATTCGTAATGGACTCAATTAAAGTGGCATAATCACCCTGAGGCAGATCAGTTCTTCCAATCGATCCTCTGAACAACACATCTCCTGCAAACAGGATACCGTCTTTTTCATCATAAAATGCGACACTGCCGGGTGAATGACCAGGTACTTGAAACGTGATAAATGTAGTATTTCCGAATTTAATTGTCTGATTTTCTGTTAGGTAACCTCCCAAAGGTTGTGCTTCTTCTTTGATATCCAATCCAAATGAACGTACGTGGGCAATTACATCATCCAGCAAGTATTCATCTTCCTTACCGGCTTCGGGTGATATCCCATAAGTATCAAACAAAAATTTATTTCCAAACTGATGATCAAAATGTAAATGTGTATTAATTACCCGTTTCAAAGTCAGGTTGTTATCATCAATGTAATTTTTTAATGCTCTCTTTTCTATCTCCGAAACACAACCGGCATCAATTACAACTGCTTCGTTTGTTTCATCATAAACCAGATAAGTATTCTCCTGAATCGGATTAAATGTAAATGTTTTTATTGTCATTGCTATTGGTTAATTGGTTGAATAGTTGATTAGTTGATTAGTTGATAAGTAATTGGTTAATTATATTATTTATTGATTTAATTGTCTATTGTTTGTTTAATTTAGTCTATTTATTCAATACACTCTTCTCAAACGACTAAACTAATCAACTTACTAAACCAATTAACTACTTAACTTACATTGGGATATACACTGCTTTTTTAGTTTCAAAATATTCTTCTTTAAAGAAATCGCTGACTTCGAACAATTCGGCTACTTTTTTATAGGGCTGTATTTCATGTTGTAATTCACCGCCTTTCAGGCAAATAAGTCCGTTGGGAAGAGCATTTTTAGGCGTTTTGCTGATATTCTTTTTTACCAGGGTTACCAGTTCACTCAGGGGCATTACGGCACGACTGACAACAAAATCGAATTTTCCTTTCTCTTCCTGAAGTCGCTGGTGCTTTAACGTAATGTTTTTTAACCCGATAGCAGTGGATATTTCTGTGGCTACTTTAATTTTTTTGCCGATGGAATCAATCAAAACGAATGTTGATTCAGGAAATAGTATGGCCAGTGGAATTCCCGGAAAACCTCCGCCTGTTCCTACATCCAGAATCTGGGTACCAGGCTGGAAACGAATGATCTCTGCTATAGCCAACGAATGCAATACGTGGTGTTCGTACAGGTTCTCAATGTCTTTGCGGGAAATGACATTGATTTTTTCGTTCCAATCCATATAAAGAGGATATAATGACTCAAATTGAGTTTTCTGATGGGCAGTCAGGTTGGGAAAATATTTTAATATCAGATCCATAACGTTTATTTTGATGTCAAAGTTACGGGTTTTTTTTCTGAAAATAAAATACAACTTCATTCCTGGAAGCTAAATGTTTTATTACCAGTATACTTAACTACTGTTATTTCATTCCTTTTATCCGGATGAGTATGACAGGTTTAATTATTTCTTTTCTTTTTATTATCTTTGCGGTCTGTTTGAAATAAAAATGCATGTTGCAAAAGTAGTTAGTACATTACTACTCAAAATATTATGCTTTTCGAAAATGACAATTATAAATTAAAACTAAATATAGATTTATGAAAGCTTATGTTTTTCCCGGTCAGGGAGCTCAATTTGTAGGAATGGGCAAAGACTTATACGATCAATCGCCATTGGCAAAAGAATATTTCGAAAAGGCAAATTTAATTCTAGGATTCCGCATCACCGATTTGATGTTCGAAGGTACCCCTGAAGATTTGAGACAAACAAAGGTTACTCAACCGGCTATTTTTCTTCATTCGGTAATTTCTGCCCTTGTATTGGGCGATGATTTTAAACCGGACATGGTAGCAGGTCACTCATTGGGAGAATTCTCGGCATTGGTAGCTTCTAAAGCTCTGACTTTTGAAGATGGTCTCGTCTTGGTTTCTAAGCGTGCAATGGCTATGCAGAAAGCCTGTGACGCACAGGAATCAACTATGGCAGCTATTCTTGGATTAAGCGATGATATCGTTGAAGAAGTTTGTGACTCTATCAAAGATGAAGTGGTCGTTCCCGCGAATTATAACTGTCCCGGACAAATTGTTATCTCCGGATCTATTGAAGGCATTGATAAAGCCTGCGAGATTCTGAAAGAAAAAGGTGCTAAACGTGCCTTGAAACTAAGCGTGGGAGGTGCATTTCATTCACCGCTTATGCAACCCGCCAGTGAAGAATTGCAGGCAGCCATTAAAGTAACCACATTCAGTACACCGGTTTGTCCTGTTTATCAAAATGTGAATGCCTATCCACAAACCGATCCTGCTGCCATTAAAGAAAATCTGATAGCCCAGTTAACCGCACCGGTACGTTGGACTCAAACAGTAAAAAACATGGTTACTGATGGTGCTACTGAGTTTTTTGAACTCGGACCCGGTGAAGTGTTGAAAGGACTAATCAAAAAAATTAATCCGGTAACTGTTTAAGGATAAAATAAAATCTCAAAAAGTAATTTATAAAAGATGTTAAGATTAAACCCTTTTCATCTTTTTTTTGTTCTAGTTAAGAAATTCTAGATAATATACTTTAATTCATGTAAATTTTAATTAGATCAGAACATGATACATATAAAATTATTCAGTTGCTTATTATTTTTATTCTGTATCGGTATTCATGAGCTAAATTCTCAAACTTCACTTTATATTTATTCCAAAACAGGATCACAAACCCAATTTCTACTTTCCAACATTGATGAACTTACATTCAATGGCGGAATAATGACCCTGAGTAACAAAGATAAAACGTATAGTTCTTTTCTGATTTCTGAAGTTCAAACTCTGACTTTTAATGATAAAACTGTAACTTCCGAAACAACTGAATATCAAGGTTCAAAATTTAATCTTTATCCCAATCCTGTTATTAATGAATTACATGTACAGTATTCTGTTTTTACTCCCGGGAAAGTTCAGATTCAAATAGTTGACTTACTCGGTAAAATTGTTTTACAACAATCACTTGAAAATCATTCGGGAATAAACAATATAACCCTGCCGGTAAAACAGTTACGAAATGGACTGTACTTTGTGCAACTGCAAAATGAAACTCAATTTAAAACCTTGAAATTTATTAAAAACTAATTAATGGTTGATCAGTAAATATACAATCAGATATAAATTTGCTTTTATACATTTGTTAAATCAATTAATCAGAATCAATATGAAAATTTGTAGGAATTTAATTGCCATCTCAACGTTCTTATTATTAAATATATGCTCTTATATACATGCTCAGGATTCTGTTTATATAAATCTTAGTAATGGATTTTCCATTCCTTATCAGATTTCGAAAATTGACAATATTTCTTTTTTAAAAAATAATAATTACCGTTTTGTAAATCACTACGATGTAATTAATTCAATCTCTGATTCTACTTTGTTAGAAAATAATAGGGTAACTCTTGAAGATAATGCCATACAAAGTAGTTATGAAATTAATCTGAATTTATACATTACAAAATTTGATACAATAATTTTAGGTAATGGTTATAAATCATATGGGGGAAGTTATTTATCAATTGACAACAACAATATTAATATATTTAGCAGTTATTCGGGTGAGCAGTTAATACAAACCATTAAACACGGCTTGTCAATAAAAACTCAATTGAGTGTGAAAATAATTAAGACTTTTTTCACCGCTAAAATTATAATTACTTCAGGAATTAATCAATTTGAAACAGAAATACCGTGGGATGGAGTGTCAAATCCATTTGTTGAATCAAAAGACAGTGAAATAAGAATTAAATATTTCTCTTTTTTATGTGATAACTGGGATAAAAGTATTTTTATGTTTGGTGATAGTTATTGTTCTTTCACAGATCCAAACAGATGGCCATATTACCTTTATTTAAATGATTATATTTATTTTTTGATGGATAGTCAACCCGGTGCCAATTCAGAGGAAGAGTATGATAGGTTGTTAAATAGCTTAAAACATGGCACTCCAAAATTTATTGTATGGACATTAGGAATGAATGATGGGTCTGATAGTGGAACCTATAATATTGATTGGTTTACAATTCTAAAAAAAGTAGAACAACTATGCAAGGATAAAGGTATTGACTTAATTATGTGTACTGTACCAACTGTTCCAAATAGAAACAACAGATTAAAAAATCAATACATACGGAACAGTGGTTACCGGTTTATTGATTTTGATGCTGCAGTATCAGACGGAAATGGAAATTGGTATGAAGGAATGTTATACAGCGATCAGGTTCATCCAACAGCAACAGGTGCAAAAGCACTCACAAATCGATTTTTTCAAGATTTCCCTGAAATTAAAAAACTAAAAAATTAAAAAAGGATATTGAACAATAATTTAAATGGTTTTGTCAAGCTACATTTCTTTTTACCCGATATCAATCATTTAATTTTATTTCAGGTTAAATTCTCATAGAGAAATTTAACCTGTTTTTTTTATAATCAACTGTATTTAATGGCGAAATTTCATGTTTTATCAAATTAAAATATTTTTTATCGATTGAATTTTTTTTAGTACTTTTGTTTTTCAAAAATAAAAACAAATCAGACCTGTGTATTTATATTTTGGGCTTGTCTATCAAATCTTTAAATATGAATTATGCATTTTGAATTATAAATTATTTCAAATATGTTCAGAACAAACAATTGTGGCGAGCTTCGCATTACCAATGTAGGAAGTAAAATAACACTGGCCGGTTGGGTCCAACGTACCCGCAAGATGGGTGGTATGACATTCGTGGATATCCGCGACAGGTATGGCATCACTCAGTTGGTGTTCAATCAGGATGTAAATCTTGAATTATTCGATCTGGCTAATTCTCTGGGCCGCGAATATGTTATTCAGGCTGTTGGTGAAGTGGCCGAACGCAGTAATAAGAATGCCAACATGGAAACCGGCGATATCGAAATCCTTGTTTCTGAAATGAATGTTCTGAATGAATCGAAAACACCACCTTTTACCATCGAGGACAATACCGATGGTGGTGATGATATCCGCATGAAGTACCGTTACCTTGATTTACGCCGTAATACAGTACGTCATAACCTGGAACTGCGTCACCGCATGGCTTTCGAAACCCGCCGTTTCCTGGACCAGTTGAACTTTATGGAAGTGGAGACTCCGGTACTGATCGGATCAACCCCCGAAGGTGCCCGCGACTTTGTAGTACCATCCCGTATGAATCCGGGAGAGTTTTATGCCTTGCCCCAGTCCCCGCAATTATTCAAGCAATTGCTTATGGTATCAGGCTTTGACCGTTATTTCCAGATTGTGAAATGTTTCCGCGATGAGGACCTGCGTGCCGACCGTCAGCCTGAGTTTACCCAGATCGATTGTGAAATGTCATTTGTCGATCAGGAAGATGTCCTGCAGATTTTCGAAGGCATGGTGAAACATTTATTCAAATTTGTCAAGGATATTGATTTTGCAGATGCTTTTCCCCGTATGACCTGGCACGAAGCTATGAGGTTGTATGGCTCCGATAAACCGGATATCCGCTTCGACATGAAGATCGTTGAGCTGAAAGAAGAAGTTTCGGGACGTAATTTCGTTGTTTTCGACAGCGTTCCCTATGTAGGAGGTATTTGTGCCACCGGATGTGCCGTGTATACCCGCAAACAACTCGATGAACTCACTGATTTCGTAAAACGTCCGCAAATAGGGGCGAAGGGAATGATCTATATCCGCTGCGAAGGCGACGGAACCTACAAGTCGTCTGTGGATAAATTCTACTCAAACGACGATTTAAAAGTCATTGCTGCTAAATTCAACGCCAAACCGGGCGACCTGATCCTGATGCTGGCAGGGGCTAAACGCAAGACACAAAAAGCTTTATGCGAATTACGCCTGGAAATGGGAGCGAAGTTAGGTCTTCGTAACAAGGATGTCTTTGCACCACTGTGGGTGATTGATTTTCCATTGTTCGAATACGATGAAGAATTACAACGCTATTTCGCTATGCATCATCCATTTACATCGCCAAAACCGGAAGATATTCCGCTACTGGATACTGATCCGGGCGAGGTCCGTGCCAATGCTTACGATATGGTAGTCAACGGAGTAGAACTGGGGGGTGGATCCATTCGTATTCATAACAGCGAACTTCAAAACCGTATGTTCCATCTGCTTGGTTTTACAGAAGAAAAGGCACAGGCACAGTTTGGCTTCCTGATGAGCGCATTCCAGTACGGTGCGCCACCTCACGGAGGACTTGCTTTCGGTCTTGACCGTTTTGTATCCTTGTTTGCCGGACTGGATAGTATACGCGATTGCATTGCCTTTCCAAAAAATAACTCCGGAAGGGATGTTATGATGGATGCGCCGGCCGTACTTGATCCGGCTCAGTTGGATGAATTGAATCTGGTAGTGGATATCAAAGAGAAAAAAGCATAATCCTGTAAAGAGTTTGCTTTAGTCATAATTAATTTGCAGAGTCACTAATCCTTGAAGGTTTAGTGACTCTGTTGTTTTTTCGGGGAAGCGGTGTTCAATCATTCAACATGAAGCGTATCCCCCTTTTTAAGAATCCTATTTTACATAATATAAATTATAGGCTTATTGGATACATTTTTTCCAACCCCTGAGAATGGTCTGTAATTCGAATTAATAACCATTCATTCAGTACGTTGTAATCCTATAAAATTATTACCATTCAATTGTGAGAATACTCAGCAGTTCCTGCAATCAAATTGAATCATTCTTCCAATTATTCTCCGTATTTCATACGTTTCAAAAAGAAGGTTTTATGTTGATTCCGGCAAGGATCTATCCGGAAAAGTTTAATTATCATGCTGTGTATCAAATTAGCAAACAAAAGAAGACTGCTAAATTGCAGTGAAGATTTAACAGAATGGTTTTACAAAAAAAATTCCGTCCAATTAATGTAAATTTAGACGAATATAATTGGTTGTAAGTTTTTTTGGGGTCTGTTTCCATAAAACAGACTTCCTTCCCTGCTTCCATACCTAAATTTCAAAAAATCACATCCCAATCCCCCTACCCGACTGATTTTTCTTTAATCCGTGCTTATTTGGTTCTATTTTTAGTTGCTTTATCTCCGGTTTCCCTTCGGCTTCCCTTTGGTTTCCCTTTACTTCCCGTTTTTACTATTTTCTCAGTTTTATCTTAGTTTACTTACGTATATATCTTAGATATCTCTTATCATTAAAAGGTTAACAAATCTAAAATAAAAATAAGATGTATATTTAAATGATTTAAGATAATATTTAAAATGGGAAGTGAACCATACCTAACCTTTATTTATCTTTCTAATCTTCATTAATCTTTCTAATCTTCATTAATCTTCCTGATCTTCATTAATCTTCATTATTTTTTATTATTCTTACCAGGGTTAAAACCCTGCGCAACAATATATCGGTCATGCCTACGGCATTGACAGCCATAGAACAGGAAGTTCCGTAGGAACGACCGATATTGTAGCCATGGAATTCATTCCATGGTAATGGATATTGTAGCAATGGAATTTATTCCGTGGTATTTATAATGATTTAAACAGATAGATATTTTATGTAAATTTGCATGGTGAGAGAAAAAATAAATTAAAAAGACAAATAATAGTATGAGAAGAAAAGACAGGGAGATAAGCCAATCTGAGGCCGTTGATATCTTACAAAAAGGGGAATACGGGATATTATCCATGTGCACACCATCGGAAGAAGGATATGGAGTACCGTTAAATTTC
>Ga0302205_10000212_pt1 | contig 26940 bp, 14 predicted proteins | sample II_Fen_E1_3_FD_194582 | JGI IMG/M metagenome (GOLD analysis project Ga0302205, IMG submission 194582) | Peat permafrost microbial communities from Stordalen Mire near Abisko, Sweden - II_Fen_E1_3 | ecosystem: Environmental > Terrestrial > Soil > Wetlands > Permafrost | place: Sweden: Abisko...
AGTTGAGTATTGAAACGAAAGGTTCAAGTGAACCGTTGGTTCCTAATACCTCAGAGGAGAATCGGGCAAAAAACAGACGTGTAGAAATCAAGGTTGATCAAATTGAGTAAGTGGAGTACCAGCCTACAACTAAGTATAAACCGCATGGAAATGATAATAGCTTCGTATTTGCAAGCGGGTGAAATTACATTGATGTTTTATGCTAATTAATGAACTGTTCGATGAATTTATTTTCATCGGACAGTTTTTTTATGTGAATTGTTCAACTTTCTGTGATTGTGTTAGCTATAAAGACTTTCAGGTTGGTAAGATGCTTTCATTCTACAGGAAAATGAGTTTTTTAATCGTTAGCCTTAGTTATAATTGAAGTTATTAATTAAATGAGTTTTGAATACGATGTTTTTTGCTTCATGTACCCTTTGTGTACCCTTATTTGATAATGTGTACATGCAAGAACAAACTACATTTGGAGAAACATATAAATAATTTTATAATCCGTCTATTTTATAGACATTAAATTTGGAAAATTATGATTAAGAATTACTCGTTTTTTTCAAAATGTACCTTGGTACTTCTTTCTTATTTGTGTTCGGCAAACTTATTTGCTTACGATTGTACTTTGTCTTTCAAGGGCTCGGGCATGTTAAGTTCGTTGGATAATGTAACCGTCAAAAACATTACAAAAGGTGTTGAGGTTGTTGTTCCGGCTGGCAATCTGCTGCGTTTGACGGATGAAACTCTACTAAATCGCCAGTTATCAGGTGACAATGATGGTATTAGTGTCTATCAACATGCTACCCAGGGAATGGTAACTGTTTCTTTTCGTGTGCCACAAGCAGGTACTGTTCAGCTTGATGTGTATAATACGATAGGAAGTAAAATGATGGCAACGAGTAGGAACGTAGGAGTGGGTAAAAGCGCCTTCGACTTGCGGTTACCTATGGGTGTTTATGTGGTTCGGGTAAGTGGCCCGGGTTATAAGTATTCTGACAAGTTAATTTCTCCCTCCGGCTCATCGGCCGAGAAGAGTGTGATTTACACGGGCTCCGAATCTTCTGCTGCATTAAGCTTGCAAAGTGAGTCTAATGTAAGGTCGCTGGACTATACTGTGGGTGATATTTTGATTTATGAGGCGGTATCTGGTATTTATACCAGTACGTTAACCGATATGCCGTTGCGCGATAAGACAATATACTTTGACTTTAATACGTCATTAAAAGCAGCGAGTTCACCGGTGATGATGAAAGCTGATGCTCCATCCTCTGTACAAACGCCAGATATTATTGTAGACGTCGATGGTAATGTATATCACACTGTTGTGATAGGTGAACAAATCTGGATGGTTGAAAACTTAAATACAACTAAGTATGCTAATGGAACGAAAATTACTAACGTTCAGGATAATGTTAAGTGGTCAACACAAATTAAAGGAGCATACTGCGATTATGCAAATAATTCAACTAATGATAAACGACTTGGTAAACTATATAATTGGTATGCAGTAACTCATGAAAATGGTTTAGCGCCCAAAGGGTGGCATGTGGCGACTGAGCCGGAATGGAATAAGCTAAGAAAATACGTGCAGGATAATTATCATCGTATAAATAATGTAGGTGTTGTTGTTTCAAAAGCGTTGGCAGCCCAAGAAGGTTGGGAAAAATTAGGTTTAGAAGAATATCCCTATAACTTAGGGATGGACCTAAAAACAAATGATAGTACAGGATTTACTGCCAGACCAGCTGGATTTCGTCTAGAGGATGGTACTTTTGATGATCGTGGCTGGGGTACTTTTCTGGCTGCATTTTGGACTTCTGATAAGAATGGTATAATGAGATTTATCTCTAATACCTGTGGAGAATTATTTTCTATTAATCCCTCTAAGAAAAAAGGCTATTCTGTTCGCTGTTTGAAAGATCATGTTGCAGAAACAGATAAGCCAACAGTTTCAGATGTGACAAATAAAACGGCTAAAATTCATTGTAAAATCAGCATACCTGGTGTTTCTATATCAAATATCAAGACATGCAAGTTTTATATTTCATATTTGGAGAGTAAGAATAATGTGGATACAGTTGAAGTTGAAGATGCTAAACGAGTTGATAGTATCTTTAGTTTGAGCGTTAGTAACTTGCGGCCTGGTACAAAATATTTTGTGCAGTCTTATGTGAAGAATACTGTAGGGATTTCTTACGGTAAAGATATACTTACCTTTACAACAGATAGTGTGCCAAGTGTAGAGACTGAAACACTAACTCTGGATTCTAAATCGCAGGTTTGTACCGTAACGGGTCATGTAACCGATTATGGTGGATCACCAATTATTTCTGTCGGCTTTTGTTGGAGTACCAAAAAGTCGCCTACAGTTGATGATAATACAACATCAGCTGATGTAAAAGATGGTAAGTTTAGTAGTGCGATTGATGGTTTGATTGGAGGGGTAAGATATTATGTTCGGGCATATGTCTATAATGGTGGCCATATTGCTTATAGTACAGTGAAATATTTTGATCCTTTGATTATAGATGCAGACAATAATAAATATACTACTGTGGTCATCAATAAGCAAACATGGCTACTTGAAAACTTAAAAACTACTAAATATAGTAACGGAGATTTAATACCTCATTTAATAGACGAAGCACCCTGGAATGCCGATACAAATGGTGCCTATTGTAATTACAGTAATTTGCTTGCTAATGGGAATAAATACGGGAGGCTCTATAATTGGTATGCAGTGAATAATCCGAAGGGGCTGGCACCTAACGGTTGGAGGGTGGCAACAGAAGCTGATTGGACTACTTTAAGAAATACTGTGGGTGTATCAAAATCTAAGAATTTGAGTACCTCTACTTTCAAACCTCTTTTTGGTGGAATTAGAAATGATGTTGGTGGATTTGAACTTTCTGGTCAGAATGCTTATTGGTGGGTTTTTGGAAATGCTGATGGCGTGTTTTCAACGTTTTACAAATCGAATTGGTATATTGACCTGACGCATTTGTGGTCAGCTGATCCTAAATCCGCAGGATATGCGGTTCGCTGTATAAAAAAGAATGTTATTGATATTGGTATGTGGGTAGGTAAGCCAACTGATAGTTCTGTATCTATTCAAACACAAGTAAGTAGTGTTATAGACTTGCTAATCATTTCCCAAGGTGTCTGCTGGAGTGATGGTAAAATTCCAACAATCTATGATAATAAAGTAGCAGTAGAAAATAACATGTGTCAACTTAATGGTTTGTCCTCAGGAACTATGTATTCGGTACGTGCTTTTGTTGTAAATGGAGAAGGTGTTAGTTATGGACCAATGCAACAGTTTATGACGAAAATAAAAGATAGCGATGGAAATTTGTACGATGCGGTAAAAATGGGTGGACAGACCTGGATGACCACAGATTTGAAAACAACTAAATTTAGAAATGGAGACCCAATTGAAGTTTCTATTGTTAAGCGTGGTGAATATATAGATTTCAAAAAACCTATTTATTATATGAACGATGGTACGACTTGTTATAATGATTATGCTGCTTATGATCCACGTGGACTTGCTCCTGCTGGTTGGCATATAGCAACTAAATCCGAATGGGATGAACTTGATATTTATTTAAAAGCTCATTCAAAAGATTATTCGGCTGCTTTAATATTTGGAAAGCCTAAAATGTTGCGTTCGGATGAATGGCGTTACTGGGTGGGTGGTGATACAGGTGGAACCATTTGTTATTCTACATATGATAACATGTTGGGGAATTACGGTAATAAGGAGTGGAGTTTTGTTAGAGTTCATTGTGTAAAAGACAAATAGTGAATGTTGTTTTATTCAATTAACGAACTTGCCACTGTCTAAGTAGTGAAAGTGTTGTTTATTATAATCATTTTCTTGAGAAAGACTGATTTTCTGTCCGGTGAAGTTATTTCACCGGACAGTTTTTTTTGACAATATATGGTTATTGATCTTGAAATCCATCTTCATGAAAAGGTGAACATCTAATTAGGGTCTGCTGAAAAACTATTTATTGCCATGGAGTGGCTAAATATGAATAATCCCAGTGAAGCTGCGAAACTGGGGGATAGAAATGACCCTAAATCCACAACTCCGCCAGCTGACGGATTGAACATTAAAATAATATGTTGTTACTGAATCCGTCAGTCGACGGATTCTTGTTTCCTGCCTATACTTGTCCGCCGGTAAAACCGCGGTTATTGGCTACGCCGATTTTCAATCAAAAAATAAACTAGTGCATGGAAAACGAACATTTATAGTCAATAAGCTTGCACGTAAATTTTAAAATATGAAATTATTCTATTGTAAACCAATAGTATTATAGTTTTTCAGCAGCTCCTAATTATCCAGAGAACTGAAGAATCAATACAATTTTGAAAACAAATAGCGTGTTTTGAGTTGGATTCCCCGATTTGTTAACTTTAGAATTAGCCGTTTTTTTATGTTGTGTACCCTTTATGTACCCTTGTTATTTATTGTAAATTGATCTTGTAAGTTATCTTTGTAAATAAGATTAGTATAACAAACATTAGTGTAACATTTGTTGAATTATGATGTTTGTTTTATTTGAATGACTTTAATACTAAAATTTAGGGATTGAATAAAGTAATTGACAAAATGTTTATAAATTAAAAAAAAGTACATTATGAAAAAAACCATTTATTTAACAGCCATTGTTTTGCTAATAAGCACTTCTCTATCAAATATAAAAGCACAAAATGATATTTCGAATATCTTTAAGGCTGGTGTTGTTGACCTTAATCAAGTGGCAAATGGCTATCTAAAGCCTGCAGGAAATTGTTTCTCGGCAGGATTAGCCACAAACTGGTATAATACGGCCGCTGTACATAAGCTACTTGGGTTTGATTTGACTATTGGCGTTGGAGTAATTGCAACACCGCAAACGGAAAGGACATTTGATCTTTCGGGCTTGACTAATCTAAAGCCAACGATTTCGGGTACAACACAGGCGCCAACACTTACGGGTGCCGGAAATGGTGTAGAATTAAATCTAATGCAACCTCATTTTCTGACTGATGGTACTACCGTTAATCCACTTTGGGCTAATGGTACTGGGAAAATAACGTCATTTGTTACCCCAGCCGGGTTATCACAGTATGTGCCAACGGCAAGTGTTCAGTTTACTGTTGGATTACCGTTTATCAACGATGTGTCTGTTCGTTATTCTCCTACTGTTCAATCATCCGGTGTTGAGGTTTCGATGTTAGGCATAGGTGTAAAACATAATCTGAAACAGTGGTTGCCAATCGTAAAGCACCTTCCAATAGATGTGGCTGTTTTGTTTGCTTATAACAAATTCAATCTGAAATATACTTTACCTACAGCAGACCAAATTACTCCTGATAAATTAGTTAGTGACGGATTGGGTTACATCCCTGATGCCACTTCTAGCGACTATTCTACTCAAGGTGTAAATATTGTTGCTAAAGCTATGATTGCTAATTTGATAATCTCCAAGAAACTGGCATTTATTACACCGTATTTAGGATTTGGAGTTACTAAAACTAATTTCGATTTAACGCTGACTGGTAACTTCCCCACACTTGACGGTCTTGTGATACCTGGTGGAACAATTACTCCAAAGATGCAAATTAAAAATATCACAAATCCATTTCAGGTTAGTTCAACTGAAGTTATGCCTAATGCAACTATTGGTCTACGTTTAAAAACATTGTGGCTATTCTCATTACATGCAGAATACACATTGCAAAAATATCCGATTGCATCTGCCGGATTTGGTATATCAATTAGATAATAGCTGTTTTAATGCGAGGCTATTTGTTCTTAGTAAGCTCATTTTTTAATATGTTGGTTCTAATGATGATATTCTGAGAAAAAAATGCTCAGCGTTATTTGTTATTAAGAACATTGGCCAGGCATCCGATTCATTCATTTGTTGTACATTTCCCGATATTCATTTTTTATATATACATATTTAATAACAAGTATTATGAAAACAATCAGAAGCGAAAAAAGAGAGATAATTAGCGGTGTTATTGAAACGAGTATGGGACTTTTTAACTCCATAGCAAACAAAGGGAAAAGCGTTTTGATAATCTTGAAAAATGAAAATGTAAAGACAGGTATGTTATTAGGTATAACTCAACAGAGTACGGTAATGTTAGAGCTAAGATCCATCCAAGGAAATGCATATGTTTTAGAAACTCCATTTTCGGAAATAAATGACATAATATTTATCGATGAATAGCAATTCTTGATAAGACTAAACTTATTTACATGTGTACATAATAGTATTTGACAACCTATATAGAGGAGGTATGGGGCGGTAAATCAAATTTTAAAACCGCCCCTAAATTCTCTGCCAGGAGTCGGATGGACTCTGAAGGGGACTTAAAGTTACAACCGTATTTTATAACACCTCACTGAGAATAGAATATATTAACGTCTACTTGCTTATAACCTATGTGGGAGATGTATCTGATATTTATCAACTCATTTTTAAATAGGTTTATCGATAGGACTGATAAATAGTGTACTTTACTTACAACTGGTTAAGTAAGCAATAAAGAATAACTGAACCTTTATCATATTAGTTCTTTTGTTGTTTATGGAGCAGAAGTAATTTAGTGTGTCTCTAAGTTTAAAATATATGTAAAGTTTTATTATTGTTAGATGAATGATATTCGTTTGAAATGTATTTATTTTTTATCTGTGATTAAACCCAACAAATACTTAGTAACAGGAGTAATAAGTGACTCTTACTGTGTAATACTATCATTGCTTAATGTGAATTGGAATTTACCGAGCTACTGACTAATTTAAATATAATTATGAAAAATCATGATGAAGAAAAAGTTGAGCTTCTTAAGGAATTAAATGAGTTGAGGAAAGAGCATAACCATCTAAAATCGTTATATCTGAATGATATTTTTGAACTTAAACTGGTTGAGAATACTCTAAAAAACAGTGAAGCCAAATGCCGATTGGTATTTGATGATAATCCTCAGGTTAATTGGATATATGACTGCAAAACCTTATCGTTTTTGGATGTAAATGAGGCAGCAGTACATCATTATGGTTACTCAAAACAGGAATTTCTATCGATGACTCTAAAGGATCTGATTCCAGATGACAATAATCAGAATCAGCTTCAAGCTGACGAGCAGCCAGGCTCTCCTAATGAAATTAAAGAGGATAAACATGTAAAAAAAAATGGTGAATTAATATTTGTTGATGTAGTATCTCATACAAAAGTATTTAATGGCTGTGATGTGTGTCATGCAGTTGTATATGATATTACCGACCGTAAATTAGCTGAAGAAAAGCTTGTTGAAACTGAGTTGAAATTATGTAGCGCTATCTCTGAGCTATCAGTTGGTGTTCGTATTGTCTCTGTTTCAGGAGAAACATTTTATGCCAATAAACCATTTCTTGATATGTTTGAGCTTGCTGATATTAATGAGTTGATGGCCATGTCGGAAGCTGAACGTTCTACTCATGACTGTTACATACAGCATCAAGACTTCGTAAAAAAGGGAAATAGCGAACAAGATCTATTTCAATATGAAATTAGTTTTAGAAGTAGTAATGAGCAAATTAGTCATTTAAAAGTTTCCAGAGAGGAGCTTTTATGGAATGGAATTAAACATTATCAGGTAATAGTTCAGAATATTACACTACAAAAAAACACAGAGGATGAATTAGGAAAATTGTACAGAGTGCTGAATCAACACCCGGATGCAATGTATATAGCCAATTCTAAAGGGATAATAGAATACATTAACTATTCAGCAATGGAAATTGGCGATTTCTATGAAAATGAACCGATTGGCTTTCACCTTTCTGAATTTTACTCTGGACTGAAACCACAAGAATCTGTTCAACTTTGGGAAACCGTGAAATTCGGAGATGTTTGGACTGGTGAAATCTGCAACAAAAAAGAAAATGGAGAAGTCTATTGGGAAGCCATTACTGTTACTCCAATTTTTGATAATCAGAACAATATAACACATTTTTTGTCGGTAAGTAGAGATATCACTACGGACAAGAAGACTATTCAAAATTTAATTTTGGCTAAAGAGAATGCAGAAGAAAGTGAAATTTTTCTAAGAGCATTTGTTGAAAATATACCTTTTGAAATATGGGCATGTGATGTGAATATATTGACAAATAATAAAAGAAAGAGAAGTGTTAATCGTTTTGGATCTATTTTGGCTCAAAAACTAAAGTTAAATGCAGAAATCTGTCAAAAGAATTTTCAATTACAGGAAAATAGTATTAAACGTTTGATGAATGGAGAAGTTGTGCAGGAAGAATATGAGCAAGAAATCAATCAACAGGGAAATATATTTCAACAAATAGCTTTTCCAATATATAATAAGGCCGAAATTGTTGGAGTAGCTGGTATAAATCTAAATATTACCAATCGAAAACTCGCTGAGATAGCATTAATTAACTCTGAGGAACGGTTGAGAAGATTTGCTTCGCACTTACAAAATGTTCGAGAAGAAGAACGAAGTGTATTAGCGCGCGAGATACATGACGATTTAGGTCAAATTTTAGTTGCATTGAAAATTGATCTTGGAATGTTGAAAAATAAGATTTTAAATGACGACATTAATTTTACTTCGGAGGATATTGTAAAAGAAATCGTAAGTCTTACAAACCTTAATGATGGAGCAATTGGAACAGCGCGTAGAATTATGAACGGGCTTAGAAATGATCAACTTATGTCGCTTGGTTTGGGAGCTGCAGTAAAGGAATATCTTCAAGAATTTGAAAATAGGTATCATTTAAAATGTGAATTTATAAGTCCTGTTTCAAAGCTTATAATTAATGAACAACAAGTTTTGGCTTTTTTTAGAATACTTCAGGAATCCATGACAAATATCGTTAAGCATGCTAAGGCTACAAGAGTAAAGGTTGAGTTTCGTAATTATGATAATATGTTGATTATGGAGATTGTTGATAATGGAGTTGGATTCGATATAAATAACAGCGGGAGGAATGACTCGTATGGAATGATTGGTATGAAAGAACGTGTTTTTTTATTAAATGGAGAGTTGGAAATTACAAGCAAAGTGGGAGAGGGTACGAGTGTGAGAGTTGAAATACCGTACTTAAGTTGAATTGTGGTTAAAGGTTATTAGGTTACGATTATTTGCGTAATATCAAGCCAAATTACAAACAACAATACTTAATATATTTAATTATGAAAATACTTATTGCAGAAGATGAGACGATGACTCTCAAAATGTTATCAATGAAATTACAAAAAGACGGTTATGAAATAATTCAGGCCGAAGATGGGCGTGTGGCTATGGAGTATCTCGAAAATAACGGTTGTCCGGATATGGTTATAACAGATATTATGATGCCTTTTTTTTCCGGGCTTGAAGTAATTGAAAAAATCCGGAAAGATCTATTGAGTAAAATTCCTATTATAGTTCTTTCTTCCATGGGACAAGAAGAATCAGTTTCGGCAGCTTTCGAGTTGGGTACTGATGATTATATTACTAAACCGTTTAATCCCAATGAATTATCATTAAGGGTTAAACGGTTAATTGGAGTGTAAAATTACAGGTATAATCTCTATAAAATGTCTAAAATTATATAAATAGTGAATTTATGCTGCTATTATCTCTCATTGAAAGCGATTTACAAACAAAAATAATTATTTCCACTATTTTATTTAGTTGTGCTGTATGTGCAATATTCTTCACTTCTCATTTTTCATCGTTGCTGATTCAAAGTAGAGAAGATGAAATCCAGAGAATAAGAGACGAAAAACAATTTTTGTTAGTACGGCTGATGTTTGACGACAATACGGCTGAGTCTAATGATGCTATTATACTTACAGGTTTTGACGAATTTAAGCCAATTGGAAAAGATAATCAATTGAGAAAGAGAAAGAGAAAGAGAAAATTGTTACGTCAAATGATGATTGACGAAATGTTGAAATTAAAAAAAAATCTGACTGGAAGCGGAGTTGAAGATCTATATAAACTCTACGATAAATTGAGTTTGTATGAAGATTCTTATATAAAGCTAAAAAGTAATCGCTATCAGCTTATGGTGATGGGTATCAGAGAGCTCTCTGAAATGAATTTCAGAGCACATTATCGTCCCATATACAAGTGTACGAATCATTTTCAAGAAGATGTCAGAATGGAAGCTCAGGTAGCTATTGTAAGACTTTTTGGTGTAAAAGGTCTAAGATTTCTTTCAAGAGTTACATACACAATTTCAGAATGGCAGCAGATGACTTTACTTCATCTTCTGAACAATATGAAGAATGAAAAACCGAAAGGTATTGAAAAATGGTTTGACTCTAAGAATGACTCTGTGATTATTTTCTCTTTGAGATTAGCCGATAAATATAATTGTTTTGAGTTGTTGGAAAAAATACAGTATTTCCTTCATCACCCGAACGATTCAGTGAAAATACAATCGGTTTATTGCCTGAAAAATATTTATGACGAAAGTACTGAATTCTTGTTAATAGCAAATTACGAAATTGTAAGCAAACCAGTAAAAATAGCAATTTTAGATGTGTTAAAATTGCTTTCGACAGAACTAAGTATTCCTTTCTTATACAAACAACTTGCTGATAATGATACGGAAATTCGTTTTAGTGTTTTGAGAGTCTTAAATAAACTGTGTGATCATAACGATATTATTAGCACTGCGGAAAATGAGCTAGAAATAAAAGATTCTATAACCCTGATGCTGGAACAAATTAAAAGTGAAGAATCAAAATAAAATTAGTTTATAGTATGCCTTGGGAACTTTATTTTTTTAATTTTTTTACGTATAGTATATTGATCTATTCCATTACGCTTTTAAGTGCGTACATTCTGATAGGTATTTACTCGGTTTTTGAGAATATTCAACATATGAGAAAACATGCATTTACAGATTATTCCATGGTGGCAAGCTCTTCTGTTGTACCTGCAATTAGTATTCTAGCTCCGGCGTATAATGAAAGTGCTTCTATTGTAGAAAATGTACGATCGTTGTTTTCGATATACTATAATAATCTTGAACTTATAGTAATTAACGATGGAAGTAAGGATGATTCGCTGCAAAAATTAATTGATGCATATAGCTTGATCAAAGTACCCTATTTTGTAAACGAAAGGGTAGTAACTAAGTCAATAAGGGGTATTTATAAAAGTACAAATGTAGCTTATAAAAAATTAATAGTTGTAGACAAGGTTAACGGAGGTAAAGCTGATGCGTTAAATGCAGGATTAAATATTGCTTCAAAAAAATATGTTACATGCATCGACGTGGATTGTATTTTGGAGCAGGATGCACTATTGCGTATGGTAAAACCTTTTATGTCAAACCCCGATAAACATGTAATTGCTACTGGGGGAGTGATTCGTGTAGCAAATTCATGTGAAGTGCAAGGGGGGAAAATGATAAAAGTACATGTTCCAGAGAATATGCTGGCACGAATACAAACGGTCGAGTATATCAGAGCTTTTTTACTAGGGCGGATGGCTTGGAGTAAATTAAACGGCTTGTTGATTATTTCAGGTGCATTTGGTATGTTTGATAAAGAAATTGCATTAACTGTAGGAGGCTATGATACTAGCACCGTAGGAGAAGACATGGAGTTGGTTGTACGTATGAGACTATATATGGAAGATGCTAAACGTCCTTATACTGTACGATATATTTCAGATCCATTATGTTGGACCGAGGTACCGATCAGCTACAAGATTTTGTGGCGTCAGCGGGATAGATGGGCACGTGGAACTGTAGAAACACTTTGGACTCACAAGAAGATGTTTTTTAATCGTAAATATGGTGTTCTTGGATTGTTAAGTTATCCCTATTGGTTTTTCTTTGAGTTTTTGGCCCCCATTATAGAGTTTATCGGTTGGACATTTTTTATTGTTTCTGTCATGTTAGGGATGATAGAATGGAATTTCTATTGTCTGTTACTAATTTTCATCATAAGCTTTGGATATCTTTTTTCTGCATTCTCGATACTCATAGAAACGTTTACGTTTCGACAATACAAGGAAAAACGAGATGTGCTAAAACTAGTTTCTGCAGTGTTACTAGAACCTGTTATTTTTCACTTATATGTGGTTGGGGCTGGTATTAGAGGAATGTTAAGGTTGTTGTTAAAGGAGACTATGGGATGGGGTGAAATGACGCATGCTGGTTTTACAAAAAAATAACCAACCAAAGGTTGAACGATAATAAACGAATACGATAAAAAGCAAACATTCAGAACAAAAAATGTGCCCCGCTATTTAAATACATATTTATGGTTATGAAAAAAAAACTTGCAAAATTAACGACTAAACTATTTGGTGTTCATAATTCATACAAACAATTAGAAAAAGAGAATCACCAATGTGTTTTGTTAATTAAAAATTCGACATTGCCAATCATCTTTCTTTCTGGCGATGGTTTGATAACTTATGCCAATCAGTCATTTATTAAAATGGTTGGTTGCTCGCATTCCGAAATTATAAATAAATCAGCTTTATTATTTTTCAAGACTCAACAAGATAATTTCAGTGATAAACGTTTCTTTGTTGATATGTTGAAAAGACAGCTTAAAGAACCTGATATTCAAGAAATTCAATATGTCAAAAGAAATGGTGAAGTGGGTTGGGTAGCCATTGAGACATTAACGTACAAACGAGAAACCGTTAATCATGAACGGTGTATACAATGCGTGTTAAGAGATGTTACGCGTGAAAAAGAACTACAGATCGAAATAGATCAGTTGCACAAAACAATTCAAGAACAGGCTATGATGTTTCGTAATCTGATTGAAAATACAGAAGGCCATATTGTAGTTCGAAAAATTGATGATACGATTACTTGGGCAAATAATCGTTTTCTTGAGACCTTTGGTTTTTCTTCAGATGAGGTTATTGGTAAATCAGAATTGAATCTTTGGCCGGTTGAAGTGCAAAGGAAAATAAGAGTTGCTACTAGAGTTGCAATACGCAATAAAGAACGTAAAACTATAGAATTATCTATCAATAATAATGGCAGATTAGTTGCAGTTTTAATGACTATATTTCCAATGTTCAACGAATCAGGCGTGGTTGAATTTACGGGTGTACTTGCAGTAGATGTCAATAGGATGAAAGTGACTGAATTGGAACTGGAATCGGCTCGTGCAGAAGCTGTCAACAGCAAGAATTTACTATCTAACTTTATTGAAAATGCCATAAATCCGATTTATTCCTCCGATATTGAAGATCGAATAACAATGGTGAACAAGGCTTTTGCAGATATATACAATAAATCAGTTGAAGATTTCTTAGGTAAAACAAGATCGGAAGTTGAGGATGTGATAGGTCGTAAAATAAACCAAGGGATTTTGGATGCTTACGATGAAGTTATTAAAACAGGGAAGGCGGTTACTGTTGAAACTTCAGTGTTGGACCAAGTTTCGAAAAAGACTACACACCTTAGTTTCACTAGATTTCCGCTTTTCTCGGTTGATGGAGATATTACTGGCGTAGGCGCTATTGTTACTGACATAACACAGTCTATCGAGCATCAAATTGAATTAACGTTGCTCAAGGTCGAAGCTGACAAATATAAACAAGAGGCGGAATATCAATCTTGCCTGATGCAGTCATATCTTGATAATATACCTTACTATGTTACGATATTTGATCAAGGAGGAATACTTAAATTTATCAATAATTATGCTTTGAGTTTCTGGAATATGGCGCGAAAAGATGTGATTGGCAAGCATTATGCCGAATTCACTACAAATAATATGTTTGTTGAGCAGTTTTCTAAACAATCGGAGTTCGTAATAAAAGAACAAGAATCCATTAAGGATGAATCTGTTTTTTCGTTTCCGGATAAAGGTGAATTGGCACTTTTTACAAATATATTTCCGTTATTTGATAAAAACAGCAGCTTGTTCGCAGTTGGAGTTTTTCGTGTAGATATTACAGAAAAGAGGGCGAAAGATGAGGTCCGAGAACGATTACAAGAGGATGTTAAAATGCAGTATGCGTTATTTAATTCTGTATTAGAAAGTACTTCGGATTTTATTTCTATTAAGGGTCAAGACCACCGCTACATAATGGTGAATCCCGCGTTTGCTAATTCATTACACTTTTCTCCAACTGATTTTATTGGTAAAGATGATTTGGAACTCGGCTTTCCTGAAGAATTGGTAAAAGGTAACCTTGAGAAAGGAATCACCGGATTTTGGGCAGATAACAATTTGGTTATGGATAGTGGACAAATAGAGGTTCTCCCATTTGAACGGTTTGCCATTGATGGGGTGGTACATACTTTTAGAACCAGTAAGATTCCTCTGAAAAATGCCGACGGAGAGGTGTGGGGGGTGCTGACTTTTGCTCGTGACATTACTGATGAACTTCTACAGCAGGAAGCCTTTTATAAAGTAGAAGATCGATTTCATAAGTTATACAACTCGACTCCTGCAATGCTTTACTCCATCGATAGAGACGGTGTAATGATTACTGTCAGTGATTATTGGTTGGAGATAATGGGATATAATCGGGAAGAAGTATTGGGAAAAAAATTGAGCTCATTTGTAACAACGGAATCACTTCAATATTCAAGAGAAGTTGTATGGCCTGCCTTTATGAAGAATGGGGCTTGTTTTAACGAAGAATTCCAGTTCGTAAAAAAGAACGGTGAGATTCTTACTTGCCTTTTGTCGGCAATTGCCGAAATGGATGCGGATGGACAACTTGTCAGTACATTGGAAGTCATTGTAGATATTACCGAATTGAGAAGAACGGAAGTGGAGGTTGCCGACTCGAAGCGCTTATTGACTGATTTTCTAGAGAACATACCTTATTCTGCAATGATATTAGATTTGGAGCAACGCTATGTAGTGATGAACGAAAATACCGCAAGACTCTATGAAGTAACAAAAGAAGAACTGATAGGCTTCAACTACGCAGATCAAGTAACGAATTCTGAAAATGCAAAACAACTTAATGAAATTTACACTTATGTTAAAGAAAATCAAAAGTCGTTGAGTGTTATGTGGTCACTCCATCTTTTAACCGGGGAATCAATCAATGTAAAGTCCTATACATTTCCGATTTATAATTCAAAAAGTGAGTTTACACACATTGGATCTATAGTTAATGATATCACAGAGCAAGTTAGAAAAGAAACAGAATTGGTTGAAGCTAAGAATGTAAGCGAAAGAAGTAAACAATTATTGAAAAGTTTTATGGACAATGCAACTTCAGCAATGTTTGCAAAAGACTCAAATGGGTTTTATATTTTAATTAATGAGAAGAAAAAACAATATGATTTGTTACGTAAATTGGAAAGGTTCAATCCAGAATTAAATTCGGTAGAATTCTACAGTCCAGAACTTTCAAAAATTGATGACGCTCATGTAATTGATCAAAACAGACCTATGACATTTTATGATAAACTGCTGTTAGAAGATGACTCCGTACTATATACTGAAACAGTAAAATTCCCTATTTATGACAAAAATAGCGAGTTAATAGGTGTAGGATGTATAACGAATGATATAACGGAAATGTCTATCCGCGAAAAGGAGCTTAAAGAGGCAAGGCAAATAGCAGAATTTGCTGCTAGCTCGCAGGAGCGTTTTCTGGCTTCTATGAGTCACGATATGCGCACCCCCCTTAATGGTGTTGTAGGTATGATTAATTTGTTGGAAAAAACCCCATTATCAGTTGAGCAAAAAGACTACCTGGAGGCAATGAAGGTGTCTTCTTATAATCTAAGAGTCTTGATTAATGATATTCTTGATGTTTCGAAAATACAGGCAGGAAAATTGAATATTGAATGTGTATTGTTTAATCTGAGTGAAATCCTTTCTGCTATAAATAGTGTGTTTACTCATGAAGCCACTAGGAAAGGGATTCTTTTTTCGATAGAAATGCCACCGGATATTCCTCACATGTTAGAGGGAGACCCAACACGTTTGAACCAGATATTGATTAATTTGATTGGAAATTCGTTAAAGTTTACTGCCCATGGGTTTGTAAAGTTGAAATTACTATATGAAAACATATCGGAGGATAAAGTTAATATCAAATTTGTAATAGAAGATTCAGGAATCGGAATTAGCGCAGATGGATTGGGAAAATTATTTCAACCTTTTGTACAGGCTAGTTCAGATATCTCCCGAAAATTTGGAGGGTCGGGCTTAGGCTTATCTATCTGTAAGAGTTTAGTAGATTTGCAGCAGGGAGAGATAAGTGTGAGTAGTGAACTGGGCAAGGGAAGTATCTTCCGCTTCAGCATAACTTACATTAAAGCGGAACCAGTCGAAATAGAACAAGTAAAACAGAAAAACAATGTAAGTGAACTAGACTCTATTCAGCCTTTTGCTTCGATGCGTTGTCTTGTTATTGAGGACAATTTAATTAATCAGATGGTAGCATTTCATACCCTCAAAAATGAAGGTATAGCCGCAGATATGGCTAATAATGGGAAAATTGGTGTCGATATGTTGAAAAAGAATGTTGCCTTGTATGACTTTGTACTAATGGATATAGAGATGCCGGAAATGAATGGCTATGAGGCAACAATCGTAATACGCAACGAACTTGGTTTAGATATACCAATTATAGCCATGACCGCATCGGTATTAAAAGGAGGGAGAGACCGATGTTTGTCGGTAGGGATGAATGAGTTTGTGCCGAAGCCATTTCAGGTAAATGAATTATTGTATGCAATCAAAAACGTATTAACCCGTGAAAAAACAAAAGTAGAATCCATAAAGCAATCTTCAACAGAAGTTATAGAAATTAAGGTTAATGATAAAGTTGTAGAGGTACAAACAAAGCCTGAAAATGTGCCGCTATATGACTTGTCAAACATATTGGAAATGGACGATGTCGATTTCACACTAGAGATATTGAATATGTTTTTTGATACAGTTCCAAAAGCATTACAAGAGTTGAAAATAAGCATTGCTCAGGCTACAGATTGGGATGCGGTCACCAAAGTTGCCCATAAATTAAAAGGTAGTGTAGGTGTACTGCAGATGAGTGAAATGATTAGTCATCTTTCCACCATTGAAATGAATGCAAGAAACAGGGAAAAACTTCACCAACTGCCGGAAGCACTCGATGCATGTTGTTGTATTTACGATGCTGTGGAAGATGAAATTATAAAATTTAGGGATGAAGTGGTGACTAAAATGTAAGAAGGTTACCTGTTTATTAATATGTTTTTTATGAAGAATGCAGAATCAAAGATTAAAATAGAAACTGGTGAAACGGATATGCAAAGTTGTGTTTCTAACACGGTAACAACAGAGTCGATTTCTACGATCAAAGTAACGCCTGCAAATGGAGTTTTTAATTCGATAGTTGGAGCTGAATCGGTTGTACAAGCCTTTGCAATAAGCGGAGATAGTAATCAGTCAATAGTAATCACAGTCATTGCACCGGTTAATTACAAGGTAAGTTCAGACAGTGTAAATTGGAGCAATGTGGTTTCTATTGCTTCTATAGGTGGCGCATTATATATTAAGTACTTACCAACAACGGTTGAGACGAATCAAGTAACAGCTATTACATTTACCTCAGCTGAAACCTCAGACCAAGAAATCTATGTAACCGGATCATCGTATATGCCTACAACACAAGTAACGGAAAGTGCGCAAACCCTTGCATTGGGTGATAGAAATCACACACCGAAAGATAATAAGTTTTGGGCTATGCTGAAACGTTTCTCATCTAATGCGATAGTCTTATTCGTATTTATTTTATTACTACGTGTTTATGAGCTATTCATCAATCAAATGGATAGATATATTAAATCTGGCTTGGTTGACTTTATTTCGACAGCTTTGATATCGGATTTTCTTTTCTTTTGTATGGTTGCAGGTTATTTGTTTGTATTCACAGGTATAATCTATTTTATTTCCCGAAAAGCATCTCATGTTTTGTTATCAGTTTTATTGATTATTGTAGCGCTGGGGCATCTCATGTTGATAAAATATTTTTCCATGGCTCTTAATCCTTTGGGAGGTGACGTGTTTCAATACTCAATGGCAGAAATTGAACAAACAGTTGGATCGGCTGTTAATCTTACCTTGATACTAACTGTTTGCTGTATGATGGTGGTTTTCGTGTTGGTTTTTATCTATTTGCCACGGTATATAAAAGTAAATAAAGCCGTGGGAGTCATGTTCCTGATTCTTTGTTTGGTGGGTGTCATGTCTAGTTTTAATGAAATTTCATTATCTCCAAAATTTGGATCTGAATATAACAACAACCTGGTGTTAAATAAATCGATATATTTCTATAAGGCTGTGTTGCAGTATTACTTTCCACAACCGGAACGGGATGTTTTTGACGAAATGTCTGAAATGTTTGCTGATAATTTGGTTGGAAATAGCCATGAAGGTGGGTATGCTAATGATTTTGCCTTTAAAGATGATGCCAATTATCCTTTTCTTCATGCCGATAGCACAAAGGATGTATTATCTCCTTTCTTCAACAAAGGAAACGCAGCTCCGAATATCGTTTTTGTTATTGTAGAAGGTCTGGGCAGGGCTTTCACTAATGAAAATGCATATTTAGGCAGTTTTACTCCATTTTTGGATTCATTGTCGCAGCATAGTCTCTATTGGGAGAATTGCCTCAGTAGTGCCGGACGAACTTTTGGTGTTTTTCCGTCTGTTTTAGGTTCACTACCCTACGGCCAACACGGTTTTGCCGAACTGGGAGAACAAATGCCAGCAAATTTGGGACTTATTAGTGTATTGGCAGCCAATGGCTATAATTCATCTTTTTTTTACGGAGGTGATTCGAAGTTTGATAATATGAATTTGTATATGAAGCGGCAGAATATCAAACATATTTATGATGAAGCCACTTATGACCATTCCTATCAAAAATTGCCAGAAAATCCACAAGGGTTTACTTGGGGATATGGTGATTCACAATTATTTCGAAGGTATATGGCGGAGTTGGACAAGCAACCTAATACACCTCATGTAAATACTTTGCTTACTATTGCAACACATAGCCCTTTTAAATTAAATAATCAAAATAAATATGATGCAATGTTTGAGAAAAGAATGCAAGACCTGAAATTCGATACTGCATCTATTGCTCAACACCGGGAATATAAACCACAGTATGCCTCTATTTTATATATGGATGATGCAATGCGCCAACTCTTTAAATCTTATGTGTCGCATCCGTCGTTTAAAAATACTATTTTTATCATTACCGGAGACCATCGAATGCCAGACATTCCTATGAGCACCAAAATTGACCGCTACCATGTACCGTTGATTATTTATAGTCCTATGCTTAAGCGCACTGCAAAGTTTTCGGCTGTGGTGTCGCATCTGGATATTACTCCAAGCCTGCTGGCTTTAATGAAGAACCAATACCATATCCAATCACCTTCTCTGGTTACATGGTTGGGGGCCGGATTAGACACCGTTCGTTATTTTAGAAACAACAGCAACTATCCGCTAATACCGACAAAACAAGGCGTAAGCGAATATTTATCGGGTGTTTATATGCTAAGCGGGAATACAGTGTTTCAATTGACGGCAAACATGGGGCTTGATCCTATTACTAATGGAAATGAACAAAGAACTAAAGTAAATTTGCTTTTGGAAAAATTTAGACAGAGAAATGACAAAATGATAACAAAGAGAAGTATGATGCCGGATAGCATATTAAAGAAATACAAGGCAAAATAGCTGTTCGTTTATTTTGTTAGCTACAAAACAATAACATCTAATTTTAATTCTATTTACTGATGAAATCATTAATTGTTGACATGAACGGAAAAAGACTCTATATATTAGTTATTTGTCTACTTTACTTGTGTAGTACTTCTGCAACTAACGCGCAAGAGAATCTCAGTTCCGATTCATTGTTTCAACTGGCGAGAGAAACCGCATTTAATAAAAAAAACTATCCCTTGGCTGTACAGTTCTGTCATCTGGCTTTAACGAAAAGTCCCAATTATAGTGATATACGGGTTTTTCTTGGACGGATTTATACATGGACAGATAAAGCGGATAGTGCCAGAATAGAATTTTTGTCCGTACTAAGTAGTGAACCGGGGTTTGAGGATGCATCGGCCGCTATAACCGACCTAGAGTATTGGAATAACAATTCTTCAGCAGCTTTAGACTATTGTAATCAAGGTTTACAATATCATCCGGAATCAAAAGAATTATTGCTAAAAAAAATAAAAATTCTAAAATCTGATAATAAATTTATTGAGGCATATCAGATTGCAACAACGATATTGCAAAAGGACCCAGCTAACACAACTGTAAGATCGTTGATGCTTGATATAAACGACGCCGCCTCCCTCAATAAAGCAAGTGTGGGATATGATCTTACTTGGTTTGATAGTGGTTATGGTGATTATTTACATAAATCTCCATGGCAGATTAGAAATGTTGAATATGCGAGATACACCCCGTTAGGATCTATAACAGGGCGTGTGAACTATGGAACCCGTTTTGGAAATAGTGCCTTACAGGCTGAGATTGATGCTTACCCTCGGATTTGCAAAGGTTTGTATGCATATACAAATGTGGGCATATCAGATGTGTCATCCGTATTTCCCCATTACCGTTTCGGCACCTCTTTATACGCAACATTACCCAACAGTTTTGAGGCAGAACTTGGATTCAGATATTTGAAATTTAGCAGTTCTACATGGATATATGTGGGCAGTATCTCTAAATACTACAAAAACTTTTGGTTTAGTGGAAGGTTAACAATGGTGCCCGGAGAGAATAATATCTCACATTCATATACAGCCATATCCCGTTATTACATTGGAGGTGCAGATGATTACCTGAACATAAGTTTAAACTATGGAATTTCGCCGGATGATGCAAATGTGTCTCTTGCTTATAATAATTCAATTTATAAGTTGATTTCAAAAGGTCTCTCTCTTGGGTATAAGCGCAGCATAAAGAAAATGAATATCGTTTCTATCACTGCTTCTTTGTCTAATCAGGAATATATAGTAGGACAAAAAGGAAATCAAATTGGAGTATCTGTCTCGTATCAAAGACGGTTTTAAACGATTGAATATGCAAAAGATGCGAAAGTGGACTATAATTGTTTTACTCCTGTCTCCCTTAGCACTGCTTGTAGGGATGAGAGTTGCGTGGTGGTTTGTTCCAAAGAAACCAATGGTAGTACTTGCATTTGATAAAACAGGATTAACTACTGATGGACAAGAAAGGCAACCTCTGTTTTGGATATTGTTACATGATAGATATGTTCGGAAAAATGGACTGATGTACGATGTACGTAAAGACTATTTAGGACTTTTTCCGTTAAAAAATAATCAATGTAGAGTTAAGGATTTCCAGAATATGTCTGAAAAAGACATTCAACATATAGCGTCAAACATTGATGTTACATATTATGTCGGTACTTCTGGGGTTGCTGCCAATGTAGCCAAACGTTCGGGTTTTACACAGAGTGGTATGACTGAGAAAGACATGTGTTTTTTAAAGGAAATGAAGAGAAACAGAAAGCTTATCTTTACAGAATTTAACTTTACGTTGTCTACTAATACAAATGTTAGACGTGACTTTGAAAATGAATTTGGAATACGTTGGAGTGGATGGGTTGGTCGCTATTTTGCATCGTTGGATACTGTAAATTCACAACTTCCCCGATGGCTTTTTATCGATTATAAGAAACAACATTGCGGGAAATGGCCTTTCAGCCATTCAGGTATTGTATTTGTAAACAGGGATGGAACAATAGAGGTGCTTGACGGAAAAAAAGATTTAATCGATCCCGTGCCGCTCATCCATACTCTTGCTTATGGCAGTACCCGTTTAGGAATGCAGAAAAAGATGCCTTATTTGGATTGGTTTGATATTATTCAAATTGCCGATTCAGGGAATCATGCTATATCTGTTTATGAATTATTGGTAAATGAAAGTGGACGACAGTTTTTAAATAAAAACGGAATTCCGGCTATTTTTCCATCTGTCATAATGCATAAAGCGAAAGATTATGAGTTTTATTATTTCTGTGGTAACTATTGTGATAATAAGATACCTTTAAATTCTTCATATTTTATAGGAGGGCAGCACTTGGCTCTTATGTTAGATGGCAATTCCAAAAATGTTTTTTTTTTCAAGTTTTTTCGTCCAATGCTCTCTTCAATTTTACAACAATACTATAATAAATGACTTTCATAAATATATAACATTAAACATTGAATTGATTTATAAAAATGCTCTCTTCATTTATCGGAGCTTTCGCCCCAAACCCTGACTTACTTTTTGTCTTGTCACAAAAAAATAAGCATAAATCACCTCACCCGTCCGTCAGCCTGACGGACATTCTGCTACTTAATTGCAGGTCCTTTTTTATTGATTAAAAGAAACCTTGTGTTGTTCATGTTTATTGCAGGTTTAATAATTGATCCGAAGATACCTTTGCTCGTCCAAGTATGTAACTTTGCAGAGCGCGTTTAGCACAAGTATGAGTGAAATTAAACCATATGCTGGAAATTACACATTGGTGTATTAGATATGTTTGTAGGAAAAGGGGTTGTTTTTTCCAAATCCTTTGAGTGGACTTGTACCCTTGAAAATATAGTAAACCTTATTTTAAGTTAGTATCTTTGCTCGTTTTTTTATGATTAGGGAAGTCATAGAACTAAATTATACATATTGGCTCAAAGGGTTCCTATTGTTTGAATGTTGATTTTGATATAAATAGAAAAAGAGGGTTGATTGTGGTAGATATGTTTCTCACAACTTTGCTACCTCTATAAATTCGTTTGATTGGAAACTTTGGAATAGTTATATGAAGTTCATGATTCGTTCAAAGTTTCCATAAACAATGGGTGCTGATTTCTCAAGAATCATAGAAACGCTTGGTATTGCTGTGACGTAGTAGCAGAAAATAAATACAAATACATTGATTTACAATTGTTTACTATGAGTGTATATAAGTCTATTATGTTCAAAGAATTATGTTCGTACCTGACTTTGAACCCTTACATTTCATGCATATACCTCAGCATCGCACAGCTTCGATAGTTTACTTTTTTTTCCATTCCGCACGCCCCGTTCATGCAGTTAGTCACTACCAAGCCATTTCCCTACGCATTTCCAGTGGCGTATTTTTCATACACCGGCAAGTACTAAATCTCCTAAAGGTAGAGCGACAAGTTATTACACCCTGCCGGTGAGTTTTCGTGCTATGTCAATCCGAAAACAATGCCCTGAAAACCACTTATGACTTATATGCCTGTTTACTTTTTGATGGAAGCATAGAAGGCATAATAGGTTTTCTTTATGGGACAGCGGACACAACCCATTTTTTTCTCGCCTGATACTTCGAGCCCCGGTATCCACTCAAATAAAAATACGTTGTGAAAAAGTTGTGTAATGTTGAAAAGTAAGAATAAGTTTTCGCGACTAATTCTTACTTTTCTTTATATGGATTACGGAAAACTGATTTCCTGCTTTCCAATATTTAAAGAAATTCAGGATCACTGTTCTATGAACCTGAAATAAATGACCAAAAACAACATGCCTGTTTTTAAAGACAATACTTTTTTGAACCTAAGAAAAAAAACAGTCAAAATGTTTTGAATAGGTACAGCAGATAAACTACATTCAGCGTTTAATTATTTGCTACCGCTCGGAATAAAATAATTCAAACGCTAAATAAAGTTATAGTTTTTAGCACTTCGTGCAATAAAACACATGTTTACACTTCGTGTGGAAGATAAAACGTGCTTACAGGTTGGTTTAAATGATGAAAAAACGAGAACAACGTTTTCAGGCTAGATTCGCCCACCTAAAGTTAGTTCCCGTTTTTGACAGCTATTATGCGCAATTGAATTCAAAGCATCCTATATCGATAAGTATGGAATGGATTATTTTAAATCAATCGGACTCTCTGGTTTGATAAAATAACTATAATTCGGATCATGCTCGAAATTAAAAGTCACCTTTTTTTCCTGATTGAAATTATCCCGAATAGTGACATCAATTGTTTGTTTCACCACACAAAAAGAAGTGTAATATAGACTGAGTGTATCACCCAACAGTTCGTAATTTACGTTGGGAGAAAGATTACTATTCTTTCCATTTGAGAGAAATCCATATCCTGCTGTTTGAAAGAAGTTGTAATAATACTTTGCCCCATCATATTTTTGAGTTCGGATAAGTTTGAACTGAATTTTGACCGATTCAATAATACCAATTTTTGCTTGAAGTGGCAGAGTGGTAACTGAAAATTCGTACATCTGTTGAACCTCCAACTTATCATTACAACCAGTGGATAGCAGAGTTATGGCAGCTATCATGCCCATAAAAAGAGTTCTTCTCATAAAATTATTTGTTTATGCTTGTTTGTATTTTCAATTGATAATATACTTAGCTCCGACACCCAATTGAGTTGAATACTTCCCTACAGATGAACCCCACAGTACCCACTCCCTGACATTAACTAAAAGGATGATTCGATCAGTAATAAAGGTTTCAAGTTCAAGTATCACTGCACCTCCATACACAAATGCATCTTTATTCACAATTGTAGCACCATCATAAAGCGTTTTGTTTCCCCAATTGCTGGTTTCGTATCCGACTAAGCCCGATGCACCAATGGATAAGAGGAAAGTTTTACTTGGATCTGAAAGAAAACCATAATAATATCCCCCTTCACTCGTAAATTGAGTCACTGGAATCTGTATTTGTTTGTAATTAAGTTGCTTTAACAAGAACTCTGCTCCGAAAACCCAACGACTGTCGTTATGAGTGTAAGTGGAAAGAGACACGCCACCATAAGATGACTGTTGAGGATTTATTCCATTTACTGTCCCAACAGTAAGTTGAATGCCTTGTTGCCCGGGCAAATAGCGTTGTGCGTTTAAACATTCAAATAGAAGACTACATATTACAATTAATAAAATTGTCTTTTTCATTTCACTTGATTTTTAATTCATTGATTAATCTAGCACTGACAATATCACTGTTTTCAACCACGAAGCGTTGATGACGACCGCCATTCTTCTCATTCATCTCTATGATAAACTCCTTGCCATCCGGAATAGTAAACTTATCCATGACAAACACAGTACGTTCACTGCTTTTTCCGGATACACATGTGGCATAGTTGAATGCCCTAATGGGGAAAATGACCGTCTCCTGAATAGCTGTACGTTTCATTACTTTTTTGTCCACAATTTTGAAGGTGATAAAATCCAAATCGAAAGGTACATTCGATGAATTGGTAATTTGGGTATGGAAATAAAGTAGTCCGTCATGGGTGTAGATACCCTTAAGCAAGTATTGAATACCAAATTTCCTACTACCGATATGATTGATTTCCCTACGGTCATTCTTATAGATTGATTTCATAATAAGATGTACCATCATGGGCGATTCATTTCCCAGTTCTTTGAGATAGACTTCCTGCGCATTGTTTGGATGCGATATTGTATCTCCATCGTGTATAATATCTTTCATTTCCACACTCATCAAAAGCGGCTCATTGGCGTATTTTACGTTGAATGTATAGAAACTGCCCTCTTCTGTAATCACCGAGAAATTTGTTTCAGTCTTAAAATTTCTAACGGATGCTTTTACACGGACAACGTTCTCAGCTCCATCGGCTTTTCCTGCAATAATATTCGCGGAACCCAAGTCAATATATTTGACAGCTGCTGGAAAAATAATGTGGACGGTCTTATCAAAAGTAACTTCCATACCATATGGCGCTATCATTTTGTCGTAACTTATTTTCTTGGTCAACCCCTCGTATAAATCTCTTTTAGTTGTTTGTGCCTGTATTGAAAAGAGGATTCCAATAAGCAACATCAGCAATAATCTTATTTTATTCATTTTAGTGGATTGTTTATAAGAAGTAAAAACTTCTCTGATTAAATATTTTCTCAACATCTATTCTTGATTTATCAGCAACAAGACTCTGTATCCTGCTTTTAGTTTGACATTGATGGTTTGTACCTTTTTGGTCATATATTGCGAACCACTTTGGATAAGTCCTTTTCCTAGTCCGGCCAATACTTGTTGACCGGCTGATTGTGTCAAGGAGATACTAGTACCCATATTGGAACCTACATTCCCTACCAACTCCTTAAAGGCATTTATCTCCAATGAGCCGGGAATAAATATACCTTCCTGTCCATCTGTGTCATATACCGTAAGTTCTATGGAAAAAATAGTTCCCCTATATTCCAAATTCTGAATATAAATTAACAAACGATCCCCTTGTATCTTTGCTTTACCTGAAATCAGAGTATTAGGAGGTATTCTGAATTTCCCAATTTGTGCAGCTTCAAGTAGTCGTAATCGAACACTCTGACCGTTGACCAGTGAACAATTCTCATGAACACAAGCTTTGACAGTGTTTTTATCTTCCAATAGATTTTGTCCAATAGCCGTATTAAATCCGCTATTATGTGGACTTTTGTTATTACTCATTCCTATAGAATCTACAGCTTGTGGCAAACTTGAAACCGTTTGCTCTATTTGTTGGTTGATGTTGGAAATCTGCCTTTTCTTTTTCGAGCTAAGTAGCGAAGAACCGGTTAATTGATAATTTTGTCCGCCCATTGCCTGACTTTGATTTTGCCCTTGCGGAATATACTTGGCCGCCATTTGATAAGATTTTTCCATCAATTCAATCTGGTCGGCAATGGTGCTTTTTCGATTGTCACTTTCCTGAATTCTCGCAGATAGCTCATCCATTTTCCGATTTGTTGGTTTAGTATCTGGATTTACTTTCGACGATTCAAAGAAACTACCCAAGTTTCGATTGACTTGCTTGTAGGCATTGTTGGAATTTTGTATTTTGGCAATGTGCTCTCTACTTCGATTGTTGCTACTATAAATCTTTTCACCAACATGATTCAATTGTGTCTCAGGTTCCTTTTCTAATTCTGAAGCGTCCGGACTCTTCATTTCAGCGTTGAACATGGAAGCTAGA
>Ga0302205_10000215_pt1 | contig 26456 bp, 26 predicted proteins | sample II_Fen_E1_3_FD_194582 | JGI IMG/M metagenome (GOLD analysis project Ga0302205, IMG submission 194582) | Peat permafrost microbial communities from Stordalen Mire near Abisko, Sweden - II_Fen_E1_3 | ecosystem: Environmental > Terrestrial > Soil > Wetlands > Permafrost | place: Sweden: Abisko...
ATTCCTAAATGTAGTTGCTTTTTGTCATCAATAATAATTGCATCTTCGCTTGTGCTGTTTTCTAATTTATCAAGAATAGCAGTCAATTGAGTTCCAAGGAATGCAGATACAATTGCAGGAGGAGCTTCGTTAGCACCCAAACGGTGAGCGTTTTGAGCGGTCATAATCGACGCTTTCAAAAGACCGTTGTGTTTGTGAACTGCCATCAATGTATTTACCAAGAAAGTTACAAATTGTAAGTTTTCTTCAGCAGTTTTTCCAGGAGCGTGTAGAACAACACCTGTATCGGTACCTAGTGACCAGTTGTTGTGTTTACCAGAACCGTTAATACCTGCAAATGGTTTTTCGTGTAACAATAAACGGAATCCGTGACGACGGGCAACACGTTTCATGATAGACATCATCAACAAGTTTTGGTCTACTGCCAAATTACATTCACCATAAATAGGAGCAAGCTCAAATTGGTTAGGAGCAACCTCGTTGTGACGAGTCTTTGCAGGAATACCGTATTTGTAAGCTTCGAACTCAATATCTTTCATGTAAGAAGCTACACGTGTTGGAACCGATCCAAAATAATGATCGTCCAATTGTTGGTTTTTAGCTGAATCATGTCCCATCAATGTACGACCAGTCAATACTAAGTCTGGACGAGTTGCGTACAAACCTTCATCAACTAGGAAATATTCTTGTTCCCAACCTAAGTAAGCAACAACTTTTTTTACGTTAGGGTCAAACATTTGACAAACAGCCACAGCAGCTTTATCAACAGCGGCTAGCGCTTTTAATAAAGGAGCTTTTAAGTCAAGAGACTCACCTGTGTATGAAATAAAAATAGTCGGAATTACCAAAGCATCATCTACAACAAAAGCAGGTGAAGATGGATCCCATGCAGTGTAACCACGAGCTTCGAAAGTGCTACGGATACCACCATTAGGGAAAGAAGAAGCATCAGGCTCTTGTTGAGCAAGAAGTTTTCCAGAGAAATCTTCAATAATAGCTTCGCCTGGAGCGCCGGCATAGTCAATAAATGAATCATGCTTTTCAGCAGTACCATCGGTTAATGGTTGAAACCAGTGGGTGTAGTGAGTAGCTCCTAATTCAGTAGCCCAAAGTTTCATACCTGCAGCAACTTGGTTTGCAAGTGCGATATCAAGCGTTGCACCTTTTTGAATTACATTGTTTAATGCTTTCAGTGTATCTTTTGAAAGATATTTTACCATTGCGGCTTTGTTGAAAACATACTTTCCGTAATAATCGGAAGTGTACTTTGAAGGGGCGATAACTTCAACGGCTTTTTTCTTAAAAGCTTCTTCTACTGCGTTAAATCTCAATGATGACATAATTATATTTTTTGTGGGTTAAATTTTATTGATTTATTTTTTTATATACTCTTATCTGACGTAATGTAATAAAATCAATGCAAAAATAATAAAAATGATAGTTTTTGCACTGTTTTGTATTTCATATAATAAAAAAAAGATCGCCTAAAATCAAATTATTATTTTTATTGTAGATATTAGAATGAATTGAAACTAATATATGTGTTTAAATTTCAATCTATCATTTAAACGAAATTATATTTCTTATATCCTTTGAACTTAATCTGCAAACTTAAAAATAATAGAGTAGAAACATCTTAAGGTCTTATATCTGTTTTTTTTATTAATTACAGCTATATTTTATGTTTGAATTATAGTGATTAAACAATCTTACAACTATGCTTTACAGGCTATTCTTCTAACAGAATAGCCTGTTGGTTTATGTTTGAAACATAATTGTCTGCTCTTAATCAAAATTGGTGTAGGCAGTTTCTCCATGTTGGGTTTCATCCAGTCCGATGGCTTCATGTTTGTCAGAAGCGCGTAGTCCAACAAACTTGTCGACAACCTTAAATAGGATAAATGTTCCAACACCCGAGAATACGATTGTGGTTCCAACTGCAATTAGTTGCACCCTAAGTTGGTGTAGGTTGCCATAAGCTGCTCCACTGTATGCTGCCTGAATTGCAGGGGTAGCTAGAACACCCGTTAATACAGCTCCAATAATACCACCAACGCCGTGAACTCCAAATGCATCTAAAGAGTCATCGTATCCTAACTTAGGTTTTACGTATGCTACCATGCAGAAACAGATTAATGATACTACAACTCCGATAATTAATGCACCGGTAACTCCTACAAAGCCTGCAGCCGGAGTGATAGCTACTAAACCACCTACTGCTCCTGTGCTTATACCGACAACGGTTGGGCGTTTGTCAATAATCCAGTCTAGCAATGCCCAAGTCAAAGCTGCTGCTGCTGCGGCTATATGTGTAACCATTAACGCATTGGCCGCAAGTCCATCAGCGGCTAATCCACTACCGGCATTGAATCCGAACCATCCTACCCAAAGTAAACCTGCGCCTATAACTACATAGGTAATGTTGTGTGCCGGTATAGCATGTCTTTTATAATCCCTACGTTTGCCAAGCATAATTGCAGTAACTATTGCAGCTACACCGGCATTGATATGTACAACGGTACCACCTGCAAAATCAAGTGCTCCCAATTTAAACAACCAACCATCGCCTGACCATACCCAGTGTGCAACCGGATTGTAGATAATGATTGACCAAAGTACTGAGAAAATCAAAAAGCCTTTAAAATTGATACGCTCAGCAAATGCACCGATGATAAGTGCCGGTGTGATAACCGCAAACATACATTGAAACATAATAAATACAATGTGAGGAATTGTTCCTACGGTAGATCCATTAGCGCCCATCTGTGAATGAGAGATAAAATACGGACTTAAGTCATTTATGCCGATATTGTTTAAAAAAGCCCAGTCAAATCCTCCAATATAAGGTTTCAATGCTTCGATAGGATTAGAACCGAATGCGTTGCTATAACCAATAATTACCCATTCTACACTGATTGTAGCAACCAGGATAAAAACTTGCATAAATACATTCAACACGTTTTTGCGACGTACTAGTCCTCCGTAAAAAAGTGCTAAACCAGGAATCGACATTAATAATACAAATGCTGTAGCTACAATCATCCATGCGGTGTCTCCGCTATCAATTTTTGGTGCCGCAACTGCTGGAGTTTGCGCTGCAAGTGTTGAGCTGAATAAAGCTAATAAGGTTGTAAGAGATAAAATATATTTTTTCATTTTCTATGTTTTGTAATGTTGTGTGTCTTAGTTCTTAGTCGTCTCATCTTTGTTGTACAGGGCTTCTGGTCCTGATTCTTTGGTTCGAATGCGGTAGGTATCTTCTATATCGTAAATGAACAACTTACCGTCGCCGGTTTCGCCGGTCCAGGCTGAATCAAGGATAGCAGTGATTGTTTTCTCCAAATTAATATCACGCACTACAATCGATACCATTCTGCGTTGAATATAGCCCGATTTGAATACCTGACCACGCACTACTTGTTCTTCTGTTGATTTTCCTAGGCCTGTTATGTCCCAATAAGAAAACCATTCGATGCCGGCATCGTAAAGAGCTCGTTTTACATCTTCAAATTTTGATTTGCGGATAATTGCTTCAATTTTCTTCATGTTTCTTTGTGTTGTGTTTGTTAGTTTTGAAATGTTTCAGTTAAGTCTTAAATTCGACATTAATGTAATATTTTATAAGGGTTGAACCTTCAAAATGATTGTTTTTTGCTTATTTAAGCGCCATTTTGTAAATTATGCTGCAAAAGTATGTCATTATTTTGAATTATCAAAGCAATTTGACGAGCTTTCAATCAAAAAATAACATTTATGTAAGATTTTTTGTTGTAAACTTACTATTATGTATGAAATATTACGAAAATGGTATCATATTTTTGAACTTCAGGGGCTTTAATTATAGATTTTGAATAAAATGAAACAAAAAAAGTTTTTCGTAATAAAAGAGCTTTTGATATGCTCATGAGATTGCGATTACGTGGTGAACGCGATAAAGTGATACCGAAAACATCTTTCATGCCGATAATTTAATTATATGACTTTAGTTGCTGGATTCTGGTCATCAAAAAACGTATATTTTTTAGGATCGGGTCTTATGTATTCGTATATTATTGTTGACTTTGTTTGTTTAAAAAAAGCAGGCCATTTCTCCCGAAATAACCTGCCCAAAGTAATAAAACTAAAAAACACACGAGTGATTATTAGCAGTTTCACCGTGTTTGGGATGAAATGACTTTCAAAATATTTATTATATCACATAACAAAATGCTCGTGATAATTAATGGTTAATCAAAATTAGTATAAGCGGTTTCTCCGTGTTGGGTTTCGTCTAATCCTATCGCTTCTTGCTTGTCGGATGCGCGTAATCCAAATATTTTATCTACTACCAGGAAGAGAATAGCTGTGCCCAATCCGGAGAAAAGAATTGTTGCTCCGATAGCTATTATTTGAACCCAAAGTTGATGTAGGTTCCCGTAAGCAGCTCCAGAATATGCTTGTATAGCAGGAGTTGCCAGAAGGCCTGTAAGTACTGCCCCTATAATACCGCCAACACCGTGAACTCCAAATGCATCCAATGAATCGTCATATCCAAGTTTAGGTTTGACATATGCAACCATGAAGAAACAGATTAACGAAACAGTCACACCGATGATTAATGCGCCTGCCACACCGACAAATCCCGCTGCAGGAGTAATTGCAACTAAACCGGCTACTGCTCCGGTACTAATACCTACAATTGTTGGTCGTTTGTCGAGGAACCAGTCTAATAGTGCCCATGTAAGGGCGGCTGCGGCTGCGGCTATGTGAGTTACCATTAACGCATTGGCGGCAAGACCATCTGCCGCAAGTCCGCTTCCTGCGTTGAATCCAAACCAACCTACCCAAAGAAGTCCAGCTCCCATTACTACGTAAGTTATATTGTGAGCTGGTATAGCATGTCCTTTGTAGTCACGGCGTTTACCAAGCATAATTGCAGTAACTATGGCTGCCACACCGGCATTGATGTGTACAACTGTACCACCTGCAAAATCCAATGCTCCTAATTTGAATAGCCAGCCATCTCCTGACCATACCCAGTGTGCAACAGGGTTGTATATAAATATTGACCACAGAACAGAGAAGATCAAGAAGCCTTTAAAGTTTATCCGTTCTGCAAATGCTCCGATAATCAATGCAGGAGTGATGACGGCAAACATGCATTGAAACATAATAAAAGCGATATGAGGAATTGTTCCTATGGTACTTCCGTCGGCAGTGGGTTGAGAATGTGATATAAAATACGGGCTCAAATCATTGATGCCAATGTTGTTTAAGAACGCCCAGTCGAAGCCGCCAATGTATGGTTTTAATGCCTCAATGGGGTTGGAGCTGAAAGCGTTACTATAACCAATTATTATCCATTCAACGCTGATGACTGCCACAAGGATAAAGACTTGCATAAATACGTTCAAAACGTTTTTGCGACGAACCAGACCTCCGTAAAATAATGCTAAACCGGGAATTGACATGAGTAATACAAATGCAATGGCAACAATCATCCATGCGGTATCTCCGCTGTCTATTTTTGGGGTGACAGCTGTGCTTGTTTGTGCTGAGGCTGTTGTGCAGAATAAAGCTAGTAGAGCAGTAAGGGTTATTATATTCTTTTTCATATTTCCTTATTTTTTACGATTTGATTTTAGTTTTTAGCGGATTCCTCTTTGTTGTAAAGCGCTTCCGGCCCAGATTCTTTTGTTCTGATGCGGTAAGTTTCTTCGATGTCGTAAATAAACAATTTGCCATCGCCGGTTTCGCCTGTCCAGGCGGAGTCAAGTATGGCGGTAATTGTCTTTTCCAGATTAATGTCGCGAACGACTATAGATACCATTCTGCGCTGAATATAGCCCGATTTGAAAACCTGACCACGTACTACTTGTTCTTCTGTTGATTTTCCAAGACCTGTAATGTCCCAATAAGAAAACCATTCGATACCGGCATTATACAATGCCTGCTTTACATCTTCGAATTTGGATTTTCGGATAATTGCTTCAATTTTTTTCATAAAATGTTGTTTTATAAAATTGGTTTATAGTTTAATATTGATTGAATTTTTCTTTTTCTTCTTATTGGAAAAGCTTATAATTTGCATACGTTGAATCATCTGTCTTTCTTGAAAGATAGTGAGCGGTCGATATAAATCATATGTGCTTAGTGCAGATATGATGAAATCTTATTTGTGTAAAAAAAATAAATGTGAGTTTAAAAACTAAAAGGGGAATTTTAAATAATCGAAAGCGATGTCAGTCTTAATGCCTGATTGTAGTCTGTTTCTATTGTGTGTAAACTGAATATTGGTTGAGAACTAATCTTCAGTCATTATGATAAGAGTAGACGGCATTGCAATTAAATGCATGGTTCTTGATCAAAACCTGACTTTAATTGAAGGCATAAGGATGTTATTTCCTCTGTAAGAAAGAAGGATGTTGGAAGTGCTAAATTAATAGTTTGCGTAAGTCGTACAGATAGTACTCCTGATTAAACGCAAAATTAGATTGAGACCGAGTATGGCTTATGTATCTGTGTTGCTCTGCTTCAGACAAATGTCTTAAACGAGAGGCGTTTGATAATAGTCGTGTGGTCCTGAATGTAGTATTTCTGAGTGAATTGGTGCGACGTATTTGTCCGTTTCTTGTTATAGATCTGGATATTATTAATATCTTGCTGTCTTTGTAAGTTACGTAATTTAGGTCTGTAATAGAGTTTTTGTGTTGCTTTGTAATGCTTTGATGTTTGGATACAGCAATTTCACTTTTTTGTATAGGTGCTGCAATCACTCCTAAGAAAAGAGCAATGACAAACGCCCAAAAAGTAATAAAATGTTTCATGCAGTAAAATTTAAACAAGTTTGATATAAGCAAGCTTTGTGATTTAAATTTCATTCTTTTTATTGTCAGAATGAACCTCTCTATTGGTTTTGTATTGCAAATGTACGTATTTGTTTTGGAATAAAAAAGAATAATGACGCAAAAACAGCAAATTAAACGACAAAAAGGTAATATAATGACTTTAGGCTTGCAAAAAAGATTCTAAAATGCAGTTTTTCTTGTTTTTATGCGTTCTGTATGTGTCGATTTTGGATGAACAGGTCTTATGTGTTGGTGGCTCTGGTCGCAAAATCAACCCCATTTGTTTATAAAAGATAGCAGACCATTTCTCACGAAATAGTCTGCCAGAAACAATAAAACTAAAAAACACACGATTAGTTGTAAGCAGTTTCACCGTGTTTGAGAGCATATTGATTCAGCGTGATATCAATATGTGTTTGGTTTTATAAGTTGATTTTTAAAAAGAGTTTACTTGGTTGAAAAGTGGAAGTTTACTTAGTAGATGTTTCGTCTGACTTTGAAATAAGCTTCCACTTTTATTGTTTTCGATATTCTCTCTAAAAGATTTTGTTGATGAACTTATTTTATATAGAGTGATTCGTCGCCTCTTTCACCGGTTCTAATTCTATATGATTCATCGATTGTTGAAACGAAAATCTTTCCATCGCCAACATCGCCGGTATATGCTTTTGCTAATAGACAATCAACAGTTTTCTGTAAATTGACATCGCGAACGACAATAGAGAGTGTTAGGCGGGATATGTTGTCTGTGTCTGTAGAACCACGAAATACATTTTTTGCTTTTTTCTCGTTACCAACTCCGATTGTTTCTGAGTATGTGAAGAAATCGATATCAATTTCATGTAAAGCTTCTTTGACTTCATCAAATTTGGAGCGTCTTATAATTGCTTCTATTTTTTTCATAATGTTTTTTTTTAGTTTTGTTCTGATAAATGAATTTTTCAGTGCAAATATATTTAAATTGAATATAAAAACAGAGAGACTTTTGTTTAAATATACCAAATCGAATTCTCTGTTTTTATATAGAATTCATATATTTTTAGTTGTTGTAAGCTTCAGCACCGTGCTCGAATACATCCAAACCTCCAAAAGCAGTTTCACCTTTAGGTTCAACGCGTAATTTGAATGGATATGGTAACTTATTAATAATAAGCATAACTATAATTGCGACTGCAAAAGTAGTCAGAGTTATGATTGCATTTCCGACCAGCTGAGCGATAAATACATTCCAATCACCACCGTAAAAAATTCCTGTAACAGGGGCTGAGTTGTCAGCTCCAAGAGGTCCGGTCGCTCCATATTCGCCACTTGCAAATAGTCCGATAGCCAATGTTCCAAAAATACCATTCAAACCATGAACAGGAACTGCACCAACGGGATCATCTATACGAAGATATTCTAATAAATATATTCCTCCAAAAACGATGGCACCAGCAATTGCTCCAATAATAATTGCACCTAGTGGGGATACCCAATAACATGGTGCTGTGATTGCAACCAGACCTCCAAGTAAACCGTTTACTGTGAAGCCAACGTCGAATTTTCCTTTAAAAGAACCTACATAGAAAGCTAGTATCATTGCGCTTAAAGCCCCGGTACATGCAGCCAAAGTTGTATTAGCAGCTACACGACCGATACCTACTGCATCCATTGCAGATAGTGTACTACCGGGGTTGAAGCCATACCAGCCAAACCAAAGTAAGAAAGCTCCTGTTACTGCTACAGGTAAATTGTGAGCTGCAGGGAGACCGCCACCTCTTTTGTCATCACGAAGGAATTTACGTCCAATACGTGGTCCTAATACGATTGCTCCGGCAAGTGACACTACACCACCAATTGTGTGTACAACTGTAGATCCTGCAAAGTCGCGGAAACCTTGACCTAATGTAGGTAAGAAGTGTCCCGGAGTTCCCATAAGCGCTAAGAATCCGTCCGGACCCCAAGCCCAGTGCCCTATGATTGGGTAAATAAATGCTGTAACACAAATACTATAAAGTATATCGCCACGGAAACTGGTACGTCCAATCATAGCACCTGAAGTAATAGTGGATGCTGTGTCGGCAAAGGCAAATTGGAATACAAAGTGTGCCAACAAAGCTACTCCGGTTGTTCCGTATGTTGCAGGGGCTCCTTGTAAGAAGAAATATTGAGTCCCGATAAATCCGTTTCCTGCGCCAAACATAAATGCATATCCTATTGCCCAGAATGAAACACCACAAATTGCCGTGTCGAGTACACACTCAATTAATACGTTAACGGTTTCTCTTTTACGGGCGAAACCAGCTTCGAGCATTACGAAACCTGCCTGCATACCAAATACCAGAGCAGCGGCTACTAATGTCCATACAGTATTTAATGAATTGATAATTGATGTTTCGCCAGGGGTGAAGGTGTCTGCGGCATGAGCTTCGGTTCCGCCTAAAAAACTAGGAACTAAAATCATTGCTGCCACTACAGCTAATAAGCCTATCATTTTACCTCCAAAAAATGCCGCGAAAAGTTTCCAGTTTTTGGGCTTTGAGATGTTCTCTTTAACCGAAGAGAAAAATCGTCCCCGATCGGGGGTTGCTAATTTACTTCTCATAATGTTTCTTTTTGTTTTTATTACTTTAACTTGTGTATCAAGATCTGAGAAAAGGACAACTGCTATAGTCCTGTATTGGGTATTGAGGTTTTTTTCCTCATTTTTTGATATTTGGGCGGAGATTCTATAAATTCTACCCGCTTTTTTTGATTTACAGAGATACTCCTGCTACAAAGAATGTGCTTTTAGCGTAAGGATTTGCTCCTACAATAGCATACACTGGAAGACTGAATTTGTCGGTAATAGCAATTGATTTGCTTACTTTAATGCCCAGATTCGTAATACCAAAACCGGTAGTACCATAAGTAGCACTTTCACCTAATGAACCTCCTAGGAAGATTTTAGCTACAGGTGCAATCTGATATCCTAATTCAACATAGGTTGAAAGGGCATTGTCACCGTTGCCTTTCTTATCAGCTCCTGCAAACATGGTGTTGATAGAAGCGCTAAAGGCTGATCCTGTGTAAGCCAGTGTGCCTTCGAATACGTGACCGGTTCCGCCACTATATTTGAAATAGTTTGGCTGAGAAGCAAAATTGTAATAGTAATCGGTCAGTGTGAGAGCAAATTTGCTCGAAATAGCATAAGTAGCATATAAATCTACTTCTTTAACGGCTCCTGAGAAGCTTCCTGAAGCCCATGAACCCAACGTCAATGCACCTGTTGTGAACGAAGCGTAAGGTTGAATATTGGGAGTTCCACCGTTTGATCCTTCTTGTGGGATACCACGCCATACATATGAACTTACAATGTCGGCACCTGTTGCAAACTGAGCCTTAACACTCATTGTCGAAAACAATGCAATCGCGCAGATTGCTAAAAATTTAATTTTTCTCATACCAGAAAATTTATTAATTGATTATTGATTAAAAAATGTTTGTTTAGTTTTATATGTTGTCAATCACATATCGTTTAATATTGACATATAGTAGTTCTAAATGCAAATAGAATATCATATTGATTTGAATACGTTGCAAAAATAATCAAAATGTCATTATAAACAATGCTTTGCTTTTAAAATAATAGGAAATAAAAACAAGAAATATCAAATCGAAGTTATTATTGCGTTATTTATGACATAATGACGTTATTTATTGTATTTTTGTGACGAATCATTATTTTTGAGAAGAAAGTTATTTCAGTTGTATGGTTGTAAAAATGATAGAATTTGCGACATTTATGTAATATTTTAATATGTTGGTTCAAAAATCCCTGCCAAAATGTACTTTTTTGATGGCTTTCTGCTACGTTTTTGTAATTTTTTACAGGATGCATGCCTAGGACTTGGATTTTACAAACGTAAGAAAGCTGCTTTCTTTTGGTCTTGCAAAGAGATAGGTTGACAGTGGGAATTGTTATGTGGAGCAACAAAAAAAAAGAGAGTGCCTTTTAGGGGCACTCTCATCAGCATTATTATGCATGAATATATTAGAATATCTGCTAAATCATTGCTTAAGGGTTCTTTATTAGCTCTACATTAAGCACCGCCAATTCACCATTTGTTACAGCTATGGTAGTTACTACATCGGCATAACCATTCTTGCTCACAGTTGCCGAGTAGGTGCCCTCAGGCAGCGATTTAATATTAAATCCGCCCTTATCTGCGGTCTTTTTCTTTACGCTTTCGCTACTGCTTGCTTTGGCCTTAAGCAGTCCGTTGCTGTTGTTGTTTAGTTCTAAACTAACGGTTGCACCTTTGAGTCCTTCTCCCGTACTAGCATCAGTCACAAAGCCTTTTATCTGAAGTGAGCCGGCTGCTGTGTCTATAATTTTTCGTGCCGATTTATAACCACTGTAAAACTCCGGTTGCGAAATCCGTACTATTTCCACCAACGCATCAATATTATCCAACGCTTTATCTGTCGCAGTAAACGCTTTTGCAATTTGTTCTGTACTTAGTTTCGTTCCGATTGCACCGTTTCGGGGCGTAGGCATTGCTGCTCTAAAGTCGGTAAGTGCTCTTATAAGATCATTCTGGGTCTCATTGGTTACACCATATTGTGCTAAATTTCCTAACTGGGTTTGTGCTGTATCGTAGGTGCTCTGTGCAAAAGTTTCAAGATCACTGTCGGTAGCATATTTAAAGTCGCTTTCGCTAAACTTCGCTTCACTAAGCAGAATCTGATTGTTTTCAATTTTGGCGTATGACTGAATTTTGCGCGAAGTGTCAGCACCTAGTTTCACTAATAATTTCCGTAATTGGCTTTTCTTGTTTGCAATCCCAGACTTGTCAATACTTTGTTGCTCGTTCGACAGTCTGATTTGAGAAATGCCATTCTGAAAAGAAACATGAAACTCCTGATACCTGGGTAGGGTTGTTGTAATTGAGTCGTTTGCGCTCAAAAAATCATCGGTTGTCAAATACATGTTGTACTTGCTTTGTTGTTTTGAATTCATGATAGATAAATTTTGATTAATGAATAAATTAGTTGATAGAATACATTATTTATAGGTTTTTATAAATATTTAAAATGCAAATTTATAAAAATATAAATAAGTGAATTTCGATAAAGTGCTAAATAAAACTAATAATATTTAATTCGTTCTCTCGCCAATATCAATAATTGAGACGGATTAATTTATTTGTAAATCTCTATCAATAATATTATCGGGGTCATTGCCAATATTATAGCTATCAACACCAATATTATATATATTAGTGCCAATATTATCTCTGCCATCGGCAATATTATAGATGTACCTATCAATATTATATATACCATTGCTAATATTACATCTGACATTGCCAATATTACACATGCTAGACCTAATATTATACCGATTCAATCTCCTGTTAACGCCATCTGACTACTTGTATCAGATAACCCCACGGATAACTAGCAAAAAAAACGCCCGGAAAATCTCCCGGGCGTCATTAATCATTAATCCTTGACCATTATTTTTCCAATCGCTTCATGGCTTCTATGGTGTTTTCTCTACTACCAAATGCCGAGAAGCGTACATAACCCTCGCCACTGGCACCAAAACCGGCACCCGGAGTAGTCACGATGTTTTTCTCTTTTAGCAGAAAGTCAAAATACTCCCAGCTTCCCATTCCTACAGGAGCTTTAGCCCATACGTAAGGAGCATTCACCCCTCCGAAAATAGTGTAACCGGCCTTGGTTAGTCCTTCGCGAATAATACGGGCATTTTCGGTGTAGAAGTCGATAAGAGCCTTCACTTGTTTTTTTCCTTCAGGTGTATAAGTTGCCTCGGCAGCACGTTGTACTATATAGGATGTTCCGTTGAATTTTGTGCACTGGCGACGGTTCCATAGTTTGTTCAGTGAAACTTTTTTACCGTTAGCAGCGTTGCCCATGAGTTGTTTGGGCACTACGGTATATCCACAGCGTGTTCCTGTAAAACCGGCAGTTTTAGAGAAACTGCGAAATTCTATTGCCACGTCTTTAGCACCTTCTATTTCGTAAATACTGTGTGGTACATTCTCCTCGGTTATAAATGCTTCGTATGCTGCGTCAAAGAGTAGTATAACATCATTTGCTTTGGCATATTCTACCCAAACGGTGAGTTGGTCTTTGGTCAGTGTTGTTCCTGTCGGATTGTTTGGATAACAAAGATACACCAAATCAACCTTTTCAGTTGGAAGTGCGGGCACGAAATTGTTTTCTGCGTTGCATTGCAGGTAAACCAGGTTAGTCCATTCGCCGGTAGCTGTTGGTTCGCCTGCGCGTCCGGCCATAGCGTTGGTGTCTACATATACCGGATAGCTTGGATCGGTAATAGCCACACGGTTATTGACATCAAAAATATCACCGATATTACCTGTGTCGCTTTTAGCTCCATCGCTTACAAAAATTTCATCTTCAGCAATGTCAATACCCTGGTTTGTAAAATCATTGATTACAATAGCTTCGCGTAAAAACGCATAACCTTGTTCAGGTCCGTATCCTCTGAATGTTTCAGCGCTGCGTTGTTCGTTAGCTGCTTTAATCATTGCATCGACCGATGCGTCGGGTAGGGGCAGGCTCACATCGCCAATTCCCATGCGGATAATGGGTGCCGTAGGATTTTCTTCTTTGTGTTGAGCAACGCGTTTAGCTATTTCAGAAAATAAATAAGTTGCAGGAATCTTTATAAAATTCTCATTAATTTGTGCCATAATGTAGTTGAAATTACCCCCTAACCCCTAAAGGGGAATAAGGATAGTTAGTATTGTTTATTTTATTACCCCAAATCCCTAAAGGGGCTTATGAGTTCCTATTTTAATAGTTTAAAGAGTGGGAAAGGAGACTAATCTTGTTCCCCTTTAGGGGTTAGGGGTAGTTTAGATTTCTCCCTCAAACACCGTTGTAGCTCCACCGGTCAGGTACACACGATTGTCAGACTCTCTCCATTCAATAGTCAGTTCACCGCCGAGCAGCTCTACCGTTGTTTTTCTTCCTGTGTGTCCGTTTAATACGGCTGCTACAACTGAGGCGCAAGCACCCGTTCCGCAAGCCATTGTTTCGCCCGATCCACGTTCCCAAACACGCATTTTTATTCTGTTCGTAGAAAGAACTTCTATGAACTCAGTATTGGTACGGCGGGGGAAAATGGCTGCATTTTCAGTTACCGGTCCAATCTTAGTCAGGTCAAGCTTCTCTATGCAGTTAGTGAAAATCACTGCATGAGGATTGCCCATCGAAACGCAAGTAATGTTATACTGTATTTCTGAATTGAATGTAACAGGTTCGTTAATAACGCTGGGTGTATCAATTGTTGTTGGGATAAGACCCGATTCAAGGATGGGTTCTCCCATATCTACTGTTACAGTCTCAACCAGTTTATCTGCTCCTAAAAATAGTTTTAGTTTTTTTACGCCGCCCAATGTTTCAAGAGTCAGGTCGGTTTTGTCCGTTAACCCCTTGTCGTAAACAAATTTTCCAATACAACGTGATGCATTACCACACATTTCCGATTCAGAACCATCGGCATTGAACATTCTCATTTTAAAATCGCAGTCGGCCGAAGGTTGTATAATAACCAGTCCATCCGAACCGATACCTTTGTGGCGATCGCTGTAACATATAGCAAAAGAAACCGGATCATCAATAGTTTCTTCAAACCCGTTGACATATATGTAATCGTTCCCGATTCCGTGCATTTTAGTGAATTTCATATTGTTGAGTATGTTTTATTTGTAATATTTCGAATTTTATAGACTACAAAATTACAACCTTGTTGGTTATATTTGGCTAATATCTTCTCAAACGTTTTTGTTTTTGCTGTTTAATTACGAATTGAACAATAAATGTTTGTTTTAATTACAATTAATTTGTATAGCTCTGTGTTGAGTATTAATATGAAATTATTGATGGTGTCAAAAATTTCATGATTCTTTTGATAATTTTGTGATATAAGATCTAAGTGATTGAATAATAGTTTAAAAGACTGAATGATGCTTGTTTGTGTTTCGCAAAGCTGATTTGGACATATACAGTTGTTATTTGATGTTGAGCTGTTTCGACTGAATGGTAGAGGCGCTATGATGCAAAAAGCACACGTAAACTAATTACGTGTGCTTTTGTAATGTGTGTTTAGCGAAAGATTATTTGCCCTGATTTTGAGCGTCGTTAATCATTTTTTCGCTGGCATACATATATACCTCTACGCGACGATTTGCGGCTCTTCCTGCAGCAGTTTTGTTGTCGGCAACAGGCTCAGCAAAGTTTTTACCAACAACTTCTTTGAATTGAGTTGCAGTTACGCTTTGAGTTTGTAGGAAGTTGGCTACTGATTGAGCACGATCCTGAGACAGCTTTTGGTTTACATCCAATGTTCCCTGGTTGTCAGTGTGTCCCATGATAGTGATGTCCATTGTAGGATTTGCAACCAGAATTTTAGCAAATTTGGTAAGCGCATCTTTCGAAGCGGTATTCAAAGTACTTTTACCTGTTTGGAACAGGATTCCTGAATCAAAAGTTACTTTAATTGCTTTCAGGTTGTTAGCGTCTCTGATGCTATCAACTCTTGCACCTTCGATAGCTGCTGCCTGAGCTGCTGCTTTATCCATTTTCTTACCAATAATAACACCGGTAGTTGCACCAACAACAGTTCCGATACCTGCTCCAATAGCTGCACTTTTTGTGCTTTTACCAATCAAGGCACCTACTCCAGCTCCAATAGCAGCTCCGGCACCACCGCCAAATAAACCACCCTTAGTTGCATTACTCATTGTGCTACATCCAGCAAGTACAATAGATGCACTTAAAACAATAGCTACTAAACCATTTTTTCTTTTCATGTTACAAGTTCTTTTTAATTGTTCGACATTTAATTTGTAATTAAGTATAGTGTTGCACATTAGCTAGTTTTTGTTGTAACTTATTAGCTAACCACTAACCATGCACATTCAATACCAATTTGAAAACGTTGCAAAGATAATAATTAAATTAAAAACATTATCATGAATATTTGATAACATGTTTTATAAGTTCAAATTTATTCTAACTTGGAGTAAAATGAAAAAAGCTAATCGTTCTCGTTGAGGCGATTAGCTTTTTTGTGACCCAGGAGGGATTACTTTACTTGTTTAATGTGAAAATAAGACTGTTTAAAGTTGTAATGTAAATATATTGATATAAAGATATTTACATGATTTTAATTTAATTCAAAATAAACGTTGTTTAATTTGGTTAGCTCCATAAATGGCAGTACTTTTGACAGTACTAATTTATGCAGCTATGAAATACAGTTATACATTTTATCTTGACAAGGAGAAGAACGGGTTTTGTCCGATTAATGTTGCTATTACTTATGCCGGAACAAGGTTAAGGTATTACATAGGTTATCGAATCAAAAAAGAGAATTTTGTTTCGGTACGGGATGATTATGGAGCTAGTCAACAAGTGAGAAAGAATTCAATAGGCTTGGAGGGTAATAGAACAGTCAAGTATAACGTCATAAATGACCGATTCAAAGAAATTAGTGTTGAACTTTCAAACTTATTTCAAACAGCTAAAGTAGCACCTGATAAAAATCAAATCATTGATAACCTGAACTCCGTTTGTAATAAGGTAGAAAAAGAAACTGTTATTGATGCTTTCTGGATAACATTTGATCGATACAAAGAAACGGTTGATGTAACTCCTTTTAGTCGAAAGCAAATAAAATCATGTTATAATCAATTTGAAACGTTTGAGAGCACTTTGTCTGAAAAGTTCACATTTGATAATGTCAAAGGCGAAACTATTACAGCGTTTGAACAATGGCTAAAAGATGGGACGCGTGGTCGTAACACAATAGCATCAATTCTCAAGCGGTTGCAGCGGTTCTTCTCGTGGGCTATTACTGACCAAAAGCAACGCAACATCGAAGTATCCATTAAAAACCCTTTTACAGACTTCAAAATTACCCCTGAACTTTACGGGACTCCAATAATACTTCAGAAAAAAGAGCGCGATTTGCTTTTTGATTTTGTCTTTGAGACTGAAAGGCTAAAGAAGGTTAGAGATATATTTATTTTCCAGTGTTATTGCGGTGCTCGTGTGAGCGATTTAATGAAGCTCACAACAAATAATCTGTACGGTGATACATTGCGTTATGTTCCTCAGAAAACGGCTAAGGAGAGTATGAAAACCGTTGAAATACCCCTTAATAAGAAAGCAATTCAAATACTAAAAAGATATAATGACGCAGAGGGCTATTTGTTGCCAAGAATGACCGATGTTGAGATTAACCGTACATTGAAAACTGTCTTTGAGACCGCAGAACTTGATAGGCTAGTTGAACATCTCAACCCTAAGACTGAAACAATTGAATTTTTACCACTTCACAAAGTAGCGACAACACATTTAGCTCGAAGGACTTTTGCCGGATTAATGTATAGTGCAGGCGTGAAAGATGATATAATAGGGTCAATGACAGGTCACAGTGAAAATTCAAAAGCATTCACACGTTACAGGGCTATTGATATGGACTTAAAGAAGAAAGCAACTAAAAACCAATAAGACTATGGAAAACAATAATGAAAATATTAAAGAAAAGACATTTCTACAAATCGAGAAAGAACAGGAAATACGTTCTCAATTTGAAGAAATTATGCAACCGTTACGAGCTAGTTTCCCCTATAATGATGAAGTGATGTTTTTTAAAAGCTTTAGCATGAAAACAGAGGACATCAAGAAATCATTGGAGATTTCATATAACGCCTTCGTTAAAAATGTTGAGAAAGTGCGCTCTAATAAAGAATGGAAAACTGAATTAATGCACCGTGTTGAAATGTTGCAAAATGATAATCTAAAATTGACCACTGACGATGACGAAAACAAGAAACTTAAGCAGGCACTAGATAACCGTGTCAAATGGATAAAAAGAGAATTAGAAGACACCCCCGATGATTTTATTACTTGTCGAATTAGTGATTCTATTGACCTATTAAACGAGTGGATAAGTAAAGAGGAAAACACTCGTAAAATTCAACTATTAAAAAACTATATAGATAAACTTGAAGTGTTATATTTGAATGATGCGAAGATAAAACCACCATCAAGCGAATTAGAGCCTAAATTATTTATTGATTATTTAAACAATCCCGACAAAGAAAAACTTTTGAAATTATTGCACAGCAATTTGGATGATTCGAAGGCAAGGAATTTTGCAAAGTACATTTTAGCATTAAGAGATTTGCAATACCTTGACATTCCAAGTCCAAGAACCGACCTATATGCATCAATGCGTGCTGAGTTTGTAGATATTGGCGCAACTTCGGGGATGAATAGCTATCTTGAGGATACTTCGAAATTAATTAAACCTATAGAAATTGAAAGGACAAAAACTCTTATTGAAAAATACTTAAATAATTAACAAATAATTTACTGGTATGTAAAAGGTATAACAAAACGTTATACCTTTTTTTTGTGTCAGCTTGTTTATGCTCGTTGCAAGTAAACACAAGAGTAATTGTTTAATACAGTGCAACTTAAATAGTACTTTTGTATTCAACAAGTCAAACATCTAAAAACAGTAGCTACTTTTTAGGGAAAGGCAAAAAGTAATTATAAATCAAAATGACACCAGCAGATAATCGACCAGTTTACACACTAACGGTCACAGAAGACAATTTAAGACTTACAAACTTGTGGAAAAGTATTTTCCCTGAGATACAATCTATCGAAGCAGTAACACCAGTTGTAAACCCTCGAATCAAAATTAATGGTATTCGTGGACTTGCAACATTTTTAGATGTAAGCATTCCTACAGCGCAAAGAATTAAAAACTCTAAGAAATTTGCATTCTATGCAAGTGGAAACAAAGTGTATTTCTTTTCAGATGAAATAAATGCAGGTTTGAAGGTAGATTCAAAAGTAAAGACAAGATAAGATTTTATTATGCAAGGATGGATAAAATTACATCGGCAAGTAAGAGACAACTGGATTTGGAAAGACCCTATAAAATTTCAATGGTGGATTGACATGTTAATGATGGCTAATCATGCAGATTCAAAAGTAAACATAGGACTTGAACTATTTGAATGTAATAGGGGTCAATCAATTTTAAGTTTAAGAAGTTGGGGTGAACGATGGAATGTTTCAAAAGATACGGTTAGGAACTTTTTTGTATTACTTGCAAAAGACAAAATGATTATTGCTGAAAATATGAATAAAACTACACGGATAACTATTTGTAATTATGATGTTTATCAAAGTAGTTTACACGATGAGCAGACAGGTAGCAGACGGTTGGCAGACAATGAGCAGACAGTTAGTCACCCAAACAAGAATGAAGAGAATATAAATAATGAAAATAATGATTTAATTACTGATATTCAAAACAAGGATGATGTGAATTCATTTAATATATTATGGGATTTATACGACAAGAAAGTAGGGGATAAATTAAAACTTACAAAAAAGTGGGTAAAATTATCTGAATTAGAGAGATTAGATATTGTCAAACATGTTGAGGCATATAAAAAAGCTGTTCCGCAAAAGCAATATCGAAAAAATCTTGAGACATATTTTAATAACAAATCGTGGAATGATGAAATAATTGACTCAACCATTAAATGCCAATTTAGCGACCAGACGGCAAACATTGCCGCCGGTATTGCAGCCGACGTCGCTCGTCTTGCGGCAGCGGACATTGCAAGACGTAGCTGATTGTAGTAACTATAGTTGAGAATCCAATTACCTAAATAATAAATATGAATTAAATTGACAAGTTAAAATTATGAGCGGAGAATTAAGTTTTATATCAGGAATAGATAACGCAAAATTAAAAATGGATGCGAGAGAAGCATCTAATTTAATTCAGGGTATTGGGAGCACGGCTGAAACTGAATCCGCCAAAATGGAAAATAGTTTTTCGGGAGCCGGTAAAGCTTTTGCTCTTATTGGTGGTGGCGCTGCAATTACAATGCTCGGAAAAGAGATACTTGACACAACCGCAAAATTTGAAAAGTTCGGGATTGTACTTAGAAATACCCTAGGGAATAGTGCCGGAAACGATGCGCTTGATATGATTGCTCAGTTTGCAGCTACAACCCCTTTCCAATTGGACGAGGTTACGGCTGCATTTATCAAGATGTCAAATCAGGGCTTCACCCCAACAAGGGACGAAATGGTTAAACTTGGTGACTTGGCTAGTACTACAGGAAAATCATTTGACCAATTAACCGAAGCTTTACTTGATGCACAGACCGGGCAATTTGAACGACTGAAAGAATTTGGTATAAAAGCAAGCGTTACAGGTGATAAGGTTACTTTCTCTTTCCGTGAACAAATGACAACGGTTGAGAATACAAACTCAGCTATTCAAAAATACATGTTATCCCTTGGAGATTTGAAAGGCGTTGCAGGTTCAAACGCTTTAATTTCTGCAAGTCTTACAGGCGAATTATCCAACTTAGAAGACAAGTTGGCTATGATGTATAATACCATTGGAACAGGAAACAAAGGCGTTCTTTATGAAGGCGTTGGAATGGTAACATCATTGATTGACAACTACGAAGAGGTAGGAAAGGTAATACTTAGTTTAGTTGCAATCTACGGCTCATATAAAGCTGCTGTAATGGTTGTGAATGCTGTAACAGCTATTCAAAAAGAGATTGCTATTCAACAAATGTTAGCGAATATCGGTAACACAGGAGCCACAATTTCTTTGACTGCTGCAGAAGGAGTTGAAGCGGTTGTAACAAGTCAGCTCACAAGGGCTCAATTAGCTCTGAATGCTTCAATGTTGGCTAATCCTTATGTTTTGGCTACGGTTGCAGTGGTTGCGCTTAGTGTCGGTGTTTATGCACTTGCAACACATTTGGATGCTGCTCAAAAGGCACATGAGAAATTAAACGACACCTCTTCAAAAATGGAAACCTCAATCAGAGGTGAAGTCATTCAGGTTGACACTCTTTTTGCAAGATTAAAGGCAGCTAAAAAAGGGACTGACGAATACAAGACGGCTAAAGATGCGATTATGTCGCAATACGGTCAATATCTCAAAGGGCTTGGAAGTGAAGCAACCGCACTGAATAATGTTGCCTTGGCTCAAAAAACAATTACCGATGCAATTATTGCAACAGCAAGAGCAAGAGCAATGACTACTGCAACGGCTGATGCTGCAGGTGATTTGGCAACTTCTCAGGGTAATGTTACTGAGAAAGTCAAAAAAATAATCGATGCTAAGTTTGGTGTAGATAGTAAGCAATCATTAGAATTGCTTGCTCAAATAAAAGGTGTTATTCAAAACGGTGGAACGGTAAGAGAAGATTTCTTAAAGAAATTCGATGACGTTAAATATATTCAAAACGGTCAATTTGGTGGTACTACTGAATATGTAGACAATGAGTTGAAAAATTTATTATCTAAGGCAAAAGAAGCTAAAAAGCTATTTGATGACATCAACAAAACCGCTGAGCTTAAATTCGGTTCTGCAACTACTCAGGCGGTTGTAAAACCAAAAGGTGACGTTTCCAAAACTCCGGCACAGATAAAAGCGGAAGAAGCTGCAGCAAGAAAAGCCGAAACTGCAAGAGCTAAAGAAGAAAAAAGACTTCAAAACGAAGCTGATGCGACGTTGAAATTAGCAACTAAAACCGCTGATGCTGAACTTGCAAAAAGACAAGCCGTATTGACTAACCAACAGGCTTTAGACAATTTGCTTGAAGAAGGGTTTGCAAAGAAAACGGCACTCATTGATGATGACCACAAACAGGAACTTTTAAACATTGATAAGAGAGCACAAGAGTTACTTGCAAAACAACAAGAGACTGAAAAATTGGCTTGGGAAAAGAACGGAAAAAAAGGCGTTTTCACTCCAACGACAAAAACAACTTCTCAATTATCAGCAACCGATCTAAATGAGATTACAACTTCAAAAACAACTGCACAATTAAAGTTTGCGTTTGACACAAAAACTCTTTTAAATTCATTGGTTGATACCTACCAAAGCTTTGACGAAAAAAGAAAGGCTATTGATGAAAAATACAATGATGATGTTACGGCACTGAGAAAGGCAAAGTTGGTTGAAGGTGCAGACGTTCCGAAGTTAGATGCTTCTATCAAGGTAGCCACTCAGTACAACACCGAGGATAACGCAGCACTTGACAAACAGATTGCTGAAAAAGAAATTTTGTTCAAAGGTTTTGTTAGTCGTATCACTGTACTTGGGCTAGCAGAAATAGAGAAACTATTAGCTCAGGCACAAACATCACTAAGTTTAACTACAGGAACATCGGACGAAAAAGCCGTGTTGAGGGCTAAAATTGCAGAAATGCAGGAACAAATCAAATCCCTTAAAACTAATGGTGGAAAAGATACCGAAGCGGATGTAATAACTAATGCAGGGCTTACTAAGGCAAAAAACACCGTAACGGTTTTACAAAATGTTGGGTCCGAAATCAATAATGTGATTAGTGGGTTTGATGGAATGGACGAGGGCACAAAAGCTGCTTTACAGGCAGCATCTAATATAACAATGGCAGTTCTATCAAGTATTTCAGGTATAATTGCTTTGTCTGCTGTAGGCGAAGAAACTATAAAAGGGGTAGAAAGAGCGAGTGTTATTCTTGCTATTATCGGGGCTGCAATAGCTGTAGTTACAACTATTATCGGGTTATTTACAAGTGCAGCAGCAAAAAGGCGCAAAGAAGAAGCTGAAATTGAAGCTCAACGAAAAGAGTATTTAGGTATTATCGACTTAAACGAAGAATTGAGAAAAAAATATGAGTGGACACAAAAAATCGGTGAATCAACGCTAGATTATATCAAACGCCAGGGCGAAGAGTTAGCGAAACAAACTTCTGCAAATGCGGTTGACCAAGAGGCTTTGATGGCAAAGCTTCAACAACAAACTTATGTCAGCGGGACCAAAAGAGATTATAATTGGTTCGGTGGATATAAAAACGTTGATGTAAGTTCGTCTTTAGCAGGTAAAACCTATGAAGAAATTGAAACCCTTGCAGCCGAAGGAAAGCTTTCAAAGGAAGGCAATGACTATTTTGAAGCTTTAAAAAAGGCAAAAGAAGAGGGTGTTGATTTAGTAAAGCAATCTGCTGAATATTTAGAATCCATTAAAGAGCTCGTCACAGGCACAACGTCAAGCTCCATAGTTGATAGTATCATTGAGGGATTTAAAGCAGGTAAACGCTCTGCAGCAGATTTTGCCGATACTTTTGAATCATTGATGCAGGGAGCTGTTCAGTCCGCATTGAAACAATTGACCGATACAAGAGTTCGCGAATGGTATGTGAAGTTTGCAGCAATGAGCGAAGACGGCTTAACTGCGGAAGAGAAAGCGACTTTGCAAGCTAGTTGGAATAAAATTATTGCTGATACTGCAACGGATGCAGCTAATTTGGAAGCTGCAACAGGCGTTTCAATTACTGATACGGAAGCAAGGGAAGCAAGTACAAAGGGCTTTGCTTCGATGTCACAGGACAGCTCGGACGAACTAAACGGACGGTTTACGGCAATGCAAGGTCTTATGTACAATGTTGTTGAGGGTCAGAAAATCATTCAAGGGACTACGGGCAGCATTTTAGAAAACGTAATTGAGATTAAAGGTTATACATCAAATTTAATCGACATGAAATCAGATATGGCTTCCATTAAACAAGGGATTATAGACATCAACACAAAAGGAATTTTAATAAAAATTTGATTGAAAATAGAATTTAAAATAAAGTAGTAAAAAATAGTAACGATAATGAGAGAAAAGAATGATGGTAAAGGTCGGTTGGGTGGACGTTCCAAAGGGAAACCAAATATTAAGACTGCTGAAATGAAAATTTGGATTGATAAATTAATCAATAAAAATAAAAAACAATTGGAAGCCGATTTATTGAATTTAAAACCAGCTGAGCGTTGGGCTGTTATTGAAAAACTTATGTCATATTGTGTCCCTAAAATGCAGTCAGTGGATGCAAACATTAATTTAAGTATGCTCACCGACGAACAATTAGAGATAATCGTAAATGAAATAATGGAGGAAGTGCAAAATGAAGATTAAACTAACTAAAGATTTAAAGATTGAGCTGTTAAAAGCTCTTCAATGTGGGTATTTAGACACAAATAAAATCCCTGAGATTATGGCGGAAGTAAAAAATATTGAGCCATTTCTGGAATTAATGATACGGGCTACAAGTCAAGAGCCAAACAACCAATCAAATAATTAAATAAAATGAAAGAAAAAATCCTACTAAGGGAAAACGAAGACACGGCTCAACTAAATATTTCAAGAGTGAAGTCTTTAAAATTGGGAATTGAAAAAAATGTGGTTCCGGCTTTTGATAATCTAAATATCGGTGAATTAACTACAGAGCTACTAATAGATGCTTTAGTTGGTGAGTGTGCAAAGATTAAAGTAAGAGTAAGGGAACAGGCTCAAACGGATATTGAAAGCATTAAAAGCCCTGCAATCCGAACAACATTACTAAAAGGAGTTGACACGGTATTGTTTGAATTTGCTCAAACTTGTAATAAGGTTCAAAAGTTGAATAGTGTTGAACTGTTGAATTTTATTTTTGTTGAAAAAAACGAAATACAATTTTTGCCCGATTATGAATCAATAATCACTGCAGAATGCAAAGAGTACATTAACAACGATAAAGAATTGGCTATTTACAATGCCTTATTAGCAACGATTAAAGGGGTTGACCAATTTACTCATGCGTTAGGTAAAAACTCCTCTGAGCGATTAGGAAACCGTCCATTTTCTCAAATCTTTAGTTATATCATTTCAGAAAATGGGAAAATATCAATTGATATTAAGAACGATTACAAATCTCTAACAAAATGAAACAAGATAAAATTGAAATTGACGAGTTTGCATTCTTGCAAACTGCAATAAATAATACTGATACTGACAATGAAATAATTGAAATGTTTAGAGAAAAGGCTGATCTCGAAGAACCTGACAATATTTCAAGATTTGATAATGAGACAAGATCGTATTTACTAAAAGAAATTCTATTAACAACAACCCCGTTAATTGCAGAGATAGAAAGATTGACTAATTTGAACAAATCCAAATTTGAGATCGAAGAGGACACTAAAAAATTACAGAATGATGCAGAATTAGCTAAATTTTCAACCATGCAAGCAGCCATAAATGAAGTTTGATAGCTTTATTTCCAAATAATGAGGGTTGTCTAAAAATATATTTAGACAACCCTTTTTTGCTTCAAACCTCTATCGGGGTACATTGCCCAATTGCAACACTCTATTAATGGCTATTTTATCATTTTGAGCACCGTCTTTTTGTCCACCAAACGTCCATTTGTTCAAATCCTAGCCTAGAAAAATAAAATGTGATTGTCTCACAATCAGGCACTAAGATATAAAAATCTTTGTAAAAAAACAATAGCATTTTTAGAAAATATAATCGGAAATTTGCAGAACAAATAACTAAAAATAATAATATGAACATCAAAACAGTATTTAATTTCGAGACTTCACACGGCACAGTTAAGAAAACAATGACACACACAATAAAACCTTTTACGGTTATGGTTGATTGGGCAAATATGACAATCAAAACAATGAAAGGAAGTGAGGTTATTGAGCTTTTAAGTTTTAAAGAAGAAAGTTTTACTTTAGCTAAATATGAGAAGCTATTATTGACTGTAGAGGAAAACGCAAATAAATTAAATAAGTTCCATAATGATTGATGAAAACACCCCCCTTTGGCAATTGACCGTTGCTCAGTTAAAAGAACTAATTCAATCTATAGTTGTAGCTCAACCAAAGCCGGAAATAGTAGAAGACCCTTATCTTAATTCAAAAGAAGCAAGGGAGTACTTAAAAGTAAGCAAATCAACACTTGTACTATGGAAGACTAAAAAGTATTTGAAAGCCGAAAAGTTCGGGGGCATTCTCAGATTTCGCAAAAGTGAGTTGGACAAAGTTTTAAATAAAGAAGCGTAAATAATCAGTCGATTACAAATAAAACCATTTAATTAATTTAGATGGTTTTATTAAAATAATAATGCATAGATTTGTGAAAACAATTTGATACAAAGATTATGAAAAAAACAATTACCTTAATTTTCATGTTGCTTTTTATAATTTCGCTTAGTGCTCAGGAATTTAAAACCAAAGAAACAGAGGTTTATAGAAAACTTTATTTTAATTTGTATTTAACTGAATGTTTTTCATCAGATGGGGCTTTGCTCTATCAACACATAACGTTAAACGCACTTAATGAAAAATATACTTACATAAATGATTTGATAAATCTTTGTGTTTTTGACCCTAATGAAATGATGGCATTTTTGGATTATATTGTGAATTTCACAGAAATTGGAGAAGAAAAAGCTTCACAGTCATATAAAAAAATGTCATTATACATTGATACTAAAAGACGAGGTTGTATGATAACCACTGAAAATGGATATTATATTTTTAAGAAAAAAGATTTGATAGGAATGCAATTAGCATGTAAAAAAATTATTGAAACAAGAAAAATAAAATTAGACTAAATAATTTTGCATATTTTTAATTATGTTCAATTCAACTTGTATTAAGAAAAATATTATGACAGTCAGGATTTAGAATTGACCAAATACCGGTTTTTTACGTTTGGAAAGCGTACAACTCAGAATCCAAAGG
>Ga0302205_10000217_pt1 | contig 26139 bp, 20 predicted proteins | sample II_Fen_E1_3_FD_194582 | JGI IMG/M metagenome (GOLD analysis project Ga0302205, IMG submission 194582) | Peat permafrost microbial communities from Stordalen Mire near Abisko, Sweden - II_Fen_E1_3 | ecosystem: Environmental > Terrestrial > Soil > Wetlands > Permafrost | place: Sweden: Abisko...
AACTTAATCAACCAATCAACCAATCAACCCATGAATTATAAAATTGACAAGAATGGCTATTACGGAGAATTCGGGGGAGCTTATATACCCGAGATACTTCACGGCACCGTGGAACGACTTAAAGAAGCCTATTTCGCCATCAAAGACGATGCCGCGTTTAAGGCAGAATATTATGATTTATTGAAAAACTACGTTGGTCGTCCTTCACCGTTATATTTTGCCAAACGGTTATCCGAAAAATACAAGACACAGGTATACCTCAAACGCGAAGATTTAAACCATACCGGTGCACATAAAATCAATAATGCGCTGGGACAGATACTTCTTGCAAAACGAATGGGTAAGACCCGTATCATTGCTGAAACAGGAGCCGGACAACACGGTGTGGCAACAGCTACCGCCTGTGCCCTGATGGGGTTGGAATGTATCGTGTTTATGGGAAAAACGGATGTCGAACGTCAGTTCCTGAATGTACAGAAAATGAGGATGCTGGGTGCAACAGTCGAACCGGTTACCAGTGGGAACCATACCCTGAAGGACGCAACCAACGAAGCGATCCGTTACTGGTGCTCCAATCCCGATTCGTTCTATATTATCGGTTCCACGGTAGGACCACATCCTTATCCTGACATGGTCGGGTTTTTTCAATCGGTCATCAGTGAAGAAATCAAATTCCAATTACAGGAACAAACCGGCCGTGACTATCCCGATTACCTGATGGCTTGTATCGGTGGTGGAAGTAATGCCATGGGTACCTATTATCATTACCTGGATGATGAACGGGTAAAGATTATTTCGGCAGAAGCAGGCGGACTGGGTATTGATTCAGGCGAATCGGCCGCTACCATTCACCTGGGACACATCGGCATTATTCACGGTTCACGAACCCTGATTATGCAGGACGAAGATGGTCAGATTACCGAACCTTATTCGATATCTGCCGGACTGGATTATCCGGGTGTAGGTCCGGCCCATGCTTTTTTCGCTAAGATAGGGCGCACGAAAGTACATGCCATCAATGACGATGAAGCGTTGGATGCAGCATTCGAACTGACCCGGCTGGAGGGAATTATACCGGCTATCGAATCGGCACATGCACTGGCATTGCTTAAAAAAGAAAAGGACACGTTTAAACCTGAAGATATTGTCGTGATAACTGTCTCGGGTAGGGGAGATAAGGATATGGATACTTATATTCAAGAGTTTAATAAAAGAGTTTGAGGAGTTTGAAGAGTTTGAAGAGTTTGAGGAGTTTGAGGAGTTTGGAGAGTTTGAAAAGTTTGAAGAGTTTGAAGAGTTTGAGGAGTTTGAGGAGTTTTGCGAATGATTTTTCTGTTCACATACTATCTATTCAGGAACAATAATTTCCAGTTATTTTAAAAAAATATGAATATAATTGTAAAATCAAAGAAAATGCTGGCTGACTTACAGACGCCGGTAGGAATTTATCTCAAGATCCGGGATTTGTATACCAATTCGGTACTCCTTGAAAGTTCTGATTATCATGGCGTGGAGAACAGTTATTCATACATTGGGTTTTGTCCCATAGGAGGAATTTCGGTAAACCGGTTCGTGATTACCGAGGAATATCCCGATGGGAGTAAGATCTCAACGCCGGTAACCGATAAAATGACGGTGGCTGACAGGTTCGATGTTTTCCTGAAATCGATTAATATTGAAAATGATGGAATCGAAGTTCTGGCGAACGGTTTGTTTGGATATTCGTCCTACGAATCGGTGCAGTATTTCGAAGATGTAAAATTATCAGCACGCGAAACAGTACCGGGAAGTATGCCGGGCTTGCATTATGTGCTGTTTAAATACATTATTGCCGTCAATCATTTCAACAACGAATTGACAATCATTGAAAATCTGTTGGAGGGTGAGAGTTCTGCCATTGCCGAGATTGAGGAGATATTAATCAATAACAACATTGCAACTTATGAATTTGCGGCGGTAGGGGATGAAAAGTCCGACATCACGGATGATCAGTACAAAGCAATGGTCCGTAAAGGAAAAGAACAATGTTTCAAAGGCAACGTCTTTCAGATCGTATTATCACGCAGGTTCTATCAAAAGTTTAAGGGTGATGATTTTATGCTGTACCGTACCTTGCGGTCAGTGAATCCATCACCGTATCTCTTTTACTTTAATTTTGGCGATTTCAGAATATTCGGATCATCACCGGAGGCGCATTTGGTGGTGGATCCCAAAAAACAAAAGGCTTACATAAAACCTATCGCAGGAACATTCCGTCGTACCGGTGATGACGAGAAGGATTTTCAACTGGCAGAAAAGCTACGTCATGATAAAAAAGAAAATGCCGAACATGTGATGCTGGTCGATCTGGCACGAAATGACCTGAGCCGCAATACCGACCATGTGGAAGTGGAAGTGTTCCGTGAAGTGCAGTATTATTCACATGTACTTCATTTGGTATCCAGCGTAAGCGGAAAATTAAAGCCCGATACAAAGGTGATTAAGTTGTTTGCCGATACATTCCCTGCAGGAACACTGTCGGGAGCACCGAAGATTAAAGCCATGCAATTGATCGACCGGATCGAGCCGCACGATCGTGGTCCATATGGGGGTTGTCTTGGATATATCGGGTTCGATGGCAGCTTCAACCAGGCCATTACCATCCGTTCGTTTGTCAGTAAAAATAACACCCTTTATTATCAGGCAGGTGCAGGGATAGTCGCTAAATCGGAAGAAGAAAGCGAGTTGCAGGAAGTGAATAATAAACTGGCAGCACTGAAAAAGGCAATTGATGTTGCATCCGGCAAATAACCCCCGACCCCTGAAGGGGAGGAAGAAATATTACTACTGATTATTCTAAAAACTTACTATATGAATACTATACAAGATAACATACAAGACGAAACTAACTTAGTTCCCCTTCAGGGGCTAGGGGTAAATTCCCCTTTAGGGAACAGAGGTTGTCGTATTTTAGTTTTCGATAATTATGACTCTTTTACCTATAATCTGGTACATGCCGTCAAGAAGTTGGGATATACCGATGTCGAAGTACATCGCAACGATCAGATTGCGCTAGAAGATATTGCACGTTTCGATAAAATTATTCTTTCACCCGGACCCGGTGTTCCTTCCGAATCGGGCATATTGTTGGATGTGATCCGGAAATACGCTCCTACAAAGAGTATCCTGGGTGTCTGTCTGGGTGAGCAGGCGATTGCTGAAGCTTTCGGCGGGACATTGATCAACCTGACCGAAGTACATCATGGTGTCAGTTCGATTGTCGACGTATTGGAAGAAGATGTGCTGTTTAATGGTTTGCCAAAACAACTGGAAGTGGGAAGGTATCATTCCTGGGCAGTTGAGAAAAGTAACCTGCCCGATTGCCTGACTATAACAGCTGTGGATGATGAGGGAATGATTATGGCATTGGCGCATAAAACCTTTGATGTGCGGGGTGTACAATTTCATCCGGAATCGGTATTGACTCCCGATGGTGAGAAGATGCTGAGGAATTGGTTGATTAGTTGATTAAGTTAATTGGTTGATTAAGTTGATTGGTTGATTAGTTGATTAAGTTAATTGGTTGATTAAGTTGATTGGTTGATTAAGTTGATTAAGTTGATTGGTTGATTAAGTTATTTAGTCGGTTGGTTGAATGGTTGCGAGAATTTTCGTTGCGAAAAATATCGCAATAGAAACTTGGAGTATGTTTAAATTATTATTGAAGATAATAATTCTTTAATTTCTTTGTCAGTTAAATTCTCTTTTTCTGATTTATCAAAGATTGAAAGTAAAAATACAGTAGTATTGGCAATCGCAATGTGAGTAATAATTCTGGCACCTCCTGATTTTCCTTTTCCTTTGGAAGCTATTGAAATTCTGATTTTGTAGTAATCTTTGCCAATAGAAGTACCATAATAAGGGGTAACTTTGAGGATATTAATCAAAGACAGAAGTTCAGTTTTAAGGGACGTGTATTTTTTATTAATCTTTTCGTTTGTTTCTCGAAAAATTTGATAGTAACTATATTATAACTCATTTAAAAAGTCTTCAGCATTACGTGCAGTTTTTTCACTTTTTTTAATTAGATTCAGTTCATCAATAGCATCTTTCATTTCCGATAATAATCGAGCTTTTACTTCAGTTATAGATTTAGCTTTTACATAAGAAATACTATTTATAACATCCATGAATGAAATGGCTTTATTGTCGGGGATCTCTAATAATATTTTCATAATAAATTGAATTAATGTGATTTATTTAACAACAAAGATAATTCAAAATTACTGATTTTATAATTCTTTATTCTGATATTTAATATATTATAGATTTTAAATAATCATATTAATCATAACATTTCCTACTCTATAATTGTTGGAAAAATTGAAATTGAACAATAAATATGAAACAAATACTAAACAGATTATTTGATCATCAATCCCTGACAAGGGGGGAAGCAGCTGAAGTAATGACAAACATTGCAGCCGGTAAGTATAACGATTCACAGATTGCTGCATTTGTATCCGTTTATTTGATGCGCAGCATTGAATTGGATGAAGTGATCGGATTTAGAGATGCGCTGCTTAATATGGCCGTTAAAATGAATCTGTCGGAGTTTGATCCACTGGATATAGTAGGCACGGGCGGTGATGGGAAGAATACTTTTAATATTTCAACATGCAGTTGTTTTACTGTAGCCGGTGCCGGGTACAAAGTGGCCAAACACGGGAACTATGGTGCTACTTCAGTAAGCGGGTCGTCGAATGTGCTGGAGTATTTCGGAGCTAAGTTTACTACCGATCTGAATGTCATAAAACGATCGTTGGATGAGGCCGGTTTTGCCTACCTGCATGCTCCTTTTTGTAACCCGGCAATGAAAAATGTTGCTCCGGTACGCAAGAATCTGGGAGTTCGTACGTTCTTTAATGTGTTAGGGCCGCTTATCAGTCCTGTACAACCAAATTATCAATGCCTGGGAGTCTACAGTCTGAAGATGATGCGCCTGTATAATTATATTTATCAGAGCCTCGGATGTCAGTATTCCATCGTTCATACCCTGGATGGGTACGATGAAATATCGTTGACCGACACGTGCAAAATTGTGAATAATCAGGGTGAATTTGTATACACTCCTGAGGACCTCGGATTTGGAAGAATCGAACAGCACGCTTTGTATGGAGGTGAATCAGTGGAAGATGCAGCAACAATATTCATGAATGTACTTGATAATAAGGCCACCGATGCCCAACGCAATGCTGTGGTTATTAATTCTACATTTGCCATTCAAACACGTTGCCCACAGAAGCCACTGGAACAATGCCAGGCAGAAGCCCGTGAATCACTGGAAAGCGGACAGGCTAAGAAATCGTTCATTAAGTTCGAAGAGATCTATAGCTAGCCACTTAGTGGTAATTTTACGTTTTGACCCAAAAGGTCGACTGATAACGACTTTTTAATAGTTAAATAAAATATTATTGCATTAAAATTACGATCTTGAAATTTGGTAACCTTTTAGGGACCGAATAATTCCAATGCAGGATACTTTAGGATGCTTTAAAGTTGAAGAAACTGTTACTCTAATTAATATTTTGTCTATCGAAGTACCTTATTTACAAAAACCGATTCATGTCAACCATATTAGATAAAATTCTTGCAGACAAATTTCTAGAAGTTGCAGAACGTAAACTGTCAGTCTCAATATCAGAATTGGAGAACTCAACTGCTTTTACAAGGGTCTGCTTGTCAATGAAACAAAGTTTGCGAACTTCACCAACAGGAATCATATCGGAGTTTAAGCGGAAATCACCCTCTAAAGGCTGGATTCATGAACATGCAAATGTGGAGGAGATTACTTCAGGATATTGTGCAGCCGGTGCAGCCGGTATCTCAATACTGACGGATTTTCCATATTTTGGAGGTACTACTCAAGATATCATTACGGCTCGTCCTCATATCTCTTGCCCTGTATTGCGAAAAGATTTTGTGATTGATGAATATCAACTCTACGAAGCCAAAGCAATGGGAGCTGACGTAATATTACTCATTGCTGCAGCTTTAAGTCCTGAAAAAACACTTGAATTTGCAAAAAAAGCACATAACCTGGGGTTGGAAGTGTTGCTCGAAGTACATAATCAGGCCGAGTTAATGCATGCCAATGAATATGTGGATATGATGGGTGTAAATAACAGAAATCTGAAAACTTTTGAAGTAAACACAACTATTTCATTTGAATTGTGCGGAATGATACCCGATGAATTTGTAAAAGTAAGTGAAAGTGGAATCTCATCCACCGAAGCTGTCAGAAAATTAAGATCGGCTGGCTACAGAGGCTTCCTAATGGGTGAGAACTTTATGAAAGAACCAAATCCTGCAATATCATTGTCCGGATTTATCAGTAAACTTACGGAATATTAAATATTTCAATTTTACTTAATTTAAACAACACAACAATATAAAATTGCATTAGACGCAAACAGTCGCAAAACAAGATATAAAAGAACACAGTTGATAACTACCTAAAGGTGTTTTAAAAACTTACAATTCGACAACATTGGTAAAAAAATATTACCTTTATTGTGAACTTTGTAATTGCAACTATTTAATGATCTATTTGGTGATTTTCAAAGTATTGATATTCCGTGTCTTGAAAATTATTAATTGTTCATTATTAATTACTTAACAATTGTATGTTGTTTTTTATTTTGATAAAGCAGAACTAATAAAAATTATATAATAATAAAACTAACTTCAAAATTGCCTATTTAATGTCGGTATTACTTTTAAAAAGGTCAATTTTTATCTCCATTGTTTTTTTGGAAAAATGCTACAACTTATGAATAAAGAATTTAAAGTCAAAGTCTGCGGAATGAAATTCCCGCAGAATATTGAAACTGTATCTGAATTGAATCCAGACATGATGGGTTTTATATTCCATCCGAATTCACCCCGTTATGTCGAACGATTGGATGCCAAAGTAGTACATTCAATACCTGATAATATTCTGAAAATAGGTGTTTTTGTAGATCAGAAATTTGTGGATACATATTTAATGATCGAAAAGTATAAATTAAACGGTGTTCAATTACACGGTAAAGAACCTGTTGAATATTGCAAATCATTTAAAGAGCTGAACCTGAAAGTGCTTAAAGCTTTTCCAATATCCGAAGCCTCTGATTTTGATGCTACCATTCCCTACGAAGGATCGTGTGACTATTTTGTTTTCGACACTAAAACTTCCCTGCCTGGGGGATCGGGAGTTAAATTCGACTGGAATATATTATATGAATATCAGGGTAATACACCTTTTATTTTGAGTGGTGGAATATCCCCTGAAGATGTTGAATCGATAAAAAAAATTAAACATCCAAAATTCTCAGGGGTTGATATAAACAGTAAATTTGAGATTAGTCCGGGTTTAAAGAGCCTGGTGATGGTCAGTGCATTTGTACATAAGTTGATTGGTTAATCAGGTTGAACGGTTGAATGAATTTAAATACTTAAAAGTATTAAAGCTATTAATTATGAATAGAATAAATTTTTTATTTGAGAAAAAGAAAGCAGATATCCTATCCGTTTATTTTACCGCCGGATATCCAAAACTTGATGATACTTTGCCAATACTACTTAGCCTGCAGGAAAACGGGGTTGATCTGATTGAAATAGGAATTCCCTTTTCAGATCCCATGGCTGATGGCATAGTAATACAGAATAGCAGTCAGGTGGCTTTGCAAAATGGCATGAGTATTCGTAAACTCTTTGATCAGCTCACTGCTGTCAGGGCTCAGATCCATATTCCTTTAATTATGATGGGGTATCTGAATCCGGTTATGCAATTTGGGTTTGAGAACTTTTGCAAAGAATGCAGTCGGGTAGGGGTGGATGGAATGATTATTCCTGATCTGCCATTATCTGATTTTTTAGCAGAATATAAAGAAATAGCCTTGAGGTATAAACTCGAATTCATATTCCTCATTACACCTGAGACATCCGACGAACGAATTCGTCTTATTGACAGCCACACCAATGGATTTATTTATATGGTTTCATCGGCTGCTACTACCGGAACACAAACTTCGTTTGACAATAAGGTGGATTACTTTAACCGGATCAATGCCATGAATCTTAAAAATCCACGTCTTATTGGTTTTGGCATTTCAAATAAGTCAACACGCGAAATGGTGTGCAAGTATTCTTCCGGAGCAATTATAGGGAGCGCATTCATTAAAGCCCTACAAGAGACGCGGGATGTAGAAAAAGGGGTTAAATTATTATTGGGTAATCTTCAGAAATAAATTTTTCATATTTATCAATTCATTAAAAATGCCGGATTCAAAAGAATCCGGCATTTTTAATAGTAAATTGTCAATGATTAAATTGTCAATTCTTTATAGTGTTTTTCTTACTTCAGTTTCTTCATAACTTTCAACAATGTCACCAACCTGTATGTCGTTGTAGTTTTTGATATTCAAACCACACTCATAGTTAGTACCTACTTCTTTGACATCATCCTTGAATCGTTTTAATGAATCAAGTTCGCCGGTATACACCACGATGCCATCACGAATGATACGAATCTTGTTATTCCGTTTGATTTTTCCTTCGCGAACCAGACAACCTGCAATGGTTCCCACCTTCGTGATTTTAAATACTTCACGAATTTCGACAGTGGCAGTAATTTCTTCTTTAATTTCAGGAGAAAGCATACCTTCCATAGCCGATTTGATTTCTTCAATGGCGTCATAAATAACTGAGTAAAGACGAATATCAATTTCTTCTTTGTCCGCCATTTTACGGGCAGTAGTTGTAGGACGAACCTGGAAACCGCAGATGATAGCATTGGAAGCAGCAGCTAACAATATATCCGATTCTGAAATAGCACCCACCGCTTTGTGGATTACATTTACCTGAATGTTCTCTGTTGATAAGTTCAATAACGAATCCGATAAAGCTTCCACTGAACCATCCACATCACCTTTCACAATGATATTTAATTCTTTAAAATCACCAAGAGCAATACGACGGCCTAATTCGTCAAGAGTAAAGTGTTTCTTGGTACGTATGCTTTGTTCACGTTGTAACTGTTCACGTTTGTTTGCAATTTCACGGGCTTCATGTTCCGAAGTCATTACATTGAAATTATCACCGGCCTGAGGAGCCCCGTTGAGTCCTAATATCAAAGCGGGCTCACCTGGTAATACCTGAGTAATCCGTTGATTACGTTCGTTGAACATGGCCTTTATTTTACCATAATTAGTTCCGGCCAGTACTACATCACCCAAGTGAAGTGTTCCGTTATTTACCAGAATAGTCGAAACGTAACCTCTCCCTTTATCTAACGTTGATTCGATAACCGAACCGATAGCACGTTTATTCGGATTGGCTTTCAATTCAAGTAATTCGGCTTCCAGCAATACTTTTTCAAGTAATTCAGTGACACCATCACCCTTTTTAGCTGAAATGTCCTGTGATTGATATTTTCCACCCCAGTCTTCGACCAGGTAATTCATTTGAGCTAATGTTGCTTTTATCTTTTCAGGATCTGCCCCGATTTTATCTACCTTATTGATTGCAAAGATGATTGGTACGTTGGCAGCCGAAGCATGATTAATCGCTTCAATAGTTTGAGGCATCACATTATCGTCGGCAGCTACTATAATAATAACAATGTCAGTTACCTTTGCACCACGTGCACGCATGGCAGTAAATGCCTCATGCCCCGGAGTATCCAGGAATGTGATTCGTTGGCCATTTTCAAGTTTTACATTGTAGGCACCAATATGTTGTGTTATACCACCGGCTTCACCGGCAATAACATTTGTTTTACGGATATGATCGAGCAATGAGGTTTTACCATGATCGACGTGACCCATGACGGTTACAATCGGAGCACGAGGTAATAAATCCGACTCAGTATCTACTTCTTCTTCACCAATCGCTTCAATAACGTCAGCACTTACATATTCAGTAGTAAATCCGAATTCTTCAGCAACGATATTGATTGTTTCAGCGTCCAACCGTTGATTGATGGATACCATCAAACCAATGTTCATACAAGTGGCGATAACCTGATTCACTGTTACATCCATCATGATAGCCAATTCACTAGCAGTCACAAATTCAGTCAGTTTAATAACGCTTTCTTCATCACGTTCACGTTGTGCCTGTTCCTGTTGACGAACACTTACACTATCACGTTTATCACGGCGGTATTTCGAACCTTTTCCTTTTTTATTTGCTCCCGACAAACGTGCCAGGGTTTCTTTTATTTGTTTTTGAACATCTTCTTCGTTAACCGCTGGTTTTATGGTCCTCTTCAGACGGTCTTTGTTTGGTCTTGCTACTCCTGCACCACCTGTTGTTCCAGGTGTTACTTTTTTGGGATGAGCAAATCCTTGTGTCGGTCCGTTTGGTTGCGGTACTTTGGTAATGTCTACTTTTTGATTTGAGAAACGTTCACGCTTCTTTTTAGGATGTATAGGTGTCGGATTTGCAGCTACTTCAGCAGCTGTTCTCAATATCTTCTTTTCTCCGGGTAAAACAGGTTTCTTACTGTCAATAATAATCTTTGATTTATCTTCTCTTTCGCGTCGTTTCTGTTCTTTTGTTTTTGGTTTAGGACGAGTACTCTGGTTTAATAGTTCCAGGTCGATCGTGCCAATCACTACAGGGGCAACATCAGTTATAGGTCTTGCCAGCGAAAAGACTTCATCTTCTTCATGATCGTTATCTTTCGTTTCAACATTCCGTTCTACAGGTTCTGGTTCTGGTTCTGCTTTAGCTTCAACAGGAACTTCGAATTTTTTAACCGGTTTGATAAATTCAACTTTTGGTTCCTGGCTGACATGTTGTTCTTTTTTTATGACCTTCTGTTCTTTATGTTCAACAACGATATGCTCAGGAATATTGCTTTTTTCTTCAACTTTAGGTTCAGGCACCGGTACGACAACCACTGCTTCAACTTCTTTCTTAGGTTCTTCTTTAATTGGCGGAATAACTGTTACAGGAACTTCTTTATTGACGATGTCCTTTTCTGTATCTATTTTTCCGACTGCTTTCTCAACAACTTTTTCTTCAACAACTACAACTGCTTTCGGTTCGATAACAATTTTTTCAACAACAACTTTTTCTTCAACAGGTTTCTCAACTACAGGAGCCGGAACAACTGCTTTTTCAACAACTGTTTTTTCAATGACAGGTGCAGGTGCAGGTGTTGGTACTTTTGTTTCTGCCTTTACTTCTGAATGTTTGTCTTTTGTATCCAAATCAATATGTCCAACAGATTTGAAATGAGGTAACTGATCATCAGAAATAGTCACATGAATTGTTTCAACAGGTTTCTCAACCGGTTTAGGTTTATTGTACCCCTCAATAGATACACTGGGAGCCTTTTCTTTTAGAAGACGCTCCTGGCTTAATCGCTCCGATTCAATTTTCAGAGCCATATCTTTATTAAATTCTTTTGCAAGCAAAAGGTGTAAGTCATCCGACAATTTCAAATTGGGGTCGACGACTATTTTATGACCTTTTTTCGCCAAAAATTCAACTGCGGTGGTCATCCCAACATTTAAATCTTTACAGGCTTTACTTAATCTTATGGACATATGCTATAATTACAGTTTTTCTTATTTTTATAAAAAGTCTACGGTTGATACTTTCCGTTCTTAAGTTCATCTTATGATCCCTTCGAATACGGAAATCAAAACACGAAATACTTTATTCTTCCTCTTCGAACTCGGCAGAAAGGATTGCCAATACTTCGTCAACGGTTTCTTCTTCAAGGTCTGTGCGACGAATCAAATCCTGGCGGGATATTGCCAATACATTTTTTGCAGTATCACAACCAATTGCTTTCAACGCATCAATCACCCATTGATCAATTTCATCGCTGAATTCATCCAGGTAAATATCTTCGCTTTCAGTGTCTTCATCCATTTCACGGAATACATCGAGTGTATAACCCGATAACATTCCTGCCAGTTTGATATTCAATCCACCTTTTCCGATCGCTTGTGACACTTCTTCGGGTTTGAGGTAAATCTCTGCTTTCTTTTCTACTTCATTCAATCGAATGGATGAAATTTTTGCAGGACTTAAAGCACGTGAAATAAATAAATTAATATTGTTCGTGTAATTGATGACATCGATATTCTCGTTCCGTAATTCCCGTACGATACCATGAATACGCGATCCCTTTACACCAACACAAGCACCTACCGGATCAATACGGTCATCGTACGATTCAACAGCTACTTTGGCTCGTTCACCCGGTATACGGGCAATTTTCTTTATTGTTATTAATCCTTCATGAATTTCAGGTACTTCCAGTTCGAACAAACGTTCAAGAAATACAGGTGAAATACGTGATAGTATGATTTTTGGATTGTTGTTCTTATTTTCAACCATGGCAACTACCGCACGAACGGTGTCCCCTTTGCGGTAAAAGTCAGTCGGTATTTGTTCCGATTTTGGTAAATAAAGTTCATTGCCTTCTTCATCAATAAGCAACATCTCTTTTTTCCAGATTTGATATAATTCAGCGCTCACAATCTGGCCTATTTTTTCACTGTATTTAGTGAAAACATTATCTTTTTGAAGTTCAAGTATTTTTGAAGATAAAGTCTGACGGAGTGTCAGGATTGCCCGTCTACCAAAGCTTAAAAAATCAACCGTATCAGTTACATCTTCATCAATCTCATAATCTTCATCAATTTTTTTGGCTTCAGTAAGTGAAATTTGAAGATTTGGATCTTCCACGTTTTCATCAGCTACAACAGTGCGGTTACGATAAATCTCAAAGTCACCTTTATCCGGGTTGATAATTACATCATAATTTTCATCGGTTCCAAATAATTTGGTAATCACATTCCGGAACGACTCTTCCATTACACTGATTAATGTACTTCTGTCGATGCTTTTTAGCTCTTTAAACTCCGAAAAAGTATCAATTAAGCTAATAGTTTCTTTTTTGCTCATGGCTTATTTGAATCTAATTATATATTTTGTAGTTTTAATATCATCATACGTAAAGGTAAGGTCCTCGCTGATAAGTATCTTTCGTTTTGCTCCTTCAGGTTTCTCTGATTTCTCAATTTCCAGTACAAATCCTGTTGAATCGACTTCCTTCAGGATTCCGTTGAATTTTTTTCCTTCCTTCGTCAATGTTTCAACCTCATTGCCCAGGTTTTTTTCGTATTGTTTTTGCACTTTAAATGGTTCAGTCAAACCCGCTGATCCCACTTCCAGATCGTAATCTTCTATTTCACGATCAATTTGTGATTCAATGTGCCGGTTTAATTCAGCACAAAAGTCGATTTTCACTCCTTCGAATGAATCAATTTCAACCATAACACGGTTATCCGGAGTGACTTTTATATCCACTAAAAAATAATCAGTATCTACAATAAATTGTTCAACAGCCTGATATATAGAATCTTTTGAAATCATATTGAATGTTATTTTAACAAACAAGGGGACTGTTGTCCCCTCCTCCGTATCCTAAATCTTTGCAAAAGTACAAAATAATTCTTTATAATACAAAGATTTAAGATAAAATATCACTATCAAACTGATCCGATTTGTTTTTTTTATTGATTCGGAACTTTTATTCAACCTACAGACTCTTGTTTTCAATCTAAACCTGTTAAATTAATTGTTTTGGATTATTCACAACTTATTCTATCTTTGTGAATACAATCAATATTCATGAGTCATTATTAAATTAATCCTCTATGTTTAAAATCTTATCCATCAACCCGGGATCAACATCTACTAAATTTGCTGTTTACGAAGATGAAACGTTGATTTGTTTGCATACCATTCGTCACACGAAAACAGATTTGAAACCTTTTAAATCTCTTTTTGAACAATACGAATTCCGAAAAAATCTGATGCTTGAAAAACTTAATTTCGATGGTATAGATATATCCGGTTTGTCGGCTGTGGTTGGTCGTGGCGGATTAGTTCGACCACTTGAATCGGGAGTGTATGAAGTGAATGAGAAACTTATCTCCGATTTGAAATCAACTCAACGGGCCGAACATGTAAGTAATTTGGGCGGATTGATTGCTCACGAAATAGCCGGAAGCATTCCAGGTTGTAAGGCTTTTATTGCCGATCCGGTTGTTGTCGATGAATATCAGGATGTGGCAAGAGTCAGCGGATTGCCCGAAATACCCCGTCGGTCTATGTTTCATGCCCTTAATCATAAAGCGATTGCCCGTAAATATGCTGCTGATAATGATACTTCGTATGAAAAGCTGAAATTAGTCATTGCTCATATGGGCGGCGGAATCTCGGTTGCAGCTCACCATTACGGTAAAGTGATTGACTCTAACCAGGGGTTGGATGGGTATGGTCCTTTTTCACCGGAACGTGCCGGAACACTTGATGCCGGATTACTGGTGAATCTGTGTTTTGATGGAAAGTACACTCAGGCAGAAATTCGTAAATTATTAGTTGGCAATGGTGGTTTAATAGCTCATTTGGGTACAAACGATGAACTTATTGCCGAGAAAAAAGCCAAAGATGGCGACCAACATGCACAACTTGTTCTATATGCCATGGCTTACAATGTTGGAAAAGAAATAGGTGCCATGCTGGCTGTCCTGAAAGGAGAAGCAGATGCCGTAATTCTGACCGGTGGTATTGCTCACAGTCATTTAATCGTGGATTATATTAAATCAATGATTTCTCTTATGGCTAAAGTTGTTGTCTATCCGGGTGAAGATGAAATGGAAGCCCTTGCCATGAGTGGATTAAGGGTTTTAAGAGGTGAGAAGAGCAAGGAATATTAATTGTCGGTAGTTTTATGTTATAAGTTTAATTGGATATAGAATCGTCGGTTTTCTACATGTGATTGTTGACATCCATTTTATAAACATCCTATAAATAGCATTTCGCAGCTTGTAATTTCATGTTTCAATATAAAACGTTTTATTTACTTTCTATATTGGGAATTGTTATTTTTATTAATTTCCAATCAGATTTGAATTGTTTAATATGATTATCCGCAAAGACTCCTCATCAAAAAGACTCAATAACTCAATAAAATCCATTATTTAATATTTAAACTTCTACTACTTTCGTATTCTAGTTCGCAAGTGTTTATCTTGACATTCCATTTCGTTATTGGTTTACAATTGGTTTTGGATTGGTTTTGGATTGGTTTTGGATTGGTTTTGGTAACCAGAGTTCATTCATATATTTCCAAAATATATGCCATATACCTTTATAGGTATATGGCATATATAGCGCGAATAAGTGATTGTTAAGTGACTGATATATCGGGATAGCTACGGATCCAAAACCAATCCAAAACCAATCGAAAACCGTTCAGAGTTAGAAATGTATTCGTAATACAAATATAAAAATAAAATTTGATGATCCACTTTTTTTTGAGATAAATCCGTTACTCCAAATGAAATAACCTAATTAATTTATTGATGGTTAAGAAGTTTTTGCGGATAATCATTTTATTTAATTCCCAGTTTGTAAGATTCAGAACCCCTCTGTTGCATTTTAAATCGTTGCGATTTGTCATTGTCCGGTATTTTTAAAAGTTTTCTTTCCTGAACTTTCTAAAAATTATTGAGTTATAACAAAAAGTCAGTCATCCTGCCGTATTAACCACATTTGAAATTCAATTTTATCTTCGCACTATAAATTTGTGTAGATATAATTCTCATTTAAATTTTAAAAATACAATTCAAACATTTGAATTAATACATTGCTATATAGCGTGCTAAGTTTTTTAATCACTTAGTCATACTGTCGTAATCCTGTTGTAAAGCAAATATTGTTAGTTTGCACTAAACTAATATGGCATACTTTATGTTCAAAACTATATTATTAATTTTATTTGTTATGTTGCTAAACACGATTGAAATCAAAGGTCAGACACCTCCGTATATTGAAAAAACAAGTGTAACTCCCGGCTCTCTAAAAATCCTGAGTTGGAACATTTACATGCTGCCTTATATCAGCTTGTTTAACAGCAATGCCAAACGTGCAAAAGTAATAGCCGATAAACTGGAATACTCCGATTATCAGATTATTGTATTTCAGGAGGCTTTTAGCAGCAAATGCAGGGATATCCTGGCTAAACGACTGGCTAAAGAATATCCCTATCAGTACGGACCGGCAAATAAATCGCTTTATCCTTTTCGTACAAACAGCGGGTTATGGGTGGTCAGTAAGATTCCACTGACACAACTGGGTAAGATAAAATTCAGCATTAGCAGGGGATTCGATATCATTGCCCGAAAAGGAGCTGTTCTTTTTCAGGGAGATTTTCACGGTTCTACTTTTCAATTGTTGACTACTCATCTTCAGGCTGATAATTCACATTTAATACGTGAAAAGCAATGTAGTGAAATAAAAGATCATCTGCTGAACCAATATTTCAATCCGAATATTCCCCAACTGATTTGTGGTGATTTTAATATTGATATGAATGATCATCAGAACTATCAACTTATGCTCAAGACCCTTGGTGCCAATAATGGAGAGATAAGCGGTGATATAAAGGTTACTTACGATGAACTAAACAATACATTAGCGCGGAATGCTATGGGGAAGAAGAGTCTGATAGATTATATTCTCGTACGCAATGAGAAATGGATTGATCATATCGAACGCAAAGTTCAGACTTTCTATACTAAAATAGGAAGTCGATCATCAAATCTTTCCGATCACTACGCCATGGAAGCAAACATTAATTTTAATACTCCACCATTGAATTCTGCTCTTTTGGTCACTGTTGCAAAATGAGTGGCTTGTCAAAAGAGTGCACTTTCAGACTTGAATGTAAAAAAAGAAAGCTATAAAAAGAAAGAAAGTTTTTCTAATTAATAGATAGGAGTGAGATAATTATAAATTGCAAATTTATACTTGAACACTCTTTTTTATTTCCTTTATTCCAACAATCTTCTCTTCCCACCACACCCACATTAGGAATATTATTCCGTAAAAGACATATTTAAATGCATATAAGTGCAAAAAGTCAAACCAGTCGGGATGATTTTCAATGCAGGCAACAATAAAAGTGATTCTGAAAATATTAAAGGCATAGACAACAATCAGGCTTAACGGAATGAACCATATTTTTTTTATTAGGGGTCCACGTGCAAAAGCAAGAATGCAAAAGGTTATGTATGCCTGTTTGATACCCGTACAGGCCCAGATGACCAGCACGGAATTTCCGTTTGGGTACCTGATCACATTGGAGTGTTCTAAAACAACGGTCGAACCGAAAGAGTGAAGGATAAAAGTTGTTACCCGGGCAACATGAAGAGCCATCCAGGTGAATGGGGCAGAGATATCCATACCCCAGATGGTGACCATTGAATCGACTTTCATGGAATCATCGCCCATGATATTGTATTTCCAGAAAAGATTTGCCCCCATTAAAACAACGAAAAAAATAATGACCCCTTTATAGGGTAATAGCTTTTCAGGAAAGTTGAATGAAGGCAGTTTCATTTAGAATTGATTTGATACGCGTGCATAAGGAACCTGATCAATGGAACAAAAGTCAGCATGCTGATACTTGAAATTGCCGGTGATGGCAATCATGGCAGCATTATCCGTAGTAAAGGCGAACGGAGGAATATACACTTCCCAACCATATTTTAATCCGTGATCGAGAAATGACTGTCGCAATGCCGAATTTGCAGAAACTCCCCCTGCAACGGCAATATGACGTATGTTTAAATCGACAGCAGCCTTACGAAGCTTATCCATAAGAATTTCAACCACGGTTGCCTGAATGGTGGCACAGAGGTCGTTCAGGTTTTCTTCTACGAAATTTGGGTTCTCTTTTATTTTATCTCGTAATAAATATAAAAAGGATGTTTTAAGTCCGCTGAAGCTATAATTGTACCCCGGGATATGTGGTTTGTTTAATGTAAAGGCTTTCGGATTTCCTTGTTTTGCCAGTCGGTCGATATGGGGTCCGCCGGGATAAGGCAATCCCATTACTTTGGCACACTTATCAAAGGCTTCACCGGCTGCATCGTCGATGGTTTGTCCAATAACTTCCATATTGTCATATGCTTTTACCAGTACAATTTGAGAATTGCCACCCGAAACGAGTAAACACAAGAACGGAAATTCCGGTCTGTGTTCGTCCGGCTTTCCTTCACTGATAAAGTGAGCCAGCACATGAGCCTGTAAATGATTTACATCTATGAGCGGAATGTTAAGTGATTGAGCCAGTCCCTTGGCGAATGAGGTTCCAACCAGCAACGAACCCAATAATCCCGGACCACGGGTAAAGGCAATAGCACTGAGTTCTGACTTGTCAATTCCTGCCCGTTTCAAGGCTTCATGTACTACCGGAATAATATTGAGTTGATGGGCCCGTGATGCCAATTCGGGTACTACTCCACCAAAACTGGCATGGACTGCCTGACTGGCAATTACATTCGACAACATAATGCCGTCGCGGATAACCGAAGCGGAGGTGTCATCACAGGATGATTCGATCCCTAATATGATTGTTTGATTCATTATTTTAAAAAGTGTAATGTTGATCTATAAATGAACTTGTGGATTCGATAGAGTGAATTCCACTAAAGAGCTGTATTTTTATGTGAAATGTAAATTCTTATCAGGCTTTCCTTGTGGAATTCATGATTTATTCTTTACTTTTGCGTAATAAAGTCCAAAGGTATAAAAAAAAGAAGTAATATATTAGGTTATAGTGTTGACGGAATAATTTTATTTCTCATGCTGGTTTTTATGCTGCTTCAAACCGGCAGAATGCAACAGTTTATATACAAAGCGGTCGTTTATGAACTTTCGCAAAAACTTCATTCAAAAGTTACTGTAGGCAAAATCAGTTATGTTCTGTTTAATGATATCTCTATAAAGAATTTATATGTCGAGGATCAGCAAAAAGACACGCTGTTGTTTGTGAGCCAGGCTGATGTTCATTTCAAATTCTGGGAATTCTTCCACGGAAAAATTATCATTACTTCGGCTGAATTAGACCATTTTTATGGTAATATTATTATTGATAAAAAAGGTCATTCCAATTTCGATTTCGTAATCAAAGCATTTAAACAAGCTCCATCCAAAGATACCACCCGGGTTGAGTACATGATTAAACGGTTTAAACTTACTCATTCCTCATTCGACTTTGTTAATTTAAAGGAGCTTAAACCTCTCCCCAGAAATGTATTTAATGGTAACCGACTGAAGTTTACTCAGCTAAATGCGAATATTGCTATAAATATTTTGAATAAAGATACCTTAAGTGCCCGTATACTGAGTTTAAGTGGTGTTGAGCATTCCGGACTGGTTTTTACAGATATAAAAACTCAGATATTCGGGTCTAAAAAAGGAGTCAGTATTCCTTTTTTTAATGTAAAGCTACCAAATTCACAATTGCATTTACAGGATGTACATTTAAAATACGATAGTCTGGGTGATTTTAAACGGTTTTTTGAAAAAGTTAGATGGAATGCACCTATAAGTTCGTCGTATGTTGCTTTTGCCGATCTGAAAGCATTCGTCCCTGATTTTAAAAATGTAAAAGGAACGGCATCTTTAAAAGGATTGATTACCGGTAGAATCTCAAGTCTGCATTTCCAAAATATGCAAATCAAGTATGGAAAATCCTTTTTGTTGAATACTGATCTGGATGTAAATGGCTTGCCGGATTTAAGGGAAGTATTTATTTATGGTCAGATTAAAAATCTGCAATTCGAAAAAGCAGACGTTCAGGATTTTATCTCGGAGATGACGAATAAACCTTTTGTGATTCCAAAAGAAGTCAATCAGCTGGGGCTGATCCGGTATAAAGGAAATATTACCGGATTTTTAAACAATTTAGTGGTGTTTGGTAATCTTAATACAAATGTTGGCAGTATCTCGTCGGATATATTGCTCAAATTTGAACATGATTTAAGAGATATGACTTACAACGGTACCATAAAATCAGAAAATCTTCAGTTGGGGAAATTGCTGAGTAATACACAACTTGGGAAAGTATCGTTCAATTTAAATACCATTGGAAATAAAAAAGAGAATGCTAAATTTCAGGGAACTGTCAAGGGTAAAGTTTCAGAATTCCAATTTAAAAAGTATTCCTACCGCGATGTTCTGTTGAGTGGAAAATACGATGGGAAAGGTTTTAATGGGAAGGTGGATTTAAAAGATCAAAATCTTGACGCTCATTTTGAAGGGAAAATAGACCTGACTCAGAAATTGCCCGTTTACGACTTCAGCATGACGGTTTTAAAAGCCAACTTGAATGCATTAAAGCTGATTGATACCTATCCGGGTGCTTTGATTTCCTTTAATGGAAAAACCAATATGGTGGGAAATTCGCTGGATAATATCAATGGATTTATCCGCTTTGACAGTATCCGGTTTACCAACCTGAATAAAACATTAACTGTCGATAATATTCAACTTGTTTCACGCATAGAAGGTGAATACACCAATTTCAGCATTGTATCCGACTATATAAACGGTGCGTTCAGTGGTAATTTTAAATACAGCACAGTTTTCCAATCCATTAATAAGATTGTTCAAAAATATTTACCTTCGCTGGCAAATTTCAATAAAAAGATAGTAAACGATAAATTCCCGAATCACATTGATATTGATCTTAAAATTGAAAATACAAGCAAAATATCCGAAATACTTGTTTTACCCTATGTATTTGAAGGCGTTTCGACGATTAAGGGGTACATCGATGAAAATACAAACAAAATTGATGTCTCTGCCAACATTCCGAGATTTAAAACAAGCAAACAAGAACTTGATAATGTCACTTTCCATTTTGATAATCCAAATCAACAGATTCAATTAACCACAAGAGCTCAGCTTCAGGGAAAAGATGGGGTGCAAAATGTCTTTATGACTGCATCAGCGGCTAAAGATTCGGTAATTACCCATTTGGGCTGGCAAAATGCCCAGCAAATCACCAATGCCGGAGAACTAAATACCATTACAAAGTTTAAATCAGAATCGGGTAAAACTACCGCACAATTGTCAGTACTTCCCTCGCTGATTATTATTTCGGATTCAACGTGGAATATACATCCCTGTAAAATAGATTTTAAAGCAGACAGTACGATTCATATTCATAATTTTATATTCGATAATCACAGCCAGTTTATTCATATTAATGGCGTTGCTTCAAAAAATCAACACGATAGTTTAAACCTGGTTATGAATAAACTGGATCTTGATTTTGTAATGGGACTTTTAAAGTTGAAAGGAATCAGTATTGGAGGTATGGTTACAGGAAAAGCATCTTTGCTTAGCGTGTTATATCAGCCTGTATTTCAAGCCGATATTGACGTTTCGGCTTTAAGTTTGAATCATAAAGTGCTGGGTAACGGCCATATTTCTTCCAATTGGGACAAACCGAATAATCAGTTATTGGCTCATGGATTGTTTGTTGATGCAAAAAATGACACGATTTTAGTAGCGAATGGAGTGTATACTCCCAAAAATGATACTCTTAATGTGTATTTTAAACCGCGTAATTTCAGTATCGAGTTTTTAACTCCTTATCTTGAAAGTGTTGTGCAAAATTTAAAAGGGGGGATTTATGGAAATGTCCGCATGTTCGGAGCCTTAAAACATGGTATCAGTTTTGATGGGGATGTCTTGTTGAAAAAAGGACAGGCATCAGTAAAAATGCTGAAGACAACTTACTTTCTGGATGATTCCGTTCACTTATCACTAAAAACTATTGAGTTCAGAAACATAAAGATTTATGATCAGGAAAGAAATCCTGCTTCATTAAATGCCGTACTTACGCATAACGGTTTTTTTCAACACATGAAATTTGATGCCCGTATTGCCGGTAAAAATATACTTGCATTAAACACTCAGGCAGAGGATAACGATTATATTTTTGGAAAAGCATATGCCAACGGTTCGGTTCATATCTTCGGAGACGATAAAGAAGCGAATATTCAGGTAAATGCGATATCACAACCTCAGACCAAATGTTTCATCCAGATGGGTGGTACATCGAAGGCATCAAACAATACTTTCATTAATTTTGTAAATAAGCAAAATCTTAATACTAAAAACAACGCTACTCCCCGCAAATCAATGGGCACTGATATGAATGTAAAAGTAAATTTACAGATCGAAGTGAATCCAAATGCTGAAATGGAACTGATTGTTGATCCTAAAGGAGGTGATATGATATCGGGAACGGGGAATGGCAATTTGAGGGTCGAATTTGACACATTCAACGATTTGAAACTTTATGGGACGTATACCATTAATTCCGGATATTATTTATTTACACTGCAGAATTTGATACGTAAAGAGTTTAAAATAGATCAGGGAAGTACTCTTTCATGGACTGGCAATCCACGGAGCGCACAGGTAAATATACAGGCATTTTATCCACTTACCGCCTCGCTAAAGGACTTAATCGACGTCAGTCAACTCGGTAGTATGCGCACTAGTGTTCCGGTGAATTGTGTTTTGAAACTGAAGGATAATTTGATGAAACCGACTATTAATTTTGATATCACGCTACCTCAAAGCGACGAAGGAGTGAAACAGTTGGTTCGGAATGCGATAAATACCGATGAAATGATGAACCGTCAAATTCTCTATCTGTTGGTGTTTAACAGGTTCTATACTCCTGATTATATGAGGACAGCATCCACCTCAAATCTGGGAACCAATGAGGCGCTCTCGTTTGCAACATCCACTTTAAGTGCCCAGCTGAATAATTGGATATCGCAAATGTCAAAAAGCAATAACTTTTCGATAGGATTCGATTACCGGAAAACAGATCAATTGAGTAGTGATTATCAGGCACAGGTGATGTATCAGCCTAACAACCACTGGATTGTTAATGGTAATCTGGGATACAGGAATGATATCCTGACAACCAATACCAACCGTTTTATCAGTGATGTGGATTTTCAATATTTGCTGACTGAATCGGGTAAATTAAGATTTAAAGCGTATAACCATACCATTGACAGGTATCAACTGCGTACGGCCACACAAACACAGGGTGTAGGTTTTATTTACAAAGAAGATTTTGTCAGTGTAAAAGATTTGTTCGGTTACTATTGGCACTTATTAACAGGTACAAAAAACAAGAATATAAATGAAGAAATATCGACTCCCAAAAAATAAGAGACTCCTATTAGCCTGTCTTTTATTTATTTCAGTGGGCTCTATGGCACAAACCATTGAAAAGTGGTATGTAAATATGCCTGACATTCTCAATCCGACCATGTCCAAACAAAACAGATTGGAATTGCTCGAGTATCACAAAGCAGGTCAGGGCGACAGTATAGCGAACATTTTTAAGCATCAGGCCTATCTGCTGAAATATGATACTTTGAATCAACATATTACTGTAAAGAATACCCCCAGTTCAACATTCGAAATGAAAATTCTTAATCAGGCGGACAGTACGGTTATTATCGGGATTATCCGGACTGTTTGTGCCCCGGTATGTATGTCGACTATTGAATTCTATGATACTGCCTGGAATTCAATCCCTCTACGGTTCAATATGCCGTCTGCAATTGAATGGGTCGATATCAATAAAATTCCTGAAGGAAAAGTTGATTTGCTATGGGTTAGAAATCTGATGGATTTAAGTTTTGTGACTTTAAGCTTTTCGGATAAAGACCAATCTATTCTGGCAAAAAATAATACCCTCGATTTCATCAGTGAAGCTGACCGGAAAGTAATTGCTCCTTATGTGTCTGATAAAAATATTTCGTTTGGACTGAAAGGAAAAATCTGGCAACGGAACTAAAATTGTTGCTTTGAAATCATTTTAATATGCTGATTTTAAATATGTATAGTAATTTTAAGTATTGTGTTTGTTGAAGTTCCAACGTTTAAAAGGTTGCTTCAAACAGGTGGATGATCAAACTAAAGAATCGAAGTAGAAAGGCTGCTTCTAAAACATATAAAAAAGCCCCATGCATTTTGCACGGGGCTTTTTTTATATGTTTATTTTATAACCTTATTTCTTGCTTTCTATGCGTTTTGCATAGCGGGTCATAAATTTATCAACACGTCCTGCTGTATCCACCAATTTCGATTTACCGGTGTAAAATGGATGTGATGAACTCGAGATTTCCATTTTTACTACAGGATAAGTTACACCATCAATATCGATAGTTTCCTTAGTGTTTACGGTTGAACGAGAAATAAAGGTGTCACCGTTCGACATATCTTTAAATGCTACCGGACGATAATTTTCTGGATGGATTCCGCTTTTCATATCTTTAAGTTTTAATTTATTTTTTCGATGTTGTTATTTCGGCTTGCAAAAGTACTCATTTCAATTTAAATATCAAAGAATTTCTACGGATATTATTTTATAAGTAGTGAAAATGATATTTAATTTTTTATTCCTATCTATAAATATCTAGATTATAGGTATATATGTTGAATTAATCATTCTGTTATTTTGATCCGAAATATAATAAGAGCATACCGATAAGCACACCAAGTAAATCAACAACTTTAAGTCGTATGTTTTTATCGTGCATGATAAAGGCTCCGTAGAAAAAGGGTACAATTACTCCCGAACGCCGAATGGTGGAGACGACTGATATCATTGATCCGGGTAATGACAACGCATAGAAATAAACAAAATCGGCTATCACAAGGAAGATCGATATGAATGCAATGGCCCATTTGAATTTGAAAGGGGTTGTCTTTCCACGCGTTGGCGCCCATAAAAACAAGGTGATGATTCCCATGATGATAGCCTGGTAAAAGGTATAATAAACCTGTACCGACATGGCATCAAATTTATTCATCAGGTATTTATCGTATAATCCACTTAACGCACCTGTCATGGTTGCCAGGATGATATACCAGAACCATTTGTTGGTTTTGAATGAAATGCCTTCTTTTTTTCCAACTACCGAAAACATGAAAAATGACACCAACGTTAATCCAACGCCGGCAGCCTGAAATCCATTCAGCTTTTCTCCAAAAATAAGCATGGCACCAACTACCGTCCATACCGGTTGAGTGGCTTTGATGGGGGATGCCAGTGATATAGGCAAATGTTTTAATGCAAAATAAGCAAAAAGCCAGGATGTCAGGACGATAACCGCTTTTAATATAAATAAGAGATGTGTATGAAAATCGACCCGGGGAACAAAGAAAATACCACCTTTAAGCACATCGGGGTACAATTCTGAAATGAGTAAGAAGGGAGTAAGTATCAGACAGGAAAATAAGATAGAAACTAAAATAACCGGTATGACAGCATTCTTTTCTAACGAAACTTTTTTGAAAACTTCATACGATCCTAATAAAATAGCAGAGACAAAAGCAAGAAATAACCACATAATCATTTACAATTTATTCATTTACAATTTACTATTTAAAGAACTGTAGAAAATAGTGATTTACAATTTACAATTTTAAAAATACTGTCAGGATATTGTATATCCACTAAATACAACCCCTGGGCAGGAACAGAGACTCCGGCTTTACAGCGGTCCTTTGCTGTAATAACATCTTCAAATTCATCAATCGTCATTTTACCACGTCCGACTTCAAATAGGGTTCCAACGATAGACCTTACCATGTTACGTAAAAAACGGTCAGCCTGAATGGTGAATATCCATTCATCATTCATTTGATTCCATTCGGCAATGGAGATCCTGCAGTTATTTGTTTTTACATCGGTGTGTACTTTACTAAAGCTGGTGAAATCATGGAAATCTTTCAACGTGTTCGCCGCAGCATTCATGGCTTCGAAGTTGAGATTATTTCTTAATCTTGCTGCCAGCTCGTTTTTGAAAACAGATTTCTGTAATACGACATGGTATTCATACTTTCTCGAAATAGCATCGAAACGTGCATGTGCATCGGGTTGGACTTCTACAATTTTAAGAACTGCAATGTCTATCGGTAAAAAGCTGTTCAATTTCGCAACTAAATCAAATTCTGAAGGAAAGGTACCTTCATAGTCAAAATGTGCCACCATGAGCCTCGCATGAACTCCTGTGTCGGTGCGACCGGCACCTGTCAATTCGATATCAGCTCTAAGAATGGTACACAACGATTTGGTCAGTACTTCCTGTACCGAAATGCCGTTTGGTTGATATTGCCAGCCGTGATAGGCTGTGCCTTTATACGAAAAATAGAGAAAGTACCGTTTATTCACAGTGCAAAGATACG